>Ga0307479_10005374_pt1 | contig 11726 bp, 10 predicted proteins | sample atmos_gasesECM4C_FD_203743 | JGI IMG/M metagenome (GOLD analysis project Ga0307479, IMG submission 203743) | Hardwood forest soil microbial communities from Morgan-Monroe State Forest, Indiana, United States - atmos_gasesECM4C_515 | ecosystem: Environmental > Terrestrial > Soil > Temperate... | reverse complement strand
CGCAGATTGCGGAAGCGCTGCAGGCGGCCCATTCGCACGGCGTGATTCACGGAGACATCAAGCCGGAAAACATCGTGGTGCAGCCCGACGGAGGCCCAAAGCTGTTCGACTTCGGCATCGCCCGTCAAGTTGCGGAGGAAACGGCCACCAGCACGCGTTCCGCAAAAGACATCGGCGAAACTCCCGTGGCATCCATCGCCGGGACGGTCGCTTACATGGCGCCAGAAGTGATTCGAGGCAGACCGGCAGACGCGCGCGCAGACCTCTACTCATTCGGCGTGGTGCTTTTCGAGCTGACCACCGGGCACCGTCCGTTTCCCGGGCCGACAATCAGCGCGTTGATGGCCCAGATTCTTCATGAGCCTACGCCGTCACTGATTGGGGCGAAGAGCATTGTGCCGGCCGAACTCGGGCGCATAGTGCAAAAACTTCTGGAGAAAGAACCGGGCTCGCGCTACCAAACCGCGCGCGACTTGGAGGTGGACTTCACAAACCTGCAGCGCGACCTCGAGCTGGGGGCGCTGCTGCCCGCAGCGGTCCTCGGCAAGCGAGCAGTCGCCGTACTGCCGTTCAAGCTGCTGACGCCGAACCCGGAAGATGAGTATCTGGGAGTGGCGCTGGCCGACGCAATCATCAACCACCTGGGAGGCAGCGGCGAATTGCTCGTCCGCCCGACGAACACAACGCGGCGCTATGCAAAGCAGGCGGTGGATCCGCTGTTTGCCGCGCGTGAGATGAACGTGCAAATTGTGGTGGACGGCAGCATCCAGAAATCCGGCTCGCGGCTGCGTGTACATGTGCAAGCCTGGAACGCCGCCGACGGCACGACGCTTCTCACCGGCAAGTATGACTCTGAAATGGCGGCGCTCTTTGAGTTGCAGGACCAGGTGGCTGCCGCTCTCGCTGCTTCTTTGGGTCTGAAGGAATCGGCATCTGCTGGACCCCCCGCCCAACCGCCGACCAAGAATCCCAGGGCGTATGAGCTTTTCCTTCGCGCCGTCGAGCGGCTCTCGCGGGTGAACAAGTGGGACACGCGGACGGCGATCGAGATGCTCGAAGACGCCACGAGGCTCGACCCGAAATTTACGGATGCCTGGGCCAGGCTCGCCGGCGCTTGCGTGTTCATGGCGGGGACGTTTGATCCGACGCCGCAATGGTACCGGAAGGGCGAGCAGGCCATGCGCCGGGCGCTGGCGCTCAATCCCATGGATTCCGAGGCGCTTTGCGCGCGCGGACGCATTCTCTGGACACCGCTGAAGGGCTACAAGAATCGGCAGGCGCTGCTCAACCTATCGGAATCGCTCGAGAGGAACCCTGGCTACCATCCCTCGCTGGTTTGGAGGTCACTGATTCTCCTTCATTGCGGCGTCCATGAGGAGGCCATCGAAGGCCTGAAAGAGGCGCTGGCGGCTCATCCGGATGACGGGTTCACGCTCACGTTCCTCGGACAAGTTTATCAATTCTGCGGGGACTATTCGGAAGCGGAGAGGCACTTCCGCCGGGCGCTTTCGCTCGACCCGTCAAGCCTCTGGGCGAATCTCTTCTCACCGATGGCCCCGCTGTATGGCCCCAATCCAGAAAAGGCAGTGGATATCCTCCACACGGCGCAGCAGGTTGTTCCCGGCGATGCGCTATTGATGACCTGGGAAGGACTGCTCTGGGCCAAGCGCGGCGAGCCCCGCAAGGCCAAGGAATTGATCCGGAAGGCGCTCAAGGTCGGCAAGTCAGTCTTGCACACACATCACATGTGGCACACGGCAGCAGCCACGTATGCCACGATCGGAATGCCGGCGGAGGCCGTGCGATTGCTGGTGAGGGCGGGCCGCACGGGCTTGCCGAACTATCCCCTTTTCCGTGATGATCCGCATTTCAAGCCTCTTCAGAAATATCCGCCGTTCCTGCGGCTGCTTGCCAATTTGAAGAAAGAAACCAATGGCTATCGCCGCGAATTCGGCAATGTCTCCTCGCTTGACTAGCTTAGAATCTATGCATGGCTGAATCGGAAAAGAAGCCGGGCGCGGGCCGAGGCGTTGTTGCGGCCTCTGTTGCCGGCCCGCTTGGGGCGATGATCAGCTCGCTTGCGACGCTGGCTTGCTGCCTGCCCGCAGGATTTCTGGTGGCGGCCGGAGCAGCCGGTGCCGGCGTTATCTTCCAACCCTTCCGCATTGGCTTGCTGACCATGTCCGTAGTCTTCCTCGTCCTTGGTTTCTGGCAGCAGCGCCGGGGAGCGCGGTGCGGTTTGAAGCCCGCACGATGGACCAAGGCGCTGCTCTGGGTCGCGGCGGCGATCGTACTTTTGGTACTGCTGTTCCCGCAGGAAATCGCCGGGTTTTTCGCCGACCGCGTCGGGCTGGGCACCCAATGAATCGCCGGGCCGTCATCCGACTGCTCCTGCTCCTCTCGATTGTGGGTGCGCTCTCAGGGTTTGCGCTCCGGGCGCCACACGCGCCTGGCGGGCAGCCGCCGCTCGAGACCGTCACAGCCGAAAATCTCCCGACGTTTCGCAGCGCATTCAACGACGCGGCCGGCACGCTTCGTGTGATTTTGCTCCTCTCGCCCACATGAGCTACCTGCTTGCGGGGGGCCTCCGCAGCCGAGAGGGTTTTTCAGGAAATAGCCAGCCCGAACGTGGGTGTCTTTGTGGTCTGGGAACCGATCCTTACCGGCAATTGGCGCCAGCCGACCACGCGCACGCTCGCGCGGATTTCGGATTCACGTGTAGCGCAGTTCTGGGATCCGGACCACTTGATTGCAGAGGAGTTGCGCCGCGCGGGCGAGTCAAACGAGCGGCTGTCCAAGCCGTCCTGTTGTGTGAATCGCGGCCACTTTTGGGATATGGCGGCGATTTTTCCGCTCGAGGCGCGCGCAAACGGCACTATCCCTCCGCCGGTTTTCCTGAATGGAACAGTGGTGAGCCAGGAGTCCGCCATCCGCACAAAACTCAAAGAGATACTTTCTTCGCAAAGTCTCCGCGGGCAGCTCTGAGATACAAGGACGGGCCAGAATTTACGGCTTGGAGACAGTCTCGGCGGCAGGCTGCGGAGCAAGTACGGCGGCTGGCAGGGGGGCAGGCACGGTGGGACGCAACTTCTCGAACGCGGGGCTGGACTTGAATTGTCCTGGGAATCGTTCTTCGTAGGAAGCAAGTCCGGGGCACATCATGCGATGCGTGAAAGAAAAGCCGTACGCCTGCATTTCTTTCTTCGCTTCAGCGGCGGTCCAGTTCTGTTTGGTCATGCGAAGGGCCGCGATCATCATGCCGGTGCGGTCGGTGCCGTAATAGCAATGAACGAAAATGCGCTTATCGGGATTTTCACGAAGCAGGGTGAGGAAGCGGGCGGTCGTCTCGTTGTCCGGATGGCCGCACCGCCAGGGAATTGCGACGTACTGCATGCCGAGCTTGGTCACTGCGTCGCGCTCGTCCGCGCGCTCTCCTTCACGCAGATCCACCACCACCTCGATTCCCATTTTCATCAGGTTGGCAAGCCCGTCCCTCGATGGTTGAGCGCCGCGATAGAGCGTCGGCGTCACTTCGCCGAAATTTCCAACGCCATCGAGCGGGAGCTTGCGCGCCACCTTGTGTTCCACTGTGGAATCAGCCGGAGTTGAGTCAGGGGCGGCCACGTTCGCGGGTTGCTGCGCGTGGGCAGTTACACACAACATTGCCGAAAGCAGCGTAACTGTTGCAAGCATAAATCCTTTTCGCGCGAAAAATTGCTGCATGAGTGTGAGATGCGGCTCCTAGAAAAATAGTAGCATACGTATTTCTGCGCATGCACCACTACCAGTAGACGCTTTCGACAACTTTTGCCGAAGATTTTGTGGTTGGAGTGTGAATTTTTCTTGACAAGTTTTCCACAACCCCTGATACTGCGCACCCAGACTCGGGGGAACGTGAATCAATTGTCGTCGTCCTGGCCGGTCAATTGATCCACGAAGTAAGCGTACCGGGTTAAATCGAAAATTCAAAGGGGATTGCCCCACTTCGCAGCGCGCAATGAAGTTCTTGCGCGGCTTAGCTGGGCTTTTGTGTCTTTTAGGCTCGGGACGTTGCGTTTTGGCACATTTCGTGGACAAAACTTACGTCTCGTTCGGCACGTAGAGCTGAGTATCTAGACGGTACTGAACGAATCATCCGGGATTTGCCAGTTGGGAGTAGAATAGACACAGTCTCTCCCGCCCGGCACCCCAGCCCACAATTCGGCGGCACGACTGCCGGCGCGGAGGCAGAGATGGCGGAAACGAGAACGGCATTGAACGCTCACACGGAAACAGAACAGAGGACGCGGCGGGCTTCCGGGCTGGATTTTGAGCGCCGGTTCACTGACGGCAAGGTGTCTCCATTCGACGCGGTCGAATGGGAGCGGCGCACCGCGCAAATCGGAAATGACAAAGGGCAGGTAATATTCCGCCAGGACAATGTGGAAGTGCCCAAGTCGTGGTCCATGACCGCGACGAACATCGTCGCCTCCAAATATTTCCACGGGAAACCGAATACGCCCGAGCGCGAAGGCTCGGTGCGGCAATTGATCGCCCGCGTGGTGGACACGATTGTCCGCTGGGGCGAGGAGGGTGGCTACTTCTCGACCACCGATTCCAAGAATGCGTTTCGCGACGAGCTGGCGCACCTGCTGGTCGAGCAGAAGGTGGCGTTCAATTCGCCGGTGTGGTTCAACGTCGGTGTACAGGCCAAGCCGCAATGCTCGGCGTGCTTCATCAACTCCGTCCAGGACAACATGGACTCGATCATGAACCTGGCGAAGACGGAAGGCATGCTGTTCAAGTGGGGTTCCGGCACGGGAACGAACTTCTCGACCCTGCGCGGCAGCCACGAATCGCTTTCGGGCGGCGGCATCGCCTCGGGGCCCGTCAGCTTCATGAAGGGGTTCGACTCCTTCGCCGGCGTGATCAAGAGCGGTGGCAAGACGCGCCGCGCCGCCAAGATGGTGATCCTCAACGTGGATCACCCGGACATCGTCGAATTCATCGAATCGAAGATGAAGGAAGAGCGCAAGGCGCACGTGCTGATCGAGCAGGGCTACGACCCCGCGATTGACGGCGAAGCCTATTCCTCCGTTTATTTTCAGAATGCGAACCACTCCGTGCGCGTCACCGACGAATTCATGCGCGCCGTCGAGGAAGACCGCGACTGGTGGACGCGCAACGTCAATGACGGCAAGCCGTCCGAGAAATTCCGCGCCCGCGACCTGCTGCAAATGATGGCTGATTCCGCGTGGCACTGCGGCGATCCCGGCATGCAGTACGATTCGACCATCAATCGCTGGCACACCTGCAAAGCGACCGACCGCATCTACGCCTCGAATCCGTGCTCGGAGTACATGTTCCTCGACGATACCGCCTGCAACCTGGCATCGCTCAACCTGCTGAAATTCCTCGGGTCCAACGGCCAGTTCGATACCGACGGCTTCCGGCATGCCGTGGACGTCACCATCACGGCGCAAGAAATTCTGGTGGACAACGCCAGCTACCCAACGGAAAGGATCGCGCGCAATTCGCACGACTACCGCCCGCTCGGCATCGGCTACGCAAACCTCGGCGCGCTGCTGATGTCGCTCGCGCTGCCCTACGATTCCGACGGAGGCCGCGATTTCTGCGGCGCCATCACCGCGCTGATGACCGGCGAATCCTACGCGCAGTCCGCGCGCATCGCGGAGCGCATGGGCCCGTTCGGAGGCTACCTGCGGAATCGCGAGGCCATGATTGACGTGATCCGCATGCACCGCGATTCACTGCGGCCCATCAAGCCGGAAAACGTGCAGCCGTCGCTGCTGCGCGCTGCGCAAGACTCCTGGGATGTGGCGCTGGCCCACGGCGAAAAGTTCGGCTACAAGAATTCGCAAGTCTCCGTGCTCGCTCCCACCGGCACCATCGGCTTCATGATGGATTGCGACACCACCGGCATCGAGCCGGATCTCGCATTGGTAAAACAGAAGCGGCTGGTGGGCGGCGGCGTGATCAAGATCGTCAACAACACCGTGCCGCAGGCGCTGATGAAGCTGGGCTATCCGCCGGAGCAGGTGGCGGAGATCGTGGATTACATTGACGCCAACGGAAAAATCGAAGGAGCGCCCGGATTGAAGGACGAGCACCTCCCTGTCTTCGATTGTTCACTCGCACCCATGGGCGGCGGCCGCTCGATTACCTGGCGCGGACACTTGCGCATGATGGCCGCGGCCCAGCCGTTCCTTTCCGGCGCCATCAGCAAGACCATCAACATGCCGGAAGAATCCACGGTCGAAGACATCATGGAGGCGTATATTGAGTCCTGGAAATACGGGCTCAAGGCCGTAGCGATCTATCGCGACAATTCCAAGCGCTCGCAGCCACTCTCTGCTGCCGGAAAAAAAGAAAAAGTCGAGGAAAAAGTTGCCGTGGAACCCACCCCTTCAAAGGTTGAACCGCCCTCGCCGGAACAACAGGATCTATTCCCCGGCACCAGGCGGCGAAAACTGCCGAGTGAGCGCGACTCCGTTACCCACAAATTCTCGATCGGCGGCCACGAAGGCTACATCACCGTCGGGAAATACAAAGACGGCACGCCGGGCGAGATTTTCATCAAGATGGCCAAGGAAGGCTCGACGCTTTCCGGCATCATGGACGCCTTCGCGCTATCCGTATCGATTTCCCTTCAGTACGGTGTTCCCATGCGTGCGCTGGTGGACAAATTCATCAATTCGCGCTTCGAACCATCGGGCTACACCGGCAATCCCGAGATTCGCTACGCCAAGTCCATCGTGGATTACATCGGGCGCTGGCTGGGCGCGAAATTCATCTCGCCGGATTATCTAGATAGCGACGATTCGGCGGAAGGTGAAGCAGCGACGACCACTCCTGCAGCCGGCGGGAAAGCACCCGCTTCCGTGACGGTGATGAAAATGGCGGACCCCGAGCCGCCCACTCGCCCGCGCGCCGCGATTGACGACGCGCCCTCCTGCTCCGAGTGCGGCATGCTCATGACCCCCAACGGCAGTTGCTACAAGTGCGCCAACTGCGGCTCAACCTCCGGCTGCAGCTAAGCTGCCGCGATAGTTTTAATTATTCTGAAGGGCGCCTCGATTCTTCGCGGCGCCCTTTTTCTTTCTCCCGAGCAGGCAGATGCTATGATGGGCCTCGCGCGGAAAATTTCTGCGAGGGTGTATGCTGCGCACACGCCAACTGATCCCGCCACTCAGCCTCCACGTTCCTGACGGGCGCACCATCCGCGCATGGGATTTCAAGCAGAAGAGGAATCTGGTGATCGCGTTTCTCGACGCGGATTGCGCCATGTGCGCAGGTTTTCTGCGGCAGCTCGCGGCGCGCGCGGCGGATCTGCGTGAGAAAGAGACCATCGCGCTTGCTGTATATCTTGCGCCGCTGCCCGCTGCGCTCACGGATTCTCTGCCGAAGGAAATCATCGCCGGGTGCGACATGTCCGGCTATGGCGCGCGCGCCTATCTCGGTGACGATGCATTTTCCGCGCGGGGCTTGGTCCGCCGCGGCATCTTCATCGCCGACCGTTACGGCGAGCTTTTCGCGCAATGGACGCTCGCCGCACACAATTTTCCCACCCTCGAAGAAATCTTCGGCTCGCTCGATCAGATCGAAATGGCCTGCGAGGAATGCAGCACGCCCGCTTGGCCTGCAGAGACGTAGCGCCGGAGATTGGGCGTTCCCACGCAGCCACTCCACTCGTAGACCTGCTGACGGAAAAGGGATTAGGCGAACAACAAGTGCGGCGGCATGCGCAGAAATAAAAAGGGGGCTCTCTCGAGCCCCCTAATTTGCTCTACCCCCAAGATTCCGGTTTCGGCGCGGCGAAACCGGCCCACCCCGGGATAAGAGACAGCCACACATTCAGATTGCACGCACGTTGCCACGGCCTACGTTTTTCAACAGATTGGTTAGCCGATTGTCGGCGCAAGACTTAGCTCGCGGAATGTCCGCGCGCCACGCCGTTCACATACGGACGTCTCCAATTTATTAAAACTATGGGTCTGATTACCTATGTTCTTTGGAAGAGTTTAATGCAGTGACTCCCAGCCCCAAATGGCAGCCTCCTAATTCATTTCAATCATTCGACATGCCACCGAGGCACAGCTAGAGACCGGGCGCGGTGGACTCTTATGGAGACGTGGAGCTACATGCCGATGGCGGAGCGGAGGGCGGAGGCGAGGGAATCGGTCCAGCGGCGCACATCTTCTTCGCGCTCGGCTTCCACCATCACGCGCGCGAGCGGCTCGGTGCCCGAATAGCGCAATACGACGCGGCCGGAATCGCCGAGCGCTGATTCCGCTTGGGCCAGTACGCGCGAGACTTCCGGGAGCGAATCGAGCTGCGGCTTCGACTGCACGTGTACATCCACGATTTTCTGCGGGAAAATTTTCAGGTCGGCCAGCAGCGCATCGAGCGGCCCGGCAATCGAAACGATGGACGCGATTTTCACGGCGGTCAGCATTCCGTCGCCGGTGGTCGCGTCGTCGAGAAACAGAATGTGCCCGGATTGTTCACCCCCCAGATTTGCGCCGATGCGCCGCATTTCTTCGAGCACATAGCGGTCGCCGACGTTCGTGCGCTCGAGCTTCAATCCAGACTTTTCGAGCGCGCGCTCGAGACCCAGGTTGGCCATGGTGGTGCCCACCAGCACGTTCCCCTTCAACTTGCGCGCAGACTGCAAATAGCGTCCGGCGACGAGCAGCACGCCGTCGCCATCCACCAACCTTCCCGAGGCGCTCGAAAAAATAGCGCGATCGGCGTCGCCATCAAATGCCACGCCCAGCGCCGCGCCCGCTTCCACCACGCGCTTCTGCATGGCATCCGGATGCAGCGACCCGCATCCGGCATTAATGTTCCGCCCGTCGGGCGCGTCGTTCATCGCTATCACGATCGCGCCGAGCGAACGAAAAAGCCTCGGCGCCAATTTACTCGCGGCACCGTTGGCGCAATCGAGCACGATTTTCATGCCAGCGAATTTCGCGCCCGGAATGGCTGCTTCGCGCAATCCACTCAGGTAATCCTCGTGCAGTTTTTCGTCGCCATTCAGACGCATCGTGGCCGGAGCCGCACGCGGGCCGCTCGCGGATAGAATGGATCTCTCGAGCAGAGCTTCGACCGCATCCGGGAATTTCATCCCCGAAGAGGAAATCAACTTCACGCCGTTATCGTGATACGGATTGTGCGAAGCGGAAATCACCACGCCGGCGGCGAAGCCCTCGCGATTCACAAGCCATGCCACTCCCGGAGTGGTGAGCACGCCGGCGGAAACGGGTTGCGCGCCGGCCGCCGCCAGACCGCCAGCGATGCGTTCGGCGATGTGCGGCCCGGATTCGCGCGTATCGCGCCCGATCAGCACTCGCGTCCGATCTCCATGCGCGCCGCCTTGGGAGCGCAGATACTCGCCCAGCGCGCGTCCGGTGCGGTCGAGCGTAGCGTCGTCCAACGGATATTCACCGGGAATGCCGCGAATGCCGTCCGTGCCGAAAAGTTGTTTCGCCATGTGATTGAAGCGCCGTCTGCCTCAGACAGGAGCACGTGATTCTATCATCGGCGCTCGCTCGCGGCCTGATGGAGGAGGAAGAGGGCGCACCAAATTGTCACCTTCAAGCACGGCGGAAGGCATTGTCCACGCGGGCACAGACATACCAGCGGGGCAGCGGCTGTGTTATCGTACGGCGATGCCTGTGGAAGAGACCAAAATTGTTACAGCGAGTTCCGTGAGCGCGCGGATCATCGCGGCCGGAATAGTGATTGCATTCCTCTACTGGGCCTCGAGTGTACTTGTCACGCTGATTGTTTCGGTCCTGCTGGCCTATTTCCTGGATCCGCTGGTCACCTGGATGGAAAGCTGGCACGTGCCGCGCGCGCTGGGTTCGCTTCTGGTCGTGCTGCTGTCGCTCGCCATGCTGATGATCATTGTATGGACGCTGGTCGACCGCGTTGACCAGTTCGGCCGCGATTGGCCCAGCTATCGTGCGCCGCTCCGTGCGGCAGCAAACGCCGTATCGAAGAAATTGGAGTCGTTCGAGGCGCATGTTTCGGAGATTGAACCCGGTGGAGATCGCGCGGGTCAGCGCATTGTCGAGGTTGCAGAATCGCATCCCGTCCGCAATGCGCTTCTCTCCCGGTTGAACTCGCTCTATGCGTTCATCCTCGCCGCGACATTTGTCCCCTTCCTGCTTTTCTTCATGCTGGCCGCAAAGAGGCAAGTGTGGCATGCCACCATGCAACTGTTTCCCGCCACGGAGCGCACCGGGGTGAAGCAGACACTGCAAGACATCAGCCTGGTGCTGCGCAGCTACGTGATCGGCACGGCCCTTGTCGGCTTGATACTTGTTCTCGCGAGCTGGATGTTCTTCATGGTCATGGGGCTGGAATTTCCATTTCTCACCGCGCTCCTCTCCGGCACCTTCAACTTGATCCCGTATCTCGGCGTAGTTCTCTCCTGGCTGCCGCCGCTGTTGATCGGCCTGAAGCAATATCACCAAGCCGGGCCGTTCATCGTGATCTTCACTGTGCTTACACTGCTTCATCTGGTTGCTGCGAACCTGCTGGTGCCGGCGCTGGTTGGGTGGCGCGTACGCCTAAACGCGCTGGCGCTGACGCTATCACTATTATTCTGGGGTTGGCTGTGGGGCGGGATGGGACTGGTGCTGGCGATTCCGATCACGGCGGTGATCAAGGTGATTTGCGACCACGTCGAGAGCATGCAGCCGGTGGGCCGCTGGATGAGCGGCTAGCGACTCTGGAATGGCTTGATCAAATCATCCGATGAATTAACGCAACCGCGTCTGCCAGTGCCTGCGTGCTCTTCGCTTCTTGAAACATTCGAATTGCCGCGATTCCCGCCGCACCCGCGCGAATGCATTCCGGAGCATTCTCTTCGCTCACGCCGCCAATTGCGATCACGGGAACCCGCGCCGCGCCACAAACTTCCTTGAGCCGCGCAATCCCTTGCGGCGCGCCATGGGATCTCTTAGAAGGAGTGTCGTAAATCGGGCCGAAGAGAGCGTAATCCGCGTCGGCGCTCTCCGCCTCGAGCGTTTCTTGCACGTTGTGACAGGAGACGCCGATCCGGAATCCAGCTGGAGCGTTTCCCGCCCGGCACCAGCGAACCACCTCGCGCGCCGGCGCCGACTCGCCACCCAAATGTACGCCCGCAGCGCCTGCGGCCAGCGCGACGTCCAGCCGGTCGTTGACAATCACCAGCGCTTTGCCTGCACTCGATCGGACGATGCTGACTGCTTGCCGCGCCATTGCCAGCAACTCACGAGCGGGCAGATCCTTCTCGCGGATCTGGATCCAGTCCACACCTGCTTGCGCGGCTGCCCGAATTTTTTCGAGTTCGCTGGGAACGGGCGCAGCTGACCCCAGTGATTTTCGGTCGGTGACGTAGCAGACGATCGGCCTATCAGGTGCGGCTGGCAACGGCGGAAGTCCGGCGGCGAAACGCCTCGAGCGCCAAAAAGACATTCATAACTCCCAGCCCCGAGATCGCGCCGCGAAGATACGGATTTTTTACGAAGAGCCCCAGCGCCGGATACTGATAAAGAAAATAATTGACATCCCAGATTTCAGACCACGGCACGAGGATCAGCACCAGTCCCAACTCGAGCCAGATTAGGAGTATGACAACCCTGAGCAGGCGGATGAACATGAGCTATGGATTATGGGAGATTCTCGCCGGAGTGGCAACTGCTAGTCCCGCTCCGTACTGCTTGATGATGAGTTGA
>Ga0307479_10005372_pt1 | contig 11729 bp, 14 predicted proteins | sample atmos_gasesECM4C_FD_203743 | JGI IMG/M metagenome (GOLD analysis project Ga0307479, IMG submission 203743) | Hardwood forest soil microbial communities from Morgan-Monroe State Forest, Indiana, United States - atmos_gasesECM4C_515 | ecosystem: Environmental > Terrestrial > Soil > Temperate... | reverse complement strand
GGGACGTAGTTCAGTTGGTTAGAACGCTGCCCTGTCACGGCAGAGGCCGCGGGTTCGAGTCCCGTCGTCCCCGCCATTCTCTCGCAGCAATGGCGCTGTTTTCAGACATAATCGAGGGAACAAAAGGGAACACATCAATGCTGCCCCCTTTGCGCCGTTGAGTGCCGCTCGTTGGTTGGCATTAGACGTTTCACCACCTGCCCGTTCGCTTTCCGTACACTGGCATCGAGCGCCTCGCCATACTTTTGCGTCTCCTTGCTTCCCGGTGCATGCCGCATAAGCCTCTGCTGGACTTTATAAGGGGCACCCGAATCATCCAGCAAAGTCTCGTAGGTGTGGCGGAATGTGTACCAGCCGAGGTGGTCAACTAACCCCCGCGAGACAGTCATGAAGCCTATGTCCACGCCAACGGGGCGCAGATGATGGGCCTGTACGCTGTAGGGGTCATACGGAAACTTGCCCCCTCGGAACGGACTAGCGAAGATGAGGTCGTCGCGTCCATTGAAGGGCGACCGCCGTTTCCATTTTGAAAGAGGAACCGCTACTTCCTCTTCCAGAGGAACTGTATCTTCAGAGTCAGGGGTCTTCGGCTCGTCAAATACTCCACGGACGACTCCCTTGCTAACGTTGATCTCGTGGTTTTCCCAGTCAACGTCCGACCACCGGAGGGCAAACAACTCGTCGCATCGCAGTCCAGTGCAGGCGGCGACAATCACCATCGTGCGGAAGGGTTCCTTGGCGATCAGTGGATGCCGGAGCACCTGATGGAACTGTTGTTCTGTGAGGCTACGACGTTTCTTTTCTCTCCTGCCACGGATACGGATTCTCTTCTTCCCGAATGGGTTGGCAGACGTCCACGGAACGAACTCCCAGCGTATTGCGTATTCATACAGCAGGTGCACGAGGCCGCGGAGGTGTCTTCGGGTTTTCCGACTCAAGTCTCTTGAGCCGTCTACAGTCTTGGTCGTGTTGAGCCACTCTTCGAGGGCAAACGGCTTCAAGTCCCCCAAGCCGTAATCGCCCCATTTTGGTTTGATATGGTTTTCAAGGTACCCACGGTACGCATCGCTAGTACACGCTCGGCGGGGTAGTTCGGTCGCGATGTAACGGTCGATCAGTGCTCCCCACGAGACGCCGTACTGGGCAGGATTGTCAGAATTCGCAGACAGCCGGAAAACCTCTGCGGCCTTCCATGCCTGCGACCTCGTTGGATATTGCTCGATGGTTCCCAACTCTTTGCTCTTCTGCTTAGTGGTTCCGTCCGGCTGAAGCTGTCTATAGCGGTACACCCAGACATCCGCTGTGCGTTTTCTAGGCTTAATATCCAGCCCACCGAACTGGTAGCTTGTCCGTCTGAACTTCATGCGAGCCTCCTGTTCAGGACGGACGGATTGGCTATCCCTGAATTTACTGCTGACTTGAGCCATGCGTCCAGTTCGGAGGCGCGAAAATGCCAGCAACCGTTGTAGTAGTAGCCGGGGATTTCGCCGTTTCTGGCTTTCCGTTCGAGGGTCTTGTGGTGCATACGCAGCAGGTCTGCACCCTCACGGCTGTTCAGCACTGGCTCGAACTGACGCTCGGCTGGCGGCGTCTCGGGCGCTCGGTGAGGTGGGCTTATAGAAGCAACGTTTGTAGGTCGAGTCATCGGCCTTGCCTTTCTCCTTCAGGCCAGCCGATAATCGTTTTGCGGATCGGCGACTTCGGCTTGCCGAGGTTGTCGGTTCACCCGCTGTTTCAGCGTCAACTGGAACAGCGGGATTGTTGTTTATTGCTTAACCGTCTCATACGCTTTGTCCTTATGGGCCTCTGTGCCGGGCGTTATGCCCATGACGAGGTCTGCGAGCTTGGAATTCGCCTCCCGCATACTCGATTCGAGTACCGCGCCATCGAGGGGTATCGCGTCGAGTGGCGTTGTAGGCGCTCGTGCATAGCGCATCAGCGCCGCGTGCACAGTGATCGAGACACCGATCATCCGCAACCATGTCGCGTAGCTCACGCGAAGTGTGTGCCAGCCGAGCGCCCCAAAACCGATGTCCACACCCGCTGCTTTGAGGCGATAATGCACGCGAGCCGGATGATAGGGCAGTTTCCCTCGACTGAACGGGCTGGCAAACATCAGATCGTCAGGGCGCGAGAAACGAGATTGCGACCTCCATCTCCACAGAACCGCTGCAAGCCTCGGCGAGAGTGGAACATTAGGTGTTTTACAAACTTTCGCAGTGCGGACGTAAATTGTGCCGCCACCATCATCATCTACATTTACATCACACCATCTAAGCGCCGCCAACTCACCTGCCCGCAGAGAAGTGCAGCCTGCAAGTAGAACCATGGTGCGATACGGCTCTGTGGCTATGAGCGGATGCTTCAACAGACGGCGGAACTGTTCCACCGTCACGCTGGGGAATATCTTTCGCCTGCGGCCTGCCCTGCGAACATTCGAGTTGTTTTTCGTAAAAGTCATTTTTTGTTTGCTCCCGACGTTCTCTTGTAGCCTCTCTTGCTGCCGCCTTCAGCTTCCCCTCTTTTCTTGATCCTGCGAAGAGCGGAATGAATTTGCGGCATCAAACTGGGGGAGTCCAGAAACCCTGAATCCACAAGCCGCTTCCGAATATCGGTCGGCTTAACATAAGCCCCATTAGCCTTATGTATGACCGCATTGACGGCGTGGGTGACGCCCATGGACGTCGCGATCCCCCCTGTATAAGCACGACCGTTCTTCCCTTGCTGCATGAGCGCATCAAGATCGGAGATGATCCTTCTTCGGTCTTTGATTTCGCGAAGAACCTCGTCGCGCTGCTCGTCGATCTTCTTGCGCCGTTCTTCTAATTGGGCAAGGTCGCCTTCGACTTTGGCTCTCATGTTCCGGAACTCGTCAACTCCAAGCATGCAAATACGTTACAGCAGTCTACGGCGTATTTGCAAGCATATCACTGTTACATAACACTGTTAACGACAGAGAAGCACAATCCGCCGCACTATGAAACTTCTCGTAGCGATTCAGAGTCGCCGCCCACTGTCAGCCCCGGTAGCTTGCGGAGCGTGCCGCCTAACAACCCTTGGAGATCGCCGAACATCCCGCCCATGCCCTGCACCAGCCTGTCAATGTCCTTCTGGTTCCGCGCCCACCGTCTTGAGGTCGCCCTCTTGTCGGCATCGAGGTCGCCCTGAAGTGCGATGCAGCCTTCCAAAATGGCGCTGAGCCGATGAAAGAATTGCTCTCCGGTCACATAGGAGAAAAGCCGCTCCGCAGTATGGTTATCCAGCTTGGTTGTTGCTCGGATCAGAGCAATATCAATGAGCACCTGCCGGAGAAGATGCGCGAGCGGCAGAGCGCAGCGGAACGAGACGACAAACACGCCGTCGATACGGCCGAAAACCTCGACCCCTTTGGGAAGTGTCGTCGTCGCGATCACGCATAGGGCAGCGTTCGTAGCCCGCATGTCCTGCTTAACCTTGCCCAGCCATTCGTCGCTCCACTTCTTTGTGCATTTGGACTCCCAGAGGATTGTTCCTGCGGGCGTGCCATTGGTACCCGTGACTTCGTGGATCGCGTCCGCGCCCAACCGTCCCTTCTCAACTGGTGAAATTCGGTCTGCGGGGAACGCGGTCTTCAGCCTTGCCTCCAGCGCCAATTCCTGTATCTCACCCTGCATCTGCTGTGAGCCAAGATCGACCTTGCGCCTGAGTTCATCAATCTGCGCACGCATGTCGCCGATCATCTTGTCGCGCATCGCTATGGCGGTGTGGTTGCGCTCATCGGAGTCCTTGGCTGCGGCGTCACGCGTCTTTTTGATCACCTCGTCTCGCTGCGCCTCCCACTTACGTTCGATCTCCGCAAGGATCAGCGGCGTGAGAGCCTTACCTATTGACAGTTGAAACTTATGGCGACACTTCGGGCACACTACATCAACGCTCGTGGCTAACATTTCGCCTTCTCCTCTCTGGCTGAGTCAATCCCCTCTTGCAACAGTTGGGCAGCTTTCAGGTACTCGTAGGTCTTCATGCCCTTGTAGTGGTGGAAGTCACAAGAGCCGATGACGAAGGTCTTCTCGTGCTGGTCGTGCAGGGCGTAGCAGTAGCGGATGACGCGACCGCAGAAGGCGCATTCAGTAGTCGAGCCAAGCTGGGCGTCGTAGTAGCCCCGGTAGCTGTGCGTCGCTATCGTTCCGTGCCGCGCCCAATCAAAGTTAGCCCTCGTCTGGTTGTGATCAACCTTGCGATTAGGGGAGCGGCCCTCCTGTTGCGCGGCTACACCCCGCCCCTCAGCTTTTCCTCGTCGGCTTCTTGTTTCGCTGCTGCCATTTGCTGCTGACATGGTCGTGGTACCTTTCCTGTTAATTGCCAGTCCATACTGAACTGAATTACGCTATTACAGATCGAACTTACGTAATCAAAACTGGAATAGTTTACTACAAATTGGAATAAATGTCAAGCCCCAAGAAAAAGGCCGCAGGAGTCGATCTGAAAAATGTTGGTCGTCGGATACGGGAAATCCGTGGATTCGATCTTACGCAGGCAGAGTTCGGAAAAATGCTCGGAGTCGCCCAAGCAACCCTGTCCAAGTATGAAAAGGGGCAAGCCGCGCCGACCTTGGAATTCCTCACACGACTAAAGGCTCATTCAGGGAAGAGCATCGACTGGATCGTAACCGGAGAGGAGAAAGACGACAGAGCTTAGCCCGCGACCTTTCACCTCGGTCGCCTTGGCTGCCGAGCCGCCCTCGACGGGTGAATGTTCCGACGTGGTACGAACGAGCTTCGCTCTCCCAAACCAGAACGGCAACCTCCAGTTGCCCGACTCGGCATTGATGTGATTGTAATCGCGTTACGGAATCCGAACTGTGCACCGCCGCCTTTTGATTTCTGCCGCCGACCACTTACAATTGAGAGCTTCCCCCAGCAGCATGGGTTCGGTGCGGCTTGTGTGTCGAGGTGTACTCGCACCGAGCAAAAGGCGGAATACGAATGAAACTGAGCAAGGTGCGCGTCACAAACTTTCGTAGCATTGAAGACTCTGGCGAGTTTGAAGTGGGTCAACTGCTGTGCTTGGTGGGAAAGAACGAAGCTGGCAAAACTGCAATCGAGCAGGCACTCGCGGGGCTGAACCCGCACCCGTCCACTCCCATTGCCTACGATCTTGAGCGCGACTTCCCGCGTCGGTTTCTCGCCGACTACGAAGAACTGCACCCCGACAAAGCAGCAACCGTCGTGACGACGAAGTGGACGCTTTCGAGAGAAGAAAAGGAAGCTATCGGTCAAGAACTTGGGATGAGTGCGGTCACAGATCAACCCGTGACGGTTTATCGCCGTTATGGAGACAAAGAACCACAGTGGGAACCGCACCTCGACTACCAACAGGCAGTCAACAATCTCATCGAAAAGGAAAAGCTCGACGATGAGGAACGTCAGCCCCTCGCTGAAGCGAAAAATTCTGCCGATGTGATAAAAGCTCTCGAAGCGTTGACCGAGCGCAGCCAGAAACAGGAACGTCTACTCGAACGCTTCAAAAAATATCCGAATCAAACCATGAGCGGCTTTGCGTTGTCCATTCTGAAGCCGAAGCTACCCCAGTTCATGTATTCATCACACTATGACAGGATGGTCGGTCAGATTCGGATCGACCTGTATCCGCGTCGTGTGGCTGGGCAAGTGCAACCCCCGATTGAAGCTGGCGAGCGCGTGTTCGTTGATTTTCTGGAATATGCGGGAACATCTATCGACGAGATTGCTGCCGCGAAGACCTATGAAGCCTTGAATGCGAGATGTGAAGCTGCATCCAACAAGATCACCCTTCAGCTACAGGGCTACTGGAAGCAGAACCCATTCTTGGAGATTGACGTCCGGGTCACAAAGGCAGAGCCGAACGATCCAGCCCCGTTCAACGAAGGTGTCGTCGCCAGAGCACGTGTGCGAAATACACTGCACAAGGTCACCGTTCCCTTTTCGGAACGCAGCGCGGGGTTCATCTGGTTCTTCTCGTTTCTAGTGAAGTTCGCACAGGTGCGAAAGACTGGTGCGAACCTGATTCTGCTGCTCGATGAACCGGGTCTGACGCTGCACGGAAAGGCGCAAGCTGATCTCCTGCGTTACTTCGAAGAGAAGCTCATACCAGAACATCAGGTGATCTACACAACACACTCACCGTTCATGGTGCCACCAGATGACCTGCCGTCCGTGCGCATCGTGGAAGATAAGCTGTTTCAGCCTGCACCGGGTCAGTGGTCATCGGAGGGCACGAAAGTGCGCGACGATACGATGGCAACCGACCGGGACACGCTCTTCCCACTTCAAGGCGCACTCGGATACGAGATGACGCAGACGCTATTCGTCGGCAAGCACACGCTGTTGGTCGAAGGCGGTGGCGACATTCTGTACCTCGAATCGTGGTCGTCTGCTCTGGTACACCGTGGAAAGACAGGTCTAGATCGTCGATGGACGCCGTGTCCAGCGGGCGGCATCGACAAGATTCAGCCGTTTGTCGCTCTCTTCGCTGGGCAGAAGCTCGACATCGCTGCGCTGAGCGACTATGCAAAAGGTGACAAGCGGAAAGTCGATTCGTTGAGGCAAAACAAGGTCATGGAAGGAGACAAGTTATTGACTTTTGCCACACTGTTAGGAGTGGATGAAGCCGACATTGAAGACGTATTCAGCCCAGCGCTATACGCGAAAATCTTGAACCAAGCCTACGATCTCACTGGCGCGAACGAACTCACTGCGCAGAAACTGCTAGATGCCGACCAGAACACAACGCGGCTGGTGAAAAAAGCCGAAGCCTATTTCCGTCTTCTGCCACCGGCTACGCCGGAGTTCGACCACTTCACGCCAGCGGACTGGCTCTTCAGGCACCCCGAACTTTTAGACGGAGACGCACCAGAAGTCGCTGAGACTCTGGCGCGAGCAGAGAAGGTACTTGCCGCGCTCAACAAGCTCTTGCCACCGAAGGCCGCGTGACACGATATTCACCTGCCCTGTGATTGCTATTCGCGGCTCCGAGGAAGCGCAGCAGCCGCCGTTGCAGATTACGGTTCTCGGAGATGCTGCATTCCCAGAGGGTCAAGACTTTCCATCCTCCACGACGTAGCTTTGAAGTGTTCTGTCGATCTCTCTCGACATTCCGAAGCAGCTTGGGCTTCCAATACTCGGTACGCGATTTCGGGAGTCTGCCATCGACGCACCTCTTGTGTTGATGCCAGAAACAACCCTGCACAAAAATGATCCGCCGTCGCGCCGGAAATACGAGGTCGGGCACTCCGGGCAGGTCGCGCCTGTGAAGGCTATAGCGGTAGCCCAGCCCATGGAGCATGCGCCGGATCACCATCTCAGGCTTGGTGTCCTTGCTCCTGATCCGGCTCATGTTCGCGCTGCGCCGGGCGGGGGTAAGCAAGTCCATGGTGGCCCTTTCTGGCTCCTGTCGCTATTATGGCCTAATCTTGGCAAAACCTCCTTCGCTAGGCAAAATCCACGACCAGATGCTCGCTGTGCTGAAGGAGCACCCGGAGGGCATCTCCGAGGGCGAGATGCGTGACGCGCTTGCCCTCCCATCAGACGAGCAGGTGCAGTTCGGTCGGCGGCGTAGGGACTTGCACTATTACCACCAGATCGCAAAAAAGCGGATTGGCTCGAAGGTCGTGTACATCTACGTCGGCCCGCGCGAGCAACCGCTCGATGCAGCGCCGATCAGCAGCAAACTCAGGGCGCAAGCGATCCACGCCGCCCACGGGCGCTGCGGGATGTGCGGTCGCACCATCGAGAAGCACGGAATCGCGCTCGTGGTCGATCATAAGATTCCTCGCGAATGGGGCGGCAAGACGGAGTCGGACAACCTCTGGGCAATTTGCGAGGAATGCAACCACGGCAAAAAGAACCTGTTCGCCTCTGTCGATTCTGCCGCCATGCGATCCGCGATCAAGCACGACAGCGTGCATGTGCGCATCGGGGAGCTTTTGAAAGCTGCGGGCGTGGGCGTCCCGGTACCGAGCATGTGGCTCGACATCGCCGCGAATCAGGACGAATGGCGCAAGCGTCTGCGCGAACTTCGCTATCTAGGATGGGTGATCGCGGCAAGCCGGGCGGGCGTGCCGGGTGGAAGGTTCCAGTCCGCGTACACTTTGGAGAAGTTCACGGAATGGCCGCCAGACGCGACAGGATGGATCGCCAACTATGAGAGGGAACGGGCGAAGCGCAACAGGCAAAAGAAAAGCTAGGAAGCAATCGCCGCCCGGCGCTCCTCTCTCTTGGTCTTGGGCAGCTTCAGCACTTTCAGCACGCTCTCCGCAATAGCCCGTGCCAGCGGTGGCGGCACGGCGTCCGAGACGAGACGAATCTGGTCGGACAAGGTTCCCTTGAGCACGTACTCCGACCGGAACCCCTGTAGCAGCATCGCTTCGTAGATGCTTAGTCGCCTCTTGCCCGATGGGTGGATGTGGACTTCCCGGTGCCCGTAGGCGACCGTCCAGCTTGGCTTGCCCCATTCGAGCACGCGGAACGGCCTTCCTTTCACGTCCCCTTCCTTTAGGAACCCGTTGAAGAACTTTTCTGATCTCGGCTTCATGCACCAGTGGTTCTGATGAAATGCGATCTCGTTACTCATTCCGCGCTCGAAGATCGCCGGGGGCGGCAGGCTACCGATGATCTCCCGCACTGTCTTCCTGTTGGCGGTATCGCCTTTGGGAAACTCGAAGTGGACTGCCTTGTACTTTTGCTTGTTGAAGCCAACCACGAAGACGCGCTTCCTCACCTGCGCAACTCCGAAATCCTGCGCGTCGAGTTCGCCCTCGAAGATGCAGAAGCCGGCCTTCTCAAAGAGTCTTTTGAAATACCCGAAAAGCTCCGAGTGCGCCTTGTGTTTCAGCCCCAGCACGTTCTCGAAGACGAAAAAATCCAGACCGTAGTGCTTGTTGAGTTCCGACAGAATGTGCGCGTAGTTGCCCGGCAGCTTCAGCCGTGGGTCGTCGGACTTCTTGTGGACGTTGCTCATCGAGAAGGCTTGGCAAGGTGGCCCGCCGATGACACCGATAGGACGGAGGGAGGAAGGCAATTCGGAGAGACGCTCAATCGCGTAGCCGTTTACAGCTTCGGACAAGTCCTTCTTGAGGACTCGCACCCCCGGATGATTGTGCTCGAACGTCAGGCAGGCAGCCCGGTCTACGTCCATCGCAAGGATCGGAGAAAATCCCGCTTGGACGAACCCTTCGTCGAGACCACCGGAGCCAGAAAAGAGGCTCACTACCGGAAGTATTTGCGCCAACTCTGCCCCTTGGCTGGTGTTTCTTGATTCGGATTCTAGCATCTGGTTATTAGCCTCACGCTGTTGAAAACTGGTAAGCACAAACGCAGACTACCACAGGCGAATATAAGGCGAATAGTCCACGAAAAGATCACCCGGTTCGCGGCATCTTCCTCTAGTTTGATTTCTTGTGCTCCCGGACTCTGTCGTAGCCGATTGCAAGCTGGGAGCCGAGCCTCACCTTGCCGCCGTAGTCATTCAACGGTTGATTGTCGAGTGTTCCGTAGACAATCCGGCTCTTGTCGTCGCGATTTTGCACGATGACCCACATCCACTCTCCGGGCATGCCGTTCTCTCCCTCGAACTCGACTTTGACGTGGTCGCCCGGTTCGTACTGCGGCTGGCACTCCCCTTGGTGACCTCTCGGAAGCCAACAGCCGGGCAGTCTATCGCAGTCGCGCCCAATCGACTTGTTTTGCTGGAACCACCAGAACCTATTTGCCTTTGCGGCGGCATCGTCCGGCGAAGTGCCCCCGTCGTGTTCGCCCTTGAAGTCGAACGGCCAGATGCTTTGCCAATCGTCCATCGGCATATTGATCGAGCGTAGTGCATCCCGCACTTCACCGAGCCAGCGGTCGTATTCAAAGGGCATAACGGTCATTGTAGTTGAGCAACCGGAACCCATGCCCATGACGGGCACGTTTCCGAACTATCGAAGTATTTGATTGAGGGACGTTGATTGCCCCAAGGACTGTGTTGCCATGCGATTTCGCTCAAAACTGCTTCAGCCAAAGGATGCCTCCGAACCCACGTTGATGAAAATCCGCGATGTTTATATGACCCCGGATGGCCGTGTCGAAGGCGAGGATCAAGCGACGACCAACGCCCTTGAAGGAGCGAAGTCGATCCTGCGACAATCTGAGAAGACCGAGAATGGACTGAGGTAGCCAACCCGTCCGCCTAGTTTTTAGCCTTTTCGGCTAGTTTTTGAGGGAACGATCAGGGAACGATAGCCGTTCCCGACCGTGTTTCTCGGCTCTTTTCGTACCCACACGTTTCCGCTAAGTACTTGAAAAGCCGCATGACGGCGGGTTCGAGTCCCGTCGTCCCCGCCATTCTTTTCAATACTTTGAGAAGAGAGAATGGCACCTTCCACTGGACCTGGCCAGACAAACCCTCAGTGATCGGCCAGCGCTCTCCTTTGTTCGACTGAGTGCAGCCGTGCACCGCCGCGAGATGGAACTCATCGCCTTCCACCAGCAGAATGCTGGACTCGATGCAACCAAAATCTACGGCAACGCGGTGAACGACGGTGTCGAGGAGGTCGTCGAGCTCAAGGATGGAGGCGATTTGCTGTGCCGCCTTCTGCAACGACAGCAGCACGTTCAAGCGGCGCTGCTGAAAGATTGCAGGCGACGGGGCAAGGGGGAACTGACTGGCTGCGCTGGCCACAGGGGCGCCCTCCTTCAGAACTGACTGATTGGATTCGTGGAGTGGTTCCCCGGATGGGAAAAAATGCGTTCCACGTCTGCAAGGATTTACGGTCCGAGAGGCCTCCGATCCGCGTTCAGCTCGTCCCCTCCAGCTGCCGATGGCCGGACAAAATTTAGCCATGCCCCTGCCATTTATGATGCCGTCATCATTTTTGCCGACCCACTCTTCGCGAATTCCACCGGCCGACCCAGCGCTGCGGTAGCCTCGTCGCCATTCCCTCTGGCCTCAGGTGTGAGTCGAGATTGCCTGGCGGCACGACACAACAAGTCCAGCATCTCGTAGACCGGGCAGACCTCAAATGCAGAGCTTAAGTTTGTGAGTTCAAGCAGCGCTTCCACTCTGGGAACCAAATTCATCAGCTTGAGTTTTGTACCCGCGGCGTCAGCCCACTTCCGTAGGGACACCAATATTCCTAAACCGGCGGCGTCCACGGCGCTGATGCCTACCAAATCAAGCACTGCAATCGGGGTATGAGGGTGATTGAGCACGGCATTTCGCAGAGCATCTACACTGCCAGTGGTGATTCGCCCCGCACATCGGAAGACCGTCACCTCGCCCAGCTTGTGGATCGTCAAAGTCAGCATCGGTTCTCCTTACTTTGCGTGTTGATGTCTCTCTTCGCTAACAGATAAGCACGCTTTCAGTACCGTTATGAAGTTAGCTTAAATAAGAAAGGACCTATCACAAGGTCCATTTACGGTATTATTGCTGTACCACTTTCCATGTCGAAACGAGTGACTGCCTTCGAACTGGCGCTTCCGCAGCGAGACTCGCGAGTTCCCGCCTACCGTTGGCTGGATAGGGCCTTGCGTGCCGAGATTCTCCAGGGCCGCATGCGACCAGGGGCGCGGCTTCCCGCCACTCGTGATCTCGCCAGCCAATACGGACTGTCGCGGGGAACGATCGTAAACGCCTTCGAGCAGCTAAAGTCGGAGGGCTACTTGGAAGGCAGCGTGGGATCTGGCACATATGTGAGCAAGGTCCTGCCTGACGAATTGCTCCAGATCCCA
>Ga0307479_10005371_pt1 | contig 11730 bp, 8 predicted proteins | sample atmos_gasesECM4C_FD_203743 | JGI IMG/M metagenome (GOLD analysis project Ga0307479, IMG submission 203743) | Hardwood forest soil microbial communities from Morgan-Monroe State Forest, Indiana, United States - atmos_gasesECM4C_515 | ecosystem: Environmental > Terrestrial > Soil > Temperate... | reverse complement strand
GAACGTCCAGCTAGCCAAGAGCAGTTGATGGAAGAAGTCTGCGAGCGGGAAAACTGCTGGCAGGCTTACAAGCGAGTCAAAGCGAACAAAGGAAGTCCGGGAATCGACGGCATGAAAGTCGGAGAGCTCTCGGGCTATCCGAAGCAGCACTGGCTCTCCATACGGGAACAGCTGTTGCGTGGGACCTACCAACCACAACCGGTGAGACGGGTGGAAATCCCGAAGCCGGATGGCGGGGTGCGAAAGCTTGGCATCCCGACAGTGCTGGATCGCTTGATTCAGCAGGCGGTGATGCCGGTTCTGCAACGCAGATGGGACCCGACAAGATAGGGTTAGTGACCTTGACCTGTATTTACTTCTTTACGCCGTCCTAGCCGCAATTGGGGGAAAAGGAAGGAACCGCCTCCTACTGGGTATAAGCGGTGTCTTGGCGCTCCTACCTTGGATTCCCTTAGAGATTCTTTAAGCCCGTCCGACCGCCGAAACGACACTCCAAATGATGTCCAGAGAGCGCCGCTGCGGCCTTTCAGCTAGCGACCCAGAAGCGTCGGCTGCAGAATGAAATTGAGGATAGGATTCGGGTACACGCCAAAGAAAATCGTCCCCGCAAACGTCACGACCAGCACCACGCTCACGCCCAGGGGGAACCGCACCGGCCCCAGCGCCGTCGCTTCGGCGCTGGACTCGCGCATGTACATCACCACGATCAAGCGGAAGTAGTAGTAAGCCCCGATCACGCTGTTGATCGCCATCAGCACCGCGAGCCACAGCAAGTGCGAATTCACCGCCGCCTTGAAGATGTATAGCTTCCCGAAAAACCCGGCCGTAATTGGCAGCCCCAGCAGCGAAAGCAGGTAAACGCTCAAGGCCGCCGCCACCCACGGCTGCCGCTGCGAAAGTCCCGCGTAATCGTCCAGCGAGAGATTTTTTTCGCCCGCGCCGCCCAGCTGCGAAACGATCGTGAACGCTCCCAACTTCACCAGCGCGTAGCTGAGCAGATAAAACAACACCGCCGCATAAGCCGGCCCTGCGTTGGCCGGGCCGCCTTCGCCCTGCGCCATCGAAGTCACCGCCGCGAACGCCACCAGAATATACCCCGCGTGCGCGATCGAGCTGTACGCCAGCAGCCGCTTGACGTTCGTTTGCACCAGCGCGCCCAGATTCCCCGCGAACATCGTTAGCGCCGCGAGCGCCCAGAAAGCCCAGAACCAGAAGTGCGTAGCCGCCGGAACCGTAGCAAAAATGCGCAGCAACAAGGCAAACGCCGCCGCCTTCGGTCCCGCGGAAAAAAGCGCCGTCACCGGCGTAGGCGCGCCTTCGTAAACGTCCGGCGTCCACACCTGGAACGGCGCGGCCGCCACCTTGAAACCCAGCCCGATCAGGATCATCGCCAGCCCCAGCTCGAACAAAGTGCTGTGGAGAAGCTCCGGGGAATCCATCTTGACCAGCATGGTTGTCCCGCTCGAGCCGTACACCAGCGCAATCCCGTAGAGAAAAAACGCCGTCGCAAACGAACCGAGCAGAAAATACTTCATCGCCGATTCGCTGGACTTCAGCGAATCGCGCCGGTATCCCGCCAGGATATAGCTCGAAATCGAGCTCATCTCCAGGCCGATGAACGCCGTGAGCAATTCCTGCGCCGAAGCCAGCACGCCCATCCCCGCCGTCGCAAATAGCAGCAGCGCGCAGAATTCCGAGAACGGCAGCCGCTCCCGCTCCAGGTACGGCCCCGACGCAAGCACCACCAGAAACGCGACCGCGCCCACCAGCAGCCGGAAAAAGAAACTGAACGAATCGGACTGCACCAGCCCGCCGAACGCCGGGCCCGCATGCATCGCCGCGGTCACCGCCGCAGCCGCTCCCGCCAGCGTGCCAATCAGCGCAAGAAACGAAAAGAAATGCCGGCTGCGCACAAACGGCTGCATCAGCATCACCAGCACGCCGAAGCCGCACCATACCAGTTCCGGCAGCACTCGATAAGCGTCGATGGCGCGCGGCAGCATTTAGCGGAGGCCCGGCCTTTCCGTGGAAACGACTTTTGCTGCGGCGCTTGCCGAATCACGCTTAGCTTGCAGCGGCATCCGCGTGATCGCGCCCGGTGTGGTCACGCTCGGCGCCGCAGCTTCATACGGTCTCTGTGGCTCGACTTGGTCGATCACGTCTTGCGCCGCCGCTGCGGTGCGCTTGGTGATAAACGTCGAACCAATCCCCATCCACAAAGTAACAACAGCCATGGTCGCGAGAATCCACTTCTCCCGCGCCGAGGCATCGGGCAGCGTGCGGTTTTTCTCCCGCGTGATTTCGCCGAAGAACACTCGCTGATACGACCACAGCAGGTAGCACGCCGAAAGAATCACGCCGAGTGCGGCCCACGAAGCCCATCCCCAGTGCCGCTGGTAGGTGCCGAGCAGCACCAAGTATTCACCGACAAAACCATTGAGCATCGGCAAGCCCAGCGAAGACAGCGCCACAAATAAGAAAAACGCCGCCAGCTTCGGCATCGGCGTCGCCAGCCCGCCGTACTCGCTGATTTCAAACGTATGCCGGCGGTCGTACAGCATGCCCACGAGCAGGAAGAGCGCGCCCGTCGAGACGCCATGCGCCAGCATCTGGTAAACCGCGCCCTGCATGGAAATGTTGTGAAACGCGAAAATGCCCAGCACCACGAAGCCCAGGTGGCTGACCGACGAATACGCGACCAGCTTCTTCAAGTTCGGCTGCACCATCGCCACTAGCGCGCCGTAAATAATGCCGATAATCGCCAGCGCCGCGACCCAGCCCGCCGCGCGCCGCGAAGCCTCCGGGAAGAGCGGCAGGCAGAAGCGGATCATGCCGTAGGTGCCCATTTTCAACAGCACGCCTGCCAGCATCACCGAGCCGGCCGTCGGGGCTTCCACGTGCGCATCCGGCAGCCACGTGTGCAGCGGGAAGAGCGGCACCTTGATCGCAAACGCCACGAAAAATGCCAGGAACAAAATCATTTCGGTCGTGGAAGAAAGCTCCAGCCCGCCTTGCGACGCGGGAGTATGCAGCAATGTCTGAATCGTCGGCAGATCAAATGTTCCCGTAGCGTTGTACAGCCAGATGATGCCGACCAGCATGAAGATCGAGCCGGCCATAGTGTAGAGAATGAATTTGATGGCGGCGTACACGCGCCGGTCGTGCCCCCAAATGCCGATCAGCAGCGCCATGGGAATGAGCATCACTTCCCAGAAAAGAAAAAAGAGGAAAAGGTCCAGCGAAAGGAACACGCCGACAACGCCGACTTCCAGCATCAGCAGCATCACGAAAAATTCTTTCACGCGGTGCTCGATGCTCTTCCACGAAGCCAGAATCGAAATCGGTGTCAGGAACGTCGTCAGGATCACCAGGAACAAACTGATGCCATCAACGCCCAGGTGGTAATTGATCGGCGGCTGGTTGATCCACTTGAAGTATTCCTCGAGATGATACCCGGTCGTGCCGATGGGAACCGCTCGAATCATCAAAAGCGAAAACAAAAACTCCGCCAGCGAAACAATCAGCGCAATGATGCGGACGAACTTGTGATCGTCGCCGCGCAGCAGCAAAAGCGCCAGCGCTCCCACGGCAGGGAAGAAGATCAGCACCGAAAGCAAGTGCCCGCCGTGGAGCATCAATGCACCATCCCGAGGACCGGTTTTCCACCGGACGGCCAGAAAAAGATGACCGCGATGATCACGATGGCGCCCACAACGACCCACACCGCATAACTGCGCGTGTTGCCCGATTGCGTGTGCCGCACGCCGTCGCCGATGGCCCTGGCGCCATCCGCAATCCCATTCACGGCTCCATCGATTCCAGCCACGTCAGCGGCTTTCCAAAGCACATTGGTCGAAATCCACAGCAGCGGTTTCACCACAACCGCCGCATAAAGTTCGTCCACGTAATACTTGTTCAGCAAAGTTTTGTAAGCGGGCTTCAGCGAATGCGCCAGTCCGTCCGCCTTCCCGGGTCGCTTGAGATACAACCAGTAGGCGACCGCAAGCCCGATGAGTGCCGCCCCCACGGCCACCCCCGCCAGGATCAACTCGAGTTGATGAGCGGCGATTTCGTTGGCCGCCTCCGCAGACTCATGTCCGCCAAACACAGGACCCAAAAAATTGGCGAAATAGTCCGGGCCTTGAAAGAATGCGGGCAAAGCGAACCAGCCGCCGATGGTAGAGAGCACGGCGAGTATGACGAGCGGCCCAAGCATGCTCCACGGGGATTCATGAACGTGTACCTTATGTTCGTCAAAACGCGGCCTGCCACTGAAGGTCAGAAAAATGAGCCGGAACATGTAGAACGCCGTAAGCAGCGCCGTCAGCAAACCGAACGCGTAAAGAATCGTTCCACCGGCTTGGCTCTGGAACGCGGCGAAGAGGATGGCATCCTTGGAGAAAAACCCCGCGAAGAAGGGAATGCCGGTGATGGCGAAGGTGGCGATCAACATGGTCCCAAACGTCCACCGAATCTTCTTACTCAGCCCGCCCATGCGGCTCATGTCCTGTTCGCCGCCCATGGCGTGAATCACGCTGCCCGCGGCGAGGAAGAGAAGCGCCTTGAAGAACGCGTGCGTCATCAGGTGAAAAATGCCGGCCGAAAATGCGCCAATGCCACAAGCCAGAAACATGTAGCCCAACTGGCTGACCGTGGAATACGCGAGAACTTTCTTGATGTCCGTCTGCACCAAGCCGATCGTCGCCGCAAAGAATGCAGTAGCGCAGCCTACAATCGCCACAACCGACATAGCGATTGGGGCGTGAGTGAACAGAACGTGAGAGCGCGCTACAACGTAAACGCCTGCTGTCACCATCGTCGCCGCATGAATCAGCGCGCTGACTGGCGTCGGCCCTTCCATGGCGTCAGGAAGCCAGACATACAGGGGCAGTTGCGCCGACTTTCCGCACGCGCCCATGAAAATCAGCAAGCACGCAAACGTCAAAGTTCCAAGATGCCCGCTCAATTCGACAGGCCAGCCCTGGAGCGTAGAACTCGTGAAGATGGCCTGGAAATCCAACGTATGAAAGGCGCGGAACAGCAAAAACATCCCCAGCATGAATCCAAAATCGCCGATGCGGTTGACGATGAACGCTTTCTTTCCCGCATCCGCAGCCGATTTCCTCAAGAAGTAGAAACCGATGAGCAGGTAGCTCGAAAGTCCCACGCCCTCCCAGCCAACAAAAAGCAAAACGTAATTCGCCGCCAGCACCAGGATCAGCATGAAAAACATGAACAAATTGAGATACGAAAAGAAGCGGTAGTAGCCGCCTTCATGCGCCATGTACCCGGTCGCGTAGATGTGAATGAGCCAGCCGACGCCGGTCACCACCAGCACCATTACCACTGTAAGTTGGTCCATCTGCAGATCGAAGCCGGCGCGGAAATTCCCCGCGGCAATCCAGGTGAAGAATTCTCTGTGAAAAAGTTTTTGCCCCGACTCAAAAAATTCGCGCACCGCTTCGAGCGCCCCGAGAAACGACAGCCCCGTCGACCCGATGGCCACGATATTGACGAATTTATTCGGCCACTTCGCGCCAAAAAGCCCATTCACCGCCGCGCCCAGCAGCGGCAGCAGCGGAATAATCCACAAGTATTCGAGCATCGGGTAGGTCGGCATTAGAGTTTGAGCAGGTCTACGCGTTCGACGTTGAGCGTCTGCCGGTTGCGCGCAATCAAAATGATGATTCCCAGCCCCACGGCCGCTTCGGCCGCCGCCACCACAATCACGAACAGCACAAAAACCTGCCCATCCAGTTTTCCCAGCGCCTGGCTGAACGCCACAAACGCGAGATTCACCGCATTCAGCATCAATTCAATGGACATGAAAATGGTGATGATGTTGCGCTTGAAAACAAACGCAAACACGCCCAGCCCGAACAGGATGGCACTCAGGATCACGTAATAGTTCGTGGGCACCATCTCAGATCTTCTCCCGCTGCGCCAGCACGATGGCGCCGAGCACAGCCACGAGAATCAGGAACGAAGTCAGCTCGAACGGATACACGAACTCCTTGAAAATCATGCTCGAAATCCCAAGCGTCGAAGACATCTCCCCCGCCTGCGAAGTTGTTTGTATCCTGTCCGCCGACCGCGCAATCGTCGCCGCCACAAAGGCCGCCAACGCCACCACCAGGAGCAAACCCGGCGCCCCCGCCATTTTCGAAATGCTGGTGTGCTCCTCCACGCCCGCGTTCAAGAGCATGATCACGAACACGAACAGCACCATGATCGCTCCGCCGTAAACGATAATCTGCACCGCGGCCACGAACTCCGCGCCCAGCAGTAGATAAAGCCCCGCCAGCGCCACCATCACCACAATCAACGACAGCGCGCTGTGAATCGGATGCTTCTGCCGAATCAAGCTGATGGCGCCGATCACCGCCAGCGCCGCGAGCACGAAGAAAACCACGAGCGGCGCGGTCATTTCGTGCCCCATGTCATCTTCGCGAGAATGACAAAACTCGTGACGATCACGTTCGCGATCGACAGCGGCAGCAGCAACTTCCATCCGAACGCCATCAACTGGTCATACCGGAAACGCGGCAGCGTCCCGCGCATCCATACGTACACAAACAGAAAGAAAAGAATCTTGAACAGCAGCCAGAACGGCGCTTGAATAAATTCATTCACGCGCGACGACGCAATAAAAACCGCGCCCAGCCCGGCGAATACGAAGCCAATGACCGGCAGTATCATTCGCCCAAAAATTGTTTCGTAGCGAAACCCGTCCCAGATCACCCACAAGCCGAACAGAATCAGGACCGCCGACGGCACATAATGCGTGAAAGTCCACGAAGCAGGGAAAGGCGATAGCCACCCGCCAAAGAACATAATCGAGCACAAGCACGAAACCGTGATCATGCTGGTGTATTCCGCGATGAAAAACATCGCGAACTTGAAACTGGCGTACTCCGTATGGAAGCCCGCGACCAGCTCCGACTCAGCCTCGGGCAGATCAAACGGTGCCCGATTCGTTTCCGCGATTGCCGCAACGAAAAAACAAAAGAAGCCCAGAATTTGCGGCAAGATGTTCCAGCCAAAGATGCCCCATTCCGGATGGTGCGCTTGCGCCTCGATGATTTTTTTCAAATTGAAGCTGCCCGCCATCAGCAGCACGCCGACCACCGACATCGTCATCGCCAGCTCGTAACTGATCATCTGCGCCGAGCTGCGCAGCCCGCCGAGCAAAGAATACTTGTTGTTCGAAGACCATCCCGCGAGCGTCACGCCATAAACGCCCATCGCGGTGATCGCAAAAAGCGCCAGTATTCCGATGTTCACGTCCGGAGGCGCAATCCCCAAATAAATGTCGTGCCCGAACAATCGGATTGGGTCCGGCCCAAAGGGAATAAGCGCGATCGCCGTCATCGCCAGCGCCAGGGCCAGCAGCGGCGCCAGATAGTAGATAAATTTATCCACGCCCGCTGGCGTCGGGTCTTCCTTGAAAAGAAATTTCACGCCGTCCGCCAGTGGCTGCAGCAATCCATGCGGGCCCACGCGATGAGGTCCCCACCGCGATTGAATGTGCGCGACGACTTTTCGTTCGAACCACGTCAGATACGCGTTCACCGTCAGCACGATGAACAACAGCAGCGCGATCTTGACGACCGTGATAATCAGCTCCGCGTTTGTGGACAAGAAGGAATTCACAGCTCGGCCTTGGCCTCCGGCAGGGATTCCATCATCGTGCAGAAGCGCCCCAGCGTCCCGCTGGTAAACAAAGTGTCCTTCGCGGAACGAATCAATCCCACCGGCACGTCGTACGGCGCTTGCCCGTTCCTGGCAAACTGCACGCGCGTCGGCTCCGCGCCGCCCAGCAGCAGCCCCGCGGCCTGCACGTTATACCCGCTCACCGCCTTGCGAATTTCTTCAAACACCGCCGCCGGCGTCTTGTAATGAAACGCTTTCCCCACTCCCAGCTTCTCCAGTTGATGCGACAAGATTCGCAGCAAATCGAAGTCGCTCCGCGGCCCCATCACTTCTGCGCCCTTGTGCAGCATTTGAACTTCGCCCGAAGTGTTGGTGACCGTCCCTTCTTTCTCGTATGCCGAAACCGAGGGAAAAACGATGTCCGCCACCTTCGCCGTTTCCGTCAGGAACATTTCATGCACGATGAGCAATTCGAGTTTGCCGCGCCCAACGCCAAGCGTGCCGAAATGCGCCAGCGGATTCGCTCCCACGACGTAAAGCGCTTTCAATTTTCCGGCTTGCGCCGCTTCCACCATCTGCGGCGCCGTCAGTCCCGGCTTCATCGGAATCGGCCCGCAGCCCCACAACTTTTCAAAGGACTCGTGCGCCTGCGGATTGCCGACATACGCATAACCCGGCAAACGGTCCGGCAACAAACCCATGTCCGCCGCGCCGCGTGAATTGGCGTAATCGCCGAGCGCCATGTAGCGCGTCTTGCCCGGCAGTTTCGAGCCGAAGGCCACCAACTGCGAAATGGCCGCGCCGGAAACTTCCGCGCCAAATACAACTGCAACATCCGTCTGCGCCTCTAGCGCCGCCTTCAATTGCACAAGTTGTTCGACGAGCTCCGGCGAGAGTTGCCCTTCCTCATGCGCCAGCCAGCGAAGCGCGGCCGCTTCCTGGCCTGTCGCCACTTTCACAAACTGCGTGGCCTTGCGCTTCAGCTTGATCTCATTCGAATTGATAACGAATAGCTTCGTGCCAAAGTGGCGAATACCGCTGCGAATCTGCCACCCAACGAGCGGATTCTGGTTCGTCGGATCGTTCCCCACCAGCAAAACCGCTTTCGATTGATACAACTGCTCCATCGTCAGCAGGGAATCGCCCGCGCGCTCGCCCAGCGCGGTGATCAATCCCGTGTAATCCGCCGTGCGATGATGGTCGATGTTATTCGTTGCAAAGGCCGTGCGCGCCAGCTTTTGCAGCAAATAATTCTCTTCATTCGAAGTGCGATTCGAGCCGATGAAGCCAATCGCATCGCTTCCACCGGCGCCGTACACCGCTTTGAGTTTCGTCGCCGCGGCCTGCGCCGCCTCTTCCCACGACACGGGATAAAGTTTGTCTCCCTTGCGAACCATCGGCTGCTTGATGCGCTCGGCGTGCCTGGTGAAGTCAAATCCAAACCGCCCCTTCACGCAAAGAAAATCCTTGTTGATTCCGCTCAGGTCCCGGTTGTTCGAACGGAGAATTTCGTGATTGCGCACGCTTAGCGTGGTCTTGCAACCGTTCGAGCAGTGCGTGCAAACCGTTGAGACGTAAGCCATCTCCCATGGCCGCGTTTTATACCGGTACGTCCCGCTGGTCAGCGCTCCCACGGGGCAGATATCGATGCACATCCCGCACTCTTCGCACTCCAGGTGATCCTCGCGGTTCGGAATGACCACGCTGTTGGCCCCGCGCATGCCCACGCCCAGTGCCTTCACGTCCATGCCTTCATCGCACACGCGCACGCACCGGAAGCACAGGATGCAGCGCGGCGCATCGTAATAGACCAGCTCCGACCATTTTTCTTCCGGCCGGTGAATTTTTTCCTCGACAAACCGGCTCGAATCCGCGCCGTAACGGAACACCATGTCCTGCAATTCGCACTCGCCGCCCTTGTCACACACCGGGCAATCCAGCGGATGATTCGTCAGCAGGAATTCCAGCATGTACTTGCGCGCCTGCCGCACCTGCTCCGTGTCCGTTCGAACGATCATGCCTTCCATCGCCACCAGCGTGCACGCGGTCTGCAGCTTCGGCGCCTTTTCCACCTCCACCAAACACATGCGGCACGCCGCCTGCAGCGAAAGCCCCGGGTAGTAGCAGAATGAAGGCACTTCCGTCCCAATGCGCCGCGTCGCTTCAATCACCAGCGTTCCCTGCGGCACCTGCACTTCGCGCTCGTTGATTTTCAGCTTGATGAGTTTCTGTTCGGTCATGGATTCCTATCGCGAGGCAACCAGCGCTTCCGCGGATTTGTAAGCGCACCGCCCTCTCAAGTGTTCCTCAAACTCACCCCGCCACTTCTTCATAATGCTGATGGTCGGCATCGCCGCTGCGTCGCCGAGCGGGCAGAACGTGCGCCCCAGCATGTTTTTCGCCAGGTCCGCGATCATGTCGATGTCTTCCGGTCGCCCCAGGCCCGCGTGAAAACGCTCCAGCATCTTGCGCAGCCAGGTCGTTCCTTCGCGGCACGGGATGCACCAGCCGCAGGATTCATGCGCGTAAAAGTGCATGATCCGGCGCGCCATGTCCACCATGCAGGTGTCTTCGTCCATAATCACCATGCCGCCGGAACCCAGCATCGAGCCCGCTTTCGCCACCGCATCGTAGTCCATGGGAACGTCAATTTCGTCGGCGGTCATCAACGGGCAGGAGCTTCCTCCGGGAATCACGGCCTTCAGCTTCTTTCCCTTGGGAATGCCGCCCGCGACGTCGTAGATAAACTTCTTCATGTTCATGCCCAGAGGCACTTCGTAGATTCCGGGCTTTTTGATGTGTCCCGCGATGCACAGCATGCGCGTCCCGCCGTTTTTCGGCGTGCCGCGATTCGCATAGGCTTCGCCGCCCTCGCGGATGATCGACGGCACCGCGCTCAGCGTCTCGACGTTATTGATGATCGTTGGGCATCCATACAATCCCACCACGGCAGGGAAGGGCGGCTTGATCCGTGGATAGCCGCGCTTGCCTTCGAGAGATTCCATCAGCGCGGATTCTTCGCCGCATTCGTACGCACCCGCGCCGGTGTGCGCCAGCAAATCGAAATCGAATCCCGTCCCCAGAATGTTCTTCCCCAGGTATCCACGCCCATACGCTTCGCCGATGGCCGCGTCCACGATGTCCAGCACGTAGCGGTATTCTCCGCGAATGTAAATGAATCCCTGGTGCGACCCAATAGCGCGACCAGCAATCACCATGCCTTCGATCATCTGGTGCGGGTCCATCTCCATCAGCGGCCGGTCCTTGCAGGTGCCCGGCTCGGATTCATCCGCGTTGCAAATCACGTATTTTGGTTTCGGCGAATCCTTCGGCACGAACGACCACTTCATGCCCGTCGGAAAACCGGCGCCGCCGCGCCCGCGCAGATTCGACTTTTTCACTTCGTCGATCACGCTTTCAGGCGTCATTTCTTTCAGGGCTTTCTCCACCGCCTGATAGCCGCCCTGCATCAGGTAGACGTCAATCTTGTGCGAGTCCTTCATCCCCCATCGGCGGCTGATGAGCGGCGTCTCCAGCGCATGCCGTTCGTGCAGCGCGCCGGAAATCACCGGCTCCGGCGCGGGCCTCTTGCCCGCATCCAGCTCTTCGATGATGCGGTCGAACTTGAGCGCGGTGAGGTTTTCGTAAAAATCGTAATTGACCTGCATGGCCGGCGCGCCCGTACACGCGCCGATGCACTCCACTTCTTCCAGGGAAAAAACGCCGTCCTGCGTGGTTTCCTTGTGCCCGATTTCGAGCCGCTTTTTGGCGCGCTCCAGCAGCTCGTTCCCGCCTTTCAGCATGCACGCCACGTTGGTGCAAATCTGCACGTGGTGCTTGCCCCAGGGCTTGCGGTGCAGCATCGAGTAATACGCCAGCGTCTCCTCGACCTGCACGTTGTTCAGCTCCAGCCGCCGCCCGATCTCGGCGATCATTTCGTCGCTGACGCATCCGTACTCATCCTGTGCGTACATCATCATGGGGATCAGCGCGCTGCGCTTCACCGGATAGCTCGATTGCAGCTTTTCAAACTTCGCTGAAAGTGCGGGGGAAAGTTCCATGATTACCTGTCGACTT
>Ga0307479_10005370_pt1 | contig 11730 bp, 12 predicted proteins | sample atmos_gasesECM4C_FD_203743 | JGI IMG/M metagenome (GOLD analysis project Ga0307479, IMG submission 203743) | Hardwood forest soil microbial communities from Morgan-Monroe State Forest, Indiana, United States - atmos_gasesECM4C_515 | ecosystem: Environmental > Terrestrial > Soil > Temperate... | reverse complement strand
AAGGACCTGTTGGAATGTTAACCGTATTTCCCAGCGGCCCAGTCGCCATGCCGAAGTTCCTCGGCTTGTGGTTTGCCTATCTCCTCCTCATCGGCCTCTTCGTCGCGTATCTCGCGGGACATACAATGGCGCCCGGCGCGCCCTACCGGGCCGTGTTTCGCGTTGCTGGCACCGCTGCGTTCCTTGTTTACGCCTTGGGTCCCTTGGTCAACGGCATCTGGAAGGGCCTGCCTTGGAGCGTGGCCCTCAAGGAAGCTTTCGACGGCCTGATCTACTCGTTGCTGGCCGCTGGCACTTTTGGCTGGCTCTGGCCCCGGTAATTCCGTTCTGAATTGTAGCCAAGTAATGGGGCGGTTCGATGGACTACGCCTGCGTCTCGCTGAGCGAGAGGGATTTGCGCCATCTCTCGCGGGCCGCTTCTTCATTCACGCCCACTATGCAGGACGGAGCACGAAGACGGTCCGGCCTCGCCGGCTAAAGGACGCGAAAAAAGCCAGCAACTGTTTCCATGGGAAATACTTCTTGTTGAGCAACTGCGTTCCGCGGTCGGCTTCTTCGCCGGTGACAATTTCCGCCCGAGCTTCGACCCATTCGCCCAGCACTTTGCCGCGCATGTCGGACGGCGCGATTCTCACCCGCGGATTGTTCCTGATGCGTTTCACTTTTCCAGAAACGCCGATGGTGTACACATACAGTTTCGCATCGCTGGAATCGAGACTCGCCACCGGGTCCGCCGCAAACCATACCGGTGTCTTCACGCCTTCGCCACTCTTCTTGAAGGTTTCGAGGCTCAGGTACTTGTGCCCGGCAAACGCCGCAAATCCCATAGCATCGCTCCTGCTGTTGCAATGCGCGCCATTTTACATGCTTCACAAGTACAAAGGGCAGGCCATTTGCCGGCCTGCCCTTTGGAGTGCCGCAGCATAGATCTGCCTTCAGCAGCGGGTCAAGTTCCCTTGATTGCCCGCCCAGCCGTTCCGGCTCCTTTTTTATTGCCCACTACCCACTTCTTAGTCTCTTCATGTACGCTAAATGCATGCTCGACGAAAAGGATTTTCAGCGAAAGGCCGATGCCGCGTTCGAGGAGCTCAAGCGCCGCCTGCTGACCGCGGGCGATGAACATGGTTTCGACGTCGAAGGCGAATCTGGAAAACTCGAAGTGCTCTTCGAGGAACCCGAGGAGGCCAAATTCGTGATTTCGCCCAACACGCCCGTCCGCGAAATTTGGGTCTCGGCGCTCTCCACCAGTTTCAAGCTCGGGTGGAACGAATCGCGCAAAGCCTTCGTGCACGAAAAAACCGGCGAGGATCTCCGCGCCGTCATGAGCCGCGTCATCTCCCAGCAACTCGGCGCCCAGGTCACCTTATGAGAGCCAAAACAGCCATCTTTTGCATCGCCGCGCTGGCTCTGTGCGCGGTTCTGCAAGCGCAAGTTCCTTCCGGCCGCGACGTGGTCAAAGCGGAAATCTACGCCTCGCTCGATCCGGCCGGACGCGGAAGTTCGTTCCAGATTGCCGTGGTCATGAAGATTCGCCCGGGCTTCCACGTCAACGCCCGCGAGAAATCGGAAGACTACCTCATCGCCACGGATCTCAAGGCCGCGCTTCCCGCCGGCTTCAACGGCGGCGAAGTGTCCTATCCCAAGGGCAAACTTGAAAAATTCGCCTTTTCCAAAATTCCCCTGAATGTCTACCAGGACACCGTGATTCTTCGCCTGCCCATCACGGCGCTCGAGAGCGCCCCTCTTGGCGAACAGCACGTTCCGATGAAGCTCCGCTACCAGGCCTGCAGCAACGAACTCTGCCTACCCCCGGTCACACTCACTCTCGACGCGACGCTGAACGTCGCCCCGTCAGCTTCCGCCTCCAAGCCAGCCCACGGGGAAATTTTCGGAAAACAATAGCTCCGCAACGTAAATTCCCCATGCTGATTCTCGAGCGCATACGACTCATGGACTCATGTCTATTTGTATTCAGATATGAAGGTATGACGCTCTAATGCAGCACTATGTCTCGTGAGCAGACTTCGGGATTCATGGAAGGCAGGCTTGTCCTAGGCTTTGCGGAAAGCAGCCACTGCGTCGCGCAAACGGCGGACAACGCGCTGCTGGCCAAGAACGACCATGGTGTCGAAGAGCGGCGGCGCCACGGCCTGCCCGACCATCGCCACGCGCGCCGCATTGATCAGCAGGCCGGCTTTGACGCCGCCCGCTTCGGCGACGGCCCGGGAAGCGTGGTCGCAAGCGTCGTGGTTCCACTCGGGGAGCGCTTCGAGGGCATCGGCGAGCTTCGCGAGGAGTTCCGGCACCTTCGGATCTTTCCAGAATTTTTCTTTTGCCGCCTGGTCGCGCGTGAACTCATCGCTGAAAAACGCGCGCGACCAGGAAGAAAAATCCGGCAACAAGCGAATTCGGGGCCGCAGCAAATCGACGGTTTTTGAAAACCACGCGTGATCCCTGCCGTCGGGACCATGGGCGGCCCCGGCCGCCCACTCCGGCTTCCACAACCCGCTGCGCTTCAATTCATTTGCGACTTCGGGCAGCAACTCCTCGATCGGAAGTTCCTGCAGGTACTGCGTATTGAACCACTCGAGTTTCGGCCGGTCGAAGACGGCGTTGGTGCGGCTCACGCCCTCGAGCGAAAATTTGCCGATCAAATCCTTCGTGCGAATAAATTCCTCGTCTCCGCCGGGAGACCAGCCCAGCAGCGCGAGAAAATTCCGGAACGCCTCTGGAAGGAAACCCTCGGTGCGGTACATGTTTACGTCGGTCGCGCCGTGGCGTTTCGAAAGGCGCGATTTGTCCGGGCCGAGAATCAGCGGCACATGCGCAAAAACCGGAGGCTCCGCGCCCAGCGCGCGGTACAGCAGCACCTGCTTCGGAGTATTCGAAAGGTGATCCGCGCCGCGAATCACGTGGGTGATGCGCATATCGATGTCGTCGACAACGACGCCCAACTGATACATGGACTGGCCGAATTCTTCCTCGCCCTTTCCGGAGCGCAACAGGACAAAGTCCTCGATCTCCTCATTCGAAAACTCGCGTTCGCCGAAAACGGCGTCAAAAAATCTGGTGGTTCCACCCTCGGGGACCTTGAAGCGAACTGCGGGCTTCACATCCGGATTGGCAGGTTTTCCACCGCCACGGCAGGAACAACGCGCGACCCGCCGCGGCCCGCCGGCCTTCGGTTCCTCGTCTTGCGCCGGTTCCGCGTGATCTCCGCCGGCATACTTTTCCGCGGGGCAATAGCACAAGAAAGCGGCCCCGTTGGCCAAACATTTTTTCGCCGCCGCGCGATACAATTCCGTTCTTTGCGACTGGTAAAATGGCCCCTCGTCCCAGTTGACGCCCAGCCACTGCAAGCCATCCAGAATTCCCTGCACCAATTCGGGCTTGTTGCGCTCGGCATCGGTGTCCTCGACGCGAAGAATCATCGTGCCGCCCTGGCGCCGCGCGAAGAGCCAGTTAAACAGCGCCGTCCGGGCTCCTCCGACATGCAAATAACCGGTGGGGGAGGGGGCAAATCGTACCCTCACGGCAGATGTATTGGGAATGGAGTCACTCATTGTCCGTCTTTCCGCTTGAATCCAAAACCTCAGTGTAGCCAAACGCTCTCTTCAGGTCCAATTGGCGGGTCCCTGGACGCGATGAGAAAACGTTCATGTTCAATCGGTTACCTCCGAGATGCTGTCTCTTTGGCTACCAGTACGCGGGTACGCTTGCTTCCGGAAAATCCTGTAATCCATAATCTCAGTACTTTGTCTTGTGCCCAGGCGCGACCTTCCTGCGTCGCCGCACGACTGTTCTCTCGTGTGCGCAGCGGGGCTGTGGGTGCACGGCGGAACACGAGGGATTTTTGCGCCTTCGTGACTTGCGGGATGCCGTCCGCGCTGCGGGCGGAGAATCGATTGCGTTCCTGATGCATCAGAGTTTTATTTCGCTGGCGCTGCTGATCGCCACCACTTTGGTGGCGGGCTTCTTTGCGTATATCCACAGCATTAAGCGCCAGACGTATCTGTTGCTATGGACCGCCGGGTGGGCCGTATTCGCGCTTCATTACATGGGGCCGGCGGTCGCTCCATGGGCAGCGGCGAGTCCGCAGCAGAGTGCGTTGAATCACTGGCTGTTCGCGCTCTCCGGAGTGCTCTTTTTTCTGGGCGCACAGCTTTACTCCCAGCGAAAGACCTGGAAAATTGCCGGGGTGATCGCGGGCGTACTCTTTGGATTGTGGGCCGCAGCCAACGCCAACAATGCGCTTTCCGTTTCCGTGGTCATTCCCGCTTCGTTGCTGTACATCGCCGTCGCGGTGGTGTTCTGGCAGGAAAGCCGCCGGCAGGAGACGCTCGCGGACCGCCTGCTGGGTGTTTCCTTCGCTTCCTGGGGAGTTCTGTGGATTGCGCTTCATATCCTGAACGCCACGCCGGAACTCCAGGGCGCGGGCATGAGCGTGGTTGCTGCGGCTCCGTGCGCCTTCGTCGCCATGCTGATGGTCATGGCGCTCTACGAAGAAGAAAAGCGCCGGATCGAGCGCAACATGCTGGCGCTTTCGAATCTCAATCTGGCGACCTCCAGCTTTGTGGGCGGCGAGATTCAGCGCATGCTGTCGCAAGCCCTGGACCGCGTGCTGGGCGTTGTGCGCCTGCCGGCCGGAGCGCTGTTTCTGCACCACGGCGATCCCCAGGGCCCGACTTCCGTCGTCGCCGTGGGCTTGAGTGATGATTTCTGCCGTGCCGCTCAGGAGGAATCTCTGGACGATTATCTCGTCAGCCTGGTGGCGCGCCTCGGCGGTCTGCTGGGTTTTCGCGACCTGCGCGACGATTCCCTCTCGGCGCTCGAAAAAGAAAAGTCCATCCGCCGCTTCCGCGAACTGGCGCTGGCACAGGGGCTGCGCAGCGTGGTGGCCATCAGCCTTCAGGCCAAGGAGCAAGCTTTCGGTGTGCTGCTTCTCGGGACGCCGGACAGCCGGCGTTTCACGCCGGCGGAGCTGCGGCTTCTCCTCGCCCTCGGGCATCAGATCGGCATGGCCGTGGAGAACAGCTACTTAATTCAGCAGACTTCGCGGCGTACCGAAGAGCTTCACGTATTGAACGAAATCGGCCGGGCGCTCAGCTCCACGCTGAACAAGGAAGACCTAACCAGGAAAGTGTGGGAGGAGCTGCGGCGTTTGTTTGACGTAGAAAACTTTTACATCGCGGAACTGGATGCGCTGCGCGACGAAATTCAATTCGACCTGGAGATCGTGGATGGCGCGCGACTGCCCAGACGCGCGCGTCCCGCGGGCAACCACATCACCGAGTACATCATTCGCACGCGCCAGCCGGTGCTCATCCGCGACAATTACGTGGGAGAGATGAAAAAGCTGGGCGTCGAGCCCTTGCGCACAGCGGGATGCTTCTGCGGCGTGCCTCTGGTGGCCTATGATCACGCCATCGGCGCGATGGCGGTGTATTCCGACCACGAGCGCGTGTTTGACGAAGGGCACCTGGAGCTTCTGCGCGTGCTTGCCAGCGAAGCGAGTATCGCCATTGAAAATGCCCGGCTGTTCAGCGAAGAGCGCACCAAGGCTCGGCACCTTTCGCTGCTCAACACCATTTCGCGGAACGCCATCGCCACTCTCAATCCGGACGAGATGCTCGCCAGAATCACCGAACAGCTCGAAGCCGGCCTGACCTACGATCACATCGGCATCGGCGTGCTGGACTACGCTACGCGCGAAGTGGTGATCCAGGCCGAAGCGGGAAAACGCCGCGGGACCCTCAGCCAGCGCATTTCCCTGGGAGCGGGCCTGATCGGCCACGTGGCCCGCAACGGCCACATGGCGGCATACCGTGCCTCTGCTCCGGCCGATGCGGCGTTGAAACCCCTCTTGCCGGATTCCGTGGCGGCCATCGCCTTGCCGGTTTTTTACGCCGAACAGCTCCACGGCATTCTGTACATCGAGTCGTCCGTGCCAGTGGACTTCTCCGAGGAAGAAATTCTCCTGCTGCGCACCCTGGCCGACCTCATCGCCGGCGCGCTGCACAATGCGCTTTCTTTCCAAAAAGCGCAGGAACAGGCCATCACCGATGGGCTCACCGGCGTAAAAACGCATCGTTTCTTCATGGAAGCTTTGTCCGCGGAATGGAAGCGCTCCACGCGGGCTGGCCGCGCTTTTGCCCTGGTGCTCATGGACCTCGACCGCTTCAAATTCGTCAACGATTTCTACGGCCATCTCGAGGGCGACCTGGTTCTCCAGCGCGTCGGGCAGATTCTGGAAACCAATTGCCGGCGCTCCGACGTGGTGGCCCGCTACGGCGGGGACGAGTTTGTCATCCTCATGCCGGAAACCAATATGGAGCACGCGCGGCAACTGGCCACCAAGCTGCGCGGCTGGGTTTCCGCCGATCCGCTGCTGCGCGAGAAAAACATCAGCGCCAGTTTCGGCATCGCCTGTTATCCGCTCCACGGGTCGTCGCCGCAAGAGCTGATCCAAGTGGCCGACGCTTCCATGTATCTTTCGAAACATCAGGGCGGCAACGCCGTCTCCACCGCCGATCACTTCGATCCCAATGAGGCGAAAAAATGGAAACGCGACGTCCTCGAAGCGTATCTGGGCGTGACGCTCAAGCGCCTTTTCTCGACCGGTCCCGAAGCGTTTGAAGAAATTTACCAGCGCTTGCGGCAATTCACGGAATCGCTGGCCTCCACCGAACCGGGTAACGGCAAACTAGCGGCGCCCGCGGAACAGGGCCCCCAAGCGCTGCCGCAAGCGGTGCTGGACACGGTCACTTCGCTGGCGTTTGCGATCGACGCCAAGGATCACTACACCCAAGGCCACTCGCAAAAAGTCTCCGCGTATGCCGCGCTGATCGCGGAAGCGATGGGAATGAAGGACGCCGAAGTCGAAGAGATTCGTCTGGGCGCCGTGCTCCACGACATCGGCAAGGTGGGCATCCCGGAAAGCATTCTGAACAAGAACGGCCCGCTCAATCCCGAAGAATGGGAAACCATGAAATCACACGTGAAGTTCGGCGCAAAGATCCTCGACCCGCTGACTCCTCTTGCGCGCATCCGCGAAATGGTTCTCCACCACCACGAATTCTTCGACGGCTCGGGCTATCCAGAGGCGCTGACCGGGGAGAAAATTCCGCTGGGCGCCCGCATCATTGCCATCGCCGACGCCTTCGACACCATCACCAGCGACCGCACCTACAAGAAGGCCCGGAGCGCCACGGACGCCCTTGCCGAGCTGGAGCGCTGCGCGAATGCGCAGTTTGACGGCGCCATCGTGGAACTTTTCGTCCGCACCATGCGAGCGCTGCCCAACCCCATCATTGAAGTTGCCACGGCCACCGGACCGCGTAACTCCTGAGCTCCGGTCTTTCACGGGGCCGCTACCATTTCTCCCCGCTGCTCCGTCCAACAGAACAGTTCAGGTTGGCCCTATTTCTAGCCCAGGAGTCGCGAGGGCGAAGCACCAGCCGGGAGGCTTCCATGACCCTACGCAAATTCGCGGCGCTACTCGTCCTTTTGTCGTTGGCCGCGGCGCCTCTTATTGCCGGAACTCTCTCCGAAGCGGTCTTCAAAAAGCTGCAGTCTCTTGCCGGAGAGTGGGAAGGAAAGGACGATCATGGCATGGGTGCAAGAACTAACTTTCAGGTTATGGCTTCCAAGACCGCGGTTATTGAAACGCTCTCGCCCCCTGGGATGGAGGAAATGGTGACGGTATACAGCATCGACGGCGACGGCATCGCCCTGGTTCACTATTGCCCTACCAACAACCAGCCGCGCATGAGGGTTGTCCCGCAATCCGGCGATGTCAATGAACTCAGCTTCGACTATCAGGGAGCCGGGAATCTGAAGTCTCCATCGACGGGCCACCAGCATCACCTGGTGATCCGCTTCGTGGACGAGAATCACATCACGGAAACCTGGACGTGGCGGGAAAGCGGCAAAGAAACGCCCATGCTTTTTCGGTTCAGCCGGAAGGCAAAATGAGTCTTGCCGGGTGCACGTCGTCGCTCCGCGGCGCGTCCTGGTACGCAGAGCGAGCGTGACCCAGAATGTGGCGCGAGAATAGTTCCTCAGCGGGCATCCAGGTCCAAGTCCTTGATGGGCAGATCCCAGTGAGCTTCCAGAATTTCGAAGCGGCGTTGTTCTTCTTTCTTGTACGTTTCCTGATCGGGATACAGCTGCTTGATCAGCGCGGAGCTGTCAAAATTGTCGTTGGCGATCATGGCGTTCTTGAAGACGATGGTTACGCGATAGTCCCAACGGCCGTCTTCGGTGGTGTGATAGCGCGGAACGGTCATGCTGACCTTTAGCATGCGGCCCAATTCGATTTCTTTTTTCAGAACCGGGTAATGGTTCTTTTTGAAGAGCGTCAGGAATTCTTCCGCGTGGCCCCACTTCGCCTTGTAGTAGTACTCAATCGCGAACGGTTGATCTTTTCCATCGGCCGCCATAACGGCCTGCTGCGCTCCGGCGCCGATTGTCGATGCCCAAAGTAGCGCCGCCAGCCCAAGCGCTGCCATCGCCAGCAGGCGCTTTGCCTTTGAGATTGGGATTTGCATTTGCTCTCTCCTCCTCGAACGCCACAAGACTACCGGCTCGGCCACGCCATTTAAACCAAAAAGCGATTCGAATGCCAATGGGAATCTGCCTTGCTCGTTTCATCCTCCCCGTCCTGCTATGCTTTCTCCGGGAGGCTGCATGCAGACCGGATTTGTGAAGTGGATTGGCGAACAGAAATTCGTGGCCACGAGCCCGTCTGGGCACGCGATCACCATCGACTCCGACCGTGCCTCGAATAAGGCGCCCGGCCCAATGGAGCTTCTGCTGTTGGCGCTGGGGGCCTGCACCGCCACCGACGTGGTCCTCATCCTCGAAAAGAAACGGCAGAAGCTCGAATCGCTGGAAGTGATTTGCTCGGGCGAACGGGCCGCGGAGCCGCCCACGGTCTGGACCAAGCTGGAATTGCTCTATCGTCTCCGCGGCCAGCTCGACGACGGCGCCGTCCAGCACGCTATCCAGCTCAGCGAAGACAAGTACTGCTCGGTTGCGGCCATGGTCAGGAAAACTGCCGCGCTTTCGTGGCGCTACGAAATTCTCCCGCCGGCCTCGTAGTGGCCGAACCGAAACTTCTCTTGCGCTTCTGATTCGAACCGGACTGCGCCTTGTAACGCCATGGCGCAATCGCATAAAATTCAAGTTCTTTTGTTCCCGGATGCCCTTCGCAAGGAGCGTCATGTCCCACCGCATCGCGGCAAAAATCACGGGTGTAGCCGGCTATGTTCCGCCAAAGGTGATGACTAACGCGGACCTCGAGAAAATCGTCGAAACCAACGACGAATGGATCCGCACGCGTACGGGAATCCGCGAACGCCACATCGTGGAGAATGGCATGGCCACCTCGCACATGGCCACGGAAGCCGCGAGGGCGGTGCTAGCGCAAACCGGGACGGATCCCGCGGAGATCGACCTGATCGTACTCGCCAGCGTTACCCCGGACATGTTTTTCCCTGCCACCGCGTGCCTGGTGCAGCAGCGCATTGGCGCGAAGAAGGCGTGGGGCTTTGACTTGTCGGCAGCGTGCTCCGGATTTGCTTACGGGCTGACCGTGGGGGCGCAATTCGTAGGCGCGGGAACGCATAAGAAAGTGCTGGTAATCGGCAGCGATACCATGACTTCCGTGTTGGACTACAAGGATCGCGCTACGTGCGTGCTCTTCGGCGATGGCGCGGGGGCGGTGCTGCTCGAGGCATCGGGCACAGACGAAGGAATCCTCGATTTCGAGCACGACGTGGATGGCGCAGGGGGAGCAGCCCTCTACATGCCGGGGGGCGGATCGCTCCATCCCTCCAGCCGGGAAACCGTCGAGAAGCGCATGCACTACGTTCACCAGGAGGGTTCCCAGGTGTTCAAGTACGCTGTGCGGCGAATGGCCGAAATGGCCGCGCATCTGCTCGAAAAAAATGGCTTTACAAAGGACGACCTGAAACTGCTGGTGCCGCACCAGGCCAACCTGCGCATTATTCGCGCGACGCAGGAGCGGCTGGGCGTCGACGACTCTAAGGTCTTAGTAAATATTGACCGCTTCGGAAACACCACGGCGGCTACGATTCCTCTAGGGCTGCGCGATGCCGTGGAACAGGGCCGCTTGCAGAAGGGCGACCTGGTGCTTATCGTAACCGTAGGTGCGGGGTACACCACCGGTGGAGTGCTGCTGCGCTGGGCCTATTAACGCTCGGGGAGAGTGAGTGTAGCGGCTGAATCAGCAGGAGCGCAGTGAGGCTACGAGGTCGAGATTGGCCTGCAGGCGGCGGTCGACCTGGACGGCGGCGTAACGGGCGCAGATGATGCGCTCGCGTTCGCTCCAGGCGGCGAAGGCGGGAATTTTCACGCTGAGGAACGCGTCGAGGCCCTCAATAACCCGGTAATAGACGCGTACCAAACCTAATCCGCTGCGATTGGGATAAATATCTGGGGTTAAGTCATGCAGGCCGGCCAAAGTCTGGAAATGCTTGGGCATTAGGCGCCCATTCTCTACTCGGGCGGCAACCAGGACGCGGTCAGAAACCGGTTGGGCCGCAACGCCCGCCAGGACCGCCCTCCAATAGTAAAGGGCGAACTGTGACAGGGCCACAATGGAGATCACGAGTAGCATAGCGCTAAACATCCCTCGCCTCTAAAGGGATTCTGGCAGGCAGGGAAATAGATACCAATAGCACCGAAGTACCAGTGGGATGGAACCATCGGATGTAAACCTTTAGAATCATTTGACTTACGCGGACGAGCGGCATTGGAAGGGGAGGGCTCGCCGACGAGGCAGCCCCTCGCCTATCCCGCCTATGCACAAAGGTTCGCGAAGGAGTGCGGCAATGCGACTGGACCGTCACCGGGTATTAATGGGTGTTGCGTTGACAATGGGAATCTTCCTCCTTTTGCAGAGACCGGCGCCCGGCCAACCCGCCGATGAGCGCAAGGCCGACCGGGAAGCCATCAATGGCGTACTGAGCGCGCAGCAAACCGCCTGGAACCACGGTGACGTGGTCGCCTTTCTGGCGGGATATTGGCGTTCGCCGGAGCTGACGTTTTCCGGGAGTACCGGCGTGGCGCGTGGCTGGGAAGGTGTGCTCGCGCGATACAAGAAGAACTATCCCAACCGGGAGGCGATGGGACAATTGGATTTTTCGGAACTGGAGTTCCGGTTTTTAGGTCCAGACGCGGCGCTCGTTCTGGGGCAGTGGCATCTGAAGCGAGAAAAAGATGACGTCGGAGGAGTGTTTACGCTGGTCTGGCAGCGCTTCGGGGACGGATGGAAGATCATTCACGACCACACCAGCACGGTGGTGCTAGCGAATACGAATCCTTAACCGCGCGTCAGAGGATTTCCAGGATTTCTTCGTGGCGCTTGAAAGGCGGAATCAAATATGCGCCGGCGAATTCGGTGCGGGCCCAAGCGAGCATGTTGCGAGCGACTTCGAAGCCGCGATCCCGCGCGGCGGCCCCCGCGGCTTCCATGGATTTCAATAGAGGCTCGGGGATCACGATGCCGGGCACTTCGTTGTTCAGGCGCAGCGCTTGCTTATAGCTGTTGAGCGGCCAGATGCCGATCAGCACCGGGATGGCGGGTTTGCCGCCAAGTTTTTTCAGGAAGTCGCGCCAGTGCGCGGGGTCGAAGAGCGGCTGAGTCATGGCGAAATGCGCGCCGGCTTCGACCTTGGCGTGGAAGCGCTCGATCTCGTTGTCTAG
>Ga0307479_10005368_pt1 | contig 11734 bp, 6 predicted proteins | sample atmos_gasesECM4C_FD_203743 | JGI IMG/M metagenome (GOLD analysis project Ga0307479, IMG submission 203743) | Hardwood forest soil microbial communities from Morgan-Monroe State Forest, Indiana, United States - atmos_gasesECM4C_515 | ecosystem: Environmental > Terrestrial > Soil > Temperate... | reverse complement strand
CTAACGCGCCACCGTGATTGGCAAACTTCTTCCCCTTACCGAAGGGCAATTCGTACACGTAGCTCACGACAAAGTTCTGTGGCAAATCCTGGTTGCTGATGGCCTTATCGCCGCGTGGATTGAATGGATCTTGCGGGGCGCCACCCTGATGCAGCGTAGCGAAGAACGGCAAAGCCGCATCAGCATTGGTCAGGGTCTTGGACCACGTATAAGACGCCATAAGGTTCAGACCGCTGTGGAAGCGTCGGGTCAATTGCGCCTGTAAGGCGTTGTACGTCGACTGTCCAAGATTCTCGAGTTGGCCATCTGTGTTGATCCCGAAGAATTGCGGGAAGGGCACGAGGGCTTGAGCGACGATGAAGTTTGGGAACCCGGCGAAAGGAGGAGCCACCACGGTCTGATTGTTGATTGGTGTCAGTAGAGACGTGCCCATCGAGAAATAATTGGTATGCAAACTGTTCACTGCGTCGTAGTTGGTGCGTAGATGTGTCGAATGTTGCCCGACGTAGGCGATATCGAGAATCAAGTCTTTTGCCACCTCGTGCTGGACCTCAAAGCTCCAGTTTTGAATCATCGGAAGTCGGCCATAAGACGGGTCGATATAAGTCTCTGCCGGACAACAACCTGTGAAATTCTCCTGGGAGGGATCCAGGTTAGGCAGAGTCACGTTCGCAGCGGGTACACCGGAATCGATGGCGTACGCTGGATCAAAGCCATTGGAAGGAGCGAACGGACTGGCTTGAAAACCGATACGGCCGAAGCCGCCAAAGTCGGCGTACTCCAGTCCTCCGTAGATTATTCCGTACCCACCACGAAAGACAGTCTTGTTGTTGAGCATCGACGGCGCCCAAGCGAAGCCTATTCTCGGGCCTATCGCGTTGTGCCAAGTGTCGGCCCAACGCTCACCGCTGACTCCGTTACGCCCGGTGCCTTTCCCCGCAAACACCAAAGCCCCGGGCAGCCCTCCTGCCGAGGGGTTGGGCGCGGTGAGACTAATATTCGAAGTGTTGTCGTGGGCTTCTTTGAAAGGTTGATCGATTTCGTATCGTAAGCCCAAGTTCAACGTCAACGTCGGCGTGACTTTGAAACTGTCCTGCACGAATCCCGCAAAATAGGAACGTAGCCACCGCGGCTGACTTTGATAGACCGTGTAACTGGATGAGTCCGGTAGACCCAACAGCATGCTCGCGATGCCAATACCCGTCTGCCCCCTGGTATCCACCGTCTGTTGTCCCACCGCAGCCGTGGGGTCAAAGCCAAAGGTCGAAGTCTGGTTGTTGTTGAACGAATACGTTCCGCTGGTGTTCTGGAAGTTCAGCGGAGAATACTGCTGATACCACTGCTCGTATCCGAACTTGAAGCTGTGTTTGCCCTTCAGCCAACTGAGGGTCTCGTTGAATCGGAAGCCATTGTCGATGGTGTCTCCGTCAACATTGTCACCAATGGAATTCGCGCCCCCTACGTTGATGGTCGGGAACATTCGTCCGCTCGGACCGCCCGTGATTCCGAGGGTCTGGGCCCAGTCTTTGCCACCCCCAAGCCCGACACCCGCACCCACGTTTTTGCTGTTCGTGCGGTTGTAGCCAAGGCTCGTATGGCTCAACATGTTCGCGTTGACTGTGTAGTCGTACCCGAAACGGATGTAATGTGTTCCGAAGAACTGGTTGCGCCCGTAACCCGCGGGCCCTGCGAAAACTGGATTCGTTGAAATGCGAACGTTGTCGCGCGAAGAGTAAGTGAAATACGCTTTACTCTTCTGCGATATGTTCTGGTCGATGCGAAATGTGGTGGTGGTGTCGAGGATGGGAAAGCTGAAAGAGAAATTGTAGTTGTTTACAAGACCAGAGGTTTGAGCGTGAGGGTAAAAGGAAAGAATGTTCTGGCCAACTGTAGACGACGGCGTCAGCATGTTACCGGCGAAAGGAGTGCGGCACTGCACGCCATTGACAACTTGGCTGGTGCTCGGGTCAAAGATCTGACCTTGGATGATCTGTTGCCCGGTACAAGGATTGATAATGGGATTGCCACCGGTATCGGTGAGACCCGCGCCGAGCAGAGCGCTGAAATCGCCATTCCTCTCGGCATCTGTTGGCATGGTTGAAGTTGTTACGCCACCTTGCTGCTGACGATACTGTTCCCAGGAGAAGAAGAAGAAAGTCTTGTCCCGTCCATCGTACAAATGAGGGATACGCACCGGGCCTCCCAACGTCAGCCCATAGTCGTTCTGGCGATCTAGCGGGCGTTGGAAGAGCCTGCGCTGATCTGGAGGGAGCCCTTGTGTAGCGAGCTGGTAGTTGAAACCCCATACGTTGGCGTCCATGGCCTCGTTTCTGAAGATCTCATACGCGTTGCCGTGGTATCGATTGGTGCCACCTTTGGTGTTGAAGCTCTCAATCCCGCCCGTGGTACGGCCAAATTCTGCCGGCAGAGTGGAGGTCAGCACTTTAAACTCGCCGAGCGCCTCAACGGATGGCGCCGTTTCGTCAAAAGACGAACCATTTTCCGATCGAGTCGTGCCTGCGCCGTCGAGCAGGACCTCGGTCGCATAGTTTTGCCCTCCGCTGATCTTGGATTCGAACGTGCCTCCATTCCCTGAATCGGATCCCGGACCTACCGCGCCCGGAGTCAAAAAGACGAATGCCTCGGGGGAGCGCATTGCTTGCACCGTACTGCCCAGAGCAAGGGGCAGATCCAGAATCTGTTTCGTGCCGACGACCGTTCCAATATCCGCGCTTTCCGTCTGAATGGTGGGGGCATCCGCACTCACCTGAACAGACTCCGTGACCGTGCCGGTCTGCAACTTGACGTCGATCGCAGCGGTAGTCGCAGTCTGCACCGCGACGCCGGTCAGCGACGCCGTCTTGAATCCCTCTACCGTCACGGTAAGGTCATAGGTCCCGATGTTGACGTTGGGAAGCCTATATGCGCCTGCGGTGCTCGATACAGTTGTGTAGGTGCTGCCTGTATTCTCCTCTCGAGCGGTGATCTTCGCATTCGCGACCACGGCTCCCGAAGGGTCCGTGACCGTTCCCGCGATAGAGCCCTGACTGGTTTGGGCTACAGCGATTGGCAGCAGAATGCTCGTAACGAGCCCAAAGGCAATACCACACACGGCGAGCTTGCGCAGGCGCATAGATAGACCTTTCTCCGCAGTTGTGCAGCAAACGTTTACTTCGCCAAAAAATTGAGCCACCAACAACCAGTCAGCTTCCTATCCCCCACCGCGTTCATCGCGCGGGTTGTTGTAACTCGGCGGATCTTCGAAGTTTCCCTTGCAAGTTCTGCGCCTGCTGGGCGTCAGCCTCCCGTTTGAGCCGCATGAAGGAATCCAGCGCCGCTCGCGACTCCTGCGGTTTCTGCTGCCGCCGATAGAGCTGGGCCAGTTGGTAGTAGGACTGTCGCAGCGTCTCGGTAGCGACGTTCTGCGAGTCGCTTACTGCTAATTCAAACTGATGCACGGCATCGTCGAGACTCCCCATCTGCGCTTCTGCGCGGCCCAACTGGTACTCAGCATCCGCCGAGTGAGGAGTGCGCTTTAAGACGTCCCCCAGAAGCTTGGCTGCCACCTCGGGCTTCGAACGCTCGATGCTGATTACTCCAAGCTTGTACATCGAATCCGTGCTTTCCAGATCGGCCTCCAACTCCTTCTGAAATTCGGTCTCCGCATCAGCCAGTTTGTTCAGTTGCCAGTAGAGGTTTCCCAACTCTTCATGTAGTCCAGGCTCATCAGGCTTGAGTTTGATCGCCAGTTGTGCTTCGGCAATCGCATCATCCAACCGGTCCGCCTCCGCGAAGGACTGAGCCAGAACCTGATGAACACGCCATGAATCCGGGCTCACTTTGTAGAGTTGCTCGTAGCTGGCTTTCGATACGAGCATATGCGCCCGCCCGCGGTGGTACAGGATGTCGACGTCATCTGGCTTCAGTTTGTTAGCGCGATCAAGGCTGGTAGTCGCGGACGTGGCATCTCCTTTTGCCAATTGCGCTACGCCCAGCCACATAAAAGCATGCGGGTTGGTAGGATCGATTTGCGTCTCGCGCGTTAATGCCGCGATCGACAGGTCGTATTCATTTCGCCGGTAGCGGGCGATTCCAAGAAACAGGTTAGCGCCGCGGAGACGCGGCTTGAGGGCAATGCTCCGGCCCAGAGATGAGGCGGCATCCTCAAAACGCTTCTCTTGCAGGAACACCAACCCGAGATTGAAGTGCGCTTCCGCAAAGCTGGGGGAGAGTTCCACGGCTTTCGAGAAATCCTGCGCGGCGGCCTCGAGATGGCCAGCGCGCATCTCTGCTGTGCCGTCGCGGAAGGCCTTTTCGAACGGCGAAGATTGTGCCCCCGCCAAAGCAGCCAGCAACACAAAGAGACAAGACAGGCACGCCAGGGTGCACTTGGAAGCTGTCATGATTCCCCAAACCCAAAAGCGCAAGGCCTATAAAGTAGTAGAAATCTAGTATCGGGGATTGGAGGCTGTCAAGAAAATTCGGTAAACGATTACTAGACACCGTACGAGGCGCTGTACGGAATGTCTTCGCGGACGCTACTTTTTGGCGGGAAACGCCACCGGTGTTTTGCCCTCCTCAACGACGTACAGGTGGTCTACCTCTGCTGACCAAGGCACGCTTTGAACCGAGCCATCAGGCCAGTGGATCTCGACTTTCTCGACCGTCGTTGCGTCACCGAGTCCGAAATGGACTCTCTGATCGTTAGATGAGGCGAAGCTTCCTCCGCTCAGTACATCTCTCCGTTGTCGCAATCCTGCGGCCGTCAGATAGACGGCTGCTCCGACCGCGTCTCGCGGTGCTTTGCCGATCAACTTCACTTCCAGCCAGTGGTGACTATCCCTGTTCACGTTGCGCAGCAGCGCCGGTGGGCCGCCCAGTTGATTGATGACGACGTCGATCTTTCCATCATTGAACAGATCCCCAAAAGCCGCGCCGCGCGCCACCATCGTTAACGCCAGTCCAGTGCCTCTCACTGGCGGTATCAATTCGAATTTTCCTTTGGTCAGACTGTGAAATAACAGTGGCCGCTCTGCAAAGGTTGTTCCCCAGTCGGTCTTGTCCACTTCCGGGTACACGTGACCGTTGGCGATGAAGAGGTCGAGCCATCCGTCATTGTCGTAGTCGAGAAAACCCGTGCCCCACCCAAGGAAGGGGATGGTGGGTTCCGCAATTCCGGCGGCATAACTCACGTCCGTAAAATTGGCGTCGCCCTCGTTTCTGTAGAGCGGGTTGTAGTCGTCCGAGAACACCGTATGGTAGAGATCCAGCCAGCCATTGTTGAGATAGTCGCCGACGGCGATTCCCATGGACGCGGTCTCTTTCCCGTCTTCGTTTAGAGCGTATCCCGATGGGTAGCTCGCATCTTCGAAGGTTCCGTTGCCCTTGTTAATGTAGAGATAATTGGGAGTGGAGTCGTTGGCGACGGCGAGGTCGGGTTTGCCGTCGTTGTTTAGGTCTGCGAAGACGGCAGTCAGTCCATAGTAAGCATTCTTGTCCGCAACTCCGGCCTTCTCGCTTACATCGGTAAACGTCCCGTCTCCGTTATTGTGAAACAGATGATCGCTTTCTCCCGTCAGGCCACGCGGCCCGCACATGACCTTGATACCGCGAAACTCGCAAGTCGGAAAAGCAACGGCCGCCGTGCCGGGGACGGGAGGTTGCTGGAAATCATAGTGCACATATCCGGGAACGAACAGATCCAACCGGCCATCGCCGTCGTAATCGCCAAAGGTCGCTCCCGTGGACCAGTTACCCAGCGCAACTCCTGCTCGCTCGGCAACATCGGTGAAGGTTCCATCGTGGTTGTTGTGGTAAAGGCGATTCTTGCCAAAGTTCGTAACGTAGAGATCGGGCCAACCATCGTTGTCATAATCGCCGACCGCAACTCCGAAACCCCAGCGATCGTTGGTCACGCCAGCTTTCAGGGCTACATCAGTGAAAGTTCCGTCATGATTATTGTGAAATAGGGCAGCGTGAGGTGACGGAGCCTTTCCGTTTTCGACATCGTATGTGGAGCCGTTGACCAGATAGATGTCGAGCCAACCGTCGTTGTCGTAGTCGAGCAGAGCTACACCAGAACCGACGGTTTCGATGATGAATTGCCGTTGCGCCGCTCCCATCTCGTGATGCCAACTCGTAAGACCTGCTTGTTTCGCAACGTCTTGAAAGATCACTGGTCCGCTGTCAACGAATCCTCCGGCGGTAATCGGACGCTTTTCCGTATCCAATACAGCGCCGTGAGCGCCACCGGTAGATACGCCACTCTGCACGTGCGGAGACTGCGACGCCGATGCGGTCGTTTGCGCGCACAGAGGGCGACTATCTCCAACGCTGAGCCAAATCCATACAAGGAGAGCGAAGAACGATGGTTTCCAAAGTCGACAATTACGACACATTTCCAGCAAGTATATCTGCGAATCCGTCTTTCATCGCCGGTGAGGGCGTCCAGACTATGGCTGGATCTCCGGCCAGCCGTTGGGCCAAGTCAAGGAGTTCACAAATACGAAGGCGGCGCCGTCGGTAAGATGAAGCGCGTGAAACGTAATGAGCTCCCCGTCCTGTGAGTCTAGGTCCCCACAATTTGCGTTACAATGCTTCGGAAAATTCCACCGACCGGTTCCGCTGCCGGACCCGAAATCTGGCATTGCCATTTGGGGCACCATTAGTCTCGAATGTCTTGGCGTTTCCGATTAGCCGTCATGAGTCGTTTACTCCTTAGTGCTCTGCTGGCTTCTGCCGCGCTTGCTCACGCTCTGCCTGCGAGCACCACTCACCTGCAAATCATTGTTGTCTCGTCACAGAAAGAGGCGGAACGGGTTCTTGAGCAATTGAGACATGGGGAAGATTTTGCTGCGCTGGCAACGAAACTTTCGACAGACAGCACCGCCGCTTATGGCGGGGATATGGGACAAGTTGATACTTCCACGCTGCGGAGTGAAATCCGTGATGCCGTGCAGAACCTGCAACCTGACCAATTAAGTCCCATAGTTCGCTTGCCTTCGGGTTTCGCCATCTTAAAGGTGATGGCCGAGGGCGTGGCGGCAACGACGGCGCCCTCCTCGGCGATAGATAACAATCGCATTCTTCCTCACACCGCCGCTGGAACCATCCGTTACCAGCAGCCAGTGGGAGGCAAGGGCGAGGCAGATCTTGGTTTTCGCAGCGTTCCCAAACCCGAGGGTTGGAGCCAGGATCTACAGGCCATGTGCAGAATCCGCCAGCAGTCGCTGCAAACCGTGATCGACGTCGCGCGTGAAAACCTGGATCCTTCCAATCCGGAAGGTTCGGCCTCTCACCAACCGCTGGATCGCATCCAGATGCATTACGCGCTCGCTAATCTCCATGCTTACAAGGGCGAGATGGAGCAGGCAGTCGAACAATGGCAGCAGGCATACACCATCGCGCAAAATGAAATGCCCGCAGCAATGCCGGACCTGGAAGAGGCACTGGGCATCGCCTACCTGCACAAATCGGAGATGGACAACGATGTGTACCGGCACCCTGGAGAGCGCTGCATTTTCCCCCCGCGATCCTCTATCCGCTACGATAAAACCGAGGCTTCGGAAAAGGCAGTAGAGTATCTGCTGAAAGTGCTCGCTCGCAAACCCGATGCGGTGGATGCGAAATGGGAACTCAACTTGGCGTACATGACACTTGGGAAATACCCGGACGGAGTGCCGAAGCAATACCTGATCGCGCCTTCGCTATTTGATTCAGCGGAAGAACTGCCTCGCTTTCACGATGTCGCGTCGGAGGCCGGGATCAATTTGTATTCCATGTCTGGCGGCCTGATTGTCGATGACTTCGAAAACAACGGATTGCTCGACATTGTCACCTCCGACTTTGGCCAGTGTGCTCCCATGCATTTCTTTCACAACAACGGAGACGGAACTTTCACCGACCGCACAAAGCAGGCGGGGTTGAGCGAACAACTTGGCGGGTTGAACCTGGTGCAGGCCGACTACAACAATGACGGCTGTACCGACATCCTGGTCCTGCGGGGAGCATGGGAGTTCCCGCAACGAAAGTCTCTGTTGCGCAACAACTGCAACGGAACCTTTACCGACGTTACCGCTTCAGAGGGGCTGGCTGAACCCGCAAGCAGCACGCAAACCGCCGTCTGGGCTGACATCGACAACGACGGCTTCCTGGATTTGTTTGTAGCGAATGAAGACCGTCCCTCTCAGCTTTTTCACAACCGCGGCGATGGCACTTTCGAGGATATTTCCCACAAAGCTGGCATTGATCGGACTGCCCACAGCAAGGCAGTCGTCGCGGCGGACTATGACAATGATGGTTACGTCGATTTTTACGTATCCAATTTGAACGGTGACAATTTTCTGTATCACAACAATCACGATGGAACTTTTTCTGAAGTGGCAGCGCAGGCTGGCGTCCAGAAACCCTGGCAGAGCTTCCCGGCCTGGTTTTTCGACTACGACAATGACGGCTGGCCTGACATCTTCGTAGCCGGCTACTACGTCTCGGTTGACGAGACCATTCGCAGCTATCTGGGAATGCCCCCCAATGCAGAGACGCTGAAGCTATATAAGAATCTCGGCAATGGCACGTTCCGCGATGTAACGGCAGAGGTTGGGCTCAACCGGGTTTTGATGCCCATGGGCTCGAACTTCGGCGATATCGATAATGACGGCTATCTCGACATTTATCTGGGCACAGGCAATCCGTCGTACGGCTCCGTGCTTCCCAACGTGATGTTTCACAATAAGGAAGGCAAGTTCTTCACGGATGTGACCGCCACCACCGGAAGCGGGGAACTGCACAAAGGACACGGAGTTGCGTTTGCCGACATCGATCGCGATGGAGACGAAGACCTACTGACCGAGACCGGTGGCGCAGTTCCGGGTGATGCGCACGCCTTTCGGCTCTTTGAAAACCCGGGCAACGGGAACGACTGGATCAATCTGAAATTGGTTGGGGTGAAAAGTAACCGCTCCGCCATTGGGGCGCGCATCAAAGTCAGCGTCGAAAACGGAGGCACTCGTCGTTCGATTTATAGAACCGTTGGCAGCGGAGGGTCGTTCGGCGCTTCTCCACTGGAACAACATATTGGACTGGGGAAATCCGCACGCATTCTGGATTTGGAAATCTGGTGGCCCGCCAGCAATACCAGACAGCATTTCGCCAACGTTACCAGCAATCAATTTGTGGAGATCCAGGAATTTGAAAAGACCTATAAGAGATTGGAGCGAAAGGCTGTGCATTTGGGAGGTTCTACCCAAATGGGTCAATCATCGGCGTCACAAACGACGGCGAATCCATCGACGCACTGAGTCGAATGAATACAATCTTCAAGACGAACCAGCGAAACCGAACCCTCCTAAAGATTTCGGTCTGGCTCGCCTTTGCCAGCTTGGCGATGTGTCAGCAACACTACTCCGCCCGGGGAATGATCCTGAAGATTGACATCGCCCACCGGTCGATTCTCGTATCCTGCGACGCAATACCCGGCTACATGGAAGCGATGACCATGCCCCTACTGGTGCGAGGACAGGACGCGTTCGCCACCTTGAAGCCCGGAACCCTGATCGACTTCAGCCTGGTGGTCGAGAAAGATTCCGCCTTTGCCGATTCGATTCGAGTCCACACCTATCAGGGTCTTGAGCCCGACCCCCTGTCGGCACACCGTCTGGGCCTGCTTAACAAACTTGCGCGTGCCTCCACCAAGTCTCTGGCATTGGGGGATGCCGTACCGGATTTCAAGCTCACCGGGCAAGACGGACGCCCTGTCACCTTGTCGGATTACAAAGAGAAAGTCATTGCCCTGAACTTCGTTTACACTCGATGCGCGCTGCCCGACTTCTGTTTTCGAAGCTCCAACAACTTTGGCAATCTACAACGGCGCTTTCGAGATCAACTCGGCAAGCAGTTGGTTCTCCTGACGGTCACTTTTGATCCAGCCCACGACTCCCCTGACGCTCTCGCGAAATATGCCAGGATCTGGAAGGCAGACCCTCGCGGCTGGCACTTTCTAACAGGCCCGGCTAGGGATGTTCAGCGTGTTTGCGACCGATTCGGCGTCGACTTTTTCCCCGACGAAGGCCTAATGGACCACTCTCTCCATACCGCTGTGATAGACCGCCGCGGACGCCTGGTTGCCAACCTGGAAGGAAACGAATTCACCGCCGAACAACTCGGTGATCTCGTAAAAACCGTTTTGACGGAAAAGCCTCTGAGCTTCCCACCCAAGTGAATCTAAAATGCCGGCAACATAGGATAGTGTTCTGACCATACACACCACATCTGCTTTGGTCCGGATCAGGAATCGAAGCTGGAAATAGATACCGACTACTGGCGCCTCGCGAAGTCCCTTGAATTCGAGTCCTACAGCACCCGCGGGAACCGGGACCCCTATCAGTGGGGCCTCGCGGATCCCGGAATGATGCGCTACAACAATGCAAGTCGTCGCAACTTCCGTCGGGGTTTGGAAATGTGGCTGGAACTCGATGAGGCAACTCGGCAGGAAGAAGCTCTGGCTTCTCAGGAGGAAATCGGAACGCCTGCCCATGATCTTGCCGCTGAGCCTATAGACCCCTCACCAGACGAAAAGCCATCGTTGGTCGAGTCTCCAACCGCCGAAGAAGAGGACACCATGTCTGACTTCTACATCCCGCACACGGACATCTGTGATCTTAATGCCGGCAATGATCCTGATTCCATTGGGGATGAACTGCCGTCCGTTCCAAGCTCAGTCAGTGCCGCACCGGCGCTTACCGAGCAGTCTGAAGATCCTGCGCCGCACTCTGCTGAAGGTAATGTGGAAAACAGTGAGGGCACGTCTGACGCCGACTCGACGAAGGCGGCCTGAGGCAAAGATGCTAAGCAAAAGGAACATCTCGGCGCGCCAAGTAGAGGCCAATCGGGGCAATGCCCGTAGATCCACCGGTCCCAAAAGCGCGCGCGGAAAAGCGCAAAGTCGAAGAAACTCTCTGCGGCATGGACTCACCGCGTCCGCGGTTCTGTTCGGGGTCGACGGAGTGCCGACAAACTCTGCGGTTCGGCGACTGTGGGAGCGCCTCCGAAATGAAGTCGATCACGAGGATAAGGAGGTGGACTCTCTCATCGAAGAGGTCGCGACTGAGTGGGCGCACCAGCTGCCAGCTGTCGAACTGGAAAATAACCGATGGAAATCGGCTGTCGATGACGGCTCGGTGGGGATCCGATTGCGCAGCCTGAATCGCCACCGCTCGAGAAGTCAACGAACACTACTGAGGCTGTTGGAACGGCTGCGGCAAAAGACGCTGCCATGAGCGCCCCGCCTGCGTCCATCGGACGACCGCTACAACTATTATGGAGACACGAGCCACTTCCGCGTCGCCGCCGTCTGGATCCCCTTTGGCACCTCGGCCGCAGACTCTCGCACCGAAGCCTCTGAAATCTTGTTTGGGGCCGAGCCAGCGAATTTTGGTATTTCATCCCCGAGGAACAGACCGTCAACCTAGTCACCGAAGGCATGAACAACCGCGATATCGCGCGCGAGTACCGATACCCGAAGGCGCCATTTCGCTCCCGGTGGAGGGCTTCGCTGTTCCAACCCAAGCTCGCTTGTAGTCCAGTCAGGCCAGGAAGTCGGTCCCGCCCCGGGCTTGTTAATTCTGTTCCATTTTGCGGGGCTCGGTTGCGACCGGGCCGCCGCTGGTAGTAAACTAGCGCTCCGAAACGCCTGTCCCGGCTTGGAATTGTGGGTTTTGCCAGCCAGTAGGGATGTGCG
>Ga0307479_10005367_pt1 | contig 11736 bp, 10 predicted proteins | sample atmos_gasesECM4C_FD_203743 | JGI IMG/M metagenome (GOLD analysis project Ga0307479, IMG submission 203743) | Hardwood forest soil microbial communities from Morgan-Monroe State Forest, Indiana, United States - atmos_gasesECM4C_515 | ecosystem: Environmental > Terrestrial > Soil > Temperate... | reverse complement strand
GCTCACGCGACCGCCGAAGTCGCATTGCTCCTCGACGCCGCAGGCAAAGATCAAGTGCTCATCGAGACCGTTGGTGTTGGGCAGGATGAAGTTGATATCGTGCGCTTAGCGGATTGCGTCGCGGTCGTGATGGTCCCCGGCATGGGCGACGATATCCAGAATATGAAGGCCGGGCTGATGGAGATCGGCGATATTTTCGTGTTGAATAAGTCCGACCGCGAAGGCGCGGACCGCCTGGAACAAGAACTCCTCGCGATGCTGTCGCTGGTCATGCCCAGGGATGGCTGGCAACCGCCGGTGGTGCGCACGGTTGCCAGCGAGAACAAAGGAATCGATGTGCTGGCCGCGACCATCGCCAAGTTTCGCGTCCACTTTGAATCCAGCGGCGAGCGTCGCCGCAAGCACGTGGAACACTGGAAGCAGCGGTTGATCGAACTCGTCGAATCGCGCTTGCTGCAAAGAGCTCTCGGCGGAGCCGGCGGAGAGGCCCGGCTGGCCGCCTTGGCGGCGGAGGTCGCGGATCGCAAGAAAGATCCTTTCGCGGCGGTGAACGAAATTCTTGCACAAAGCGGCTTGGGCCAAGCCGTCTCGCGCTGAATGTTGACTTAAGATTTTTGCGGTAAACGGGCGAGTCAAGGCTCGTCCCTTAAAAAGCAGAGGTGAAATGGCAGCGTCGAATAAGCCGGACAAGAAGAAGCCCACGCCCGCGAAGGCATCTCCCATGGCCACGCTCGGAATTATTGGCGGAAGTGGTTTGTATTCCATGACTGGCCTGACCGATACGCGCGAGATTCACGTGAAGACACCCTTCGGCGAGCCGTCGGATGCCATCGTTCTCGGCATGCTGGAAGGGAAGCGCGTGGCCTTCCTCGCGCGGCACGGTCGCGGCCACCGCATCCTGCCCAGCGAGATTAATTTCCGCGCTAATGTCTACGCCATGAAGCAGCTCGGCGTGCAACGAATCATTTCCGTGAGCGCCGTCGGTTCGTTGCAGGAGGACCTGAGGCCAGGAGAGTTTTTGGTCCCCGACCAATTTTTCGATCGTACCAAGCTGCGCGTTTCCACTTTCTTCGGCGACGGATTGGTGGCCCACGTCACCTTCGACAAGCCGACGTGCACGCAGGCCAGCGCGGTCCTCGCGGATGCCAGCGTGCATTGCGGCGTCAAGGTACATCGCCGGGGGACCTACGTGTGCATCGAAGGCCCGCAGTTTTCGACGCTGGCCGAAGCGCACGTGCACCGGCAGTTGCGCTTTGAAGTCATCGGCATGACCAACGTGACCGAAGCCAAGCTCGCGCGCGAGGCCGAGATTTGCTACGCAGCGATTGCGATGATTACGGACTACGATTGCTGGCACCCGGATCATGAGTCAGTGACCGGCGCCCAAATCATGCAGACGCTGGGCCAGAATGCCGACAACGCGCAGCGCGTCTTGCGTGAAGCCGTGCGGGCGATGCCCGCGGAACGCAAGTGCAAGTGTGGCAGCGCGCTCCGGCACTCGTTGATTACCGATATGAAGTTAGTTCCGCCGGCGACAAAAAAGAAGCTTGCCGCGATCATCGGCAAATATATTTCCTAGGAGAGCATAGTGTCCTTACTTGTGGTGGGTTCGGTGGCTTTTGATGGCGTGGAAAGTCCGTACGGCAAGGTAGACCGCACGCTGGGCGGCGCAGCCACTTATTTCTCGGTCGCGGCGAGTTTTTTTACGCCGGTGCATCTCGTGGGAATTGTCGGCGAAGATTTCACCGATTTGGATGCCAAAATCTTTCGTGAACGCAAGATTGATTGCGAGGGCCTGGAGCGCGCGGTAGGGAAGTCATTTTTCTGGGCCGGCAAGTATTCCGAGAACCTGAATGAACGCGTGACACTCACGACCGAACTGAACGTCTTCGCCGACTTCAAACCAAAGCTTCCGGAACGCTATCGCGCATCGAAGTATGTGTTCCTGGCAAACATCGCGCCCGGCCTGCAGCGCGATGTCTTGCAGCAGGTGAAGAAACGCCCGAAAATTGCGGCGCTCGACACCATGAACTACTGGATCGAGCGCTCCAATGAAGATTTGCGCGAAACATTGCGCCACGTTGACATCCTGATGATCAACGATGCGGAAACGCGGCAACTATCAAGCGAACACAACTTGCTGCGCGCGGCGAAACACATCTTCAAAATGGGCCCTTCGACATTGGTCGTAAAGCGCGGCGAGTACGGCGCCATGATGGTCGACAAACGCGGCGTCTTCTGCGTCCCTGCTTTTCCGCTGGAAGAACCCCACGATCCTACCGGCGCGGGCGACAGTTTTGCCGGAGGCTTCATGGGCTACCTGGCCGCCGCTGGTGACAAGAGCGACGCTTCGCTGCGCCGTGCCATGGTCTATGGCTCGGTGATGGGCAGCTTTACCGTCGAGAAATTCGGCCTGGATCGCCTAAAGACGCTGAAGCGCGCCGAGATACACGCCAGGGCACGCCATTTCGCGAAATTGACGCAGTTCAAGTTGTAGTGTGTAAAATCGAGTCATTGCGAGCGTTTGCGTCAAACTGAAATGCTTTCACTGACGACGATTTGCTATCGCTTGTTGTGGGCGGCGTTGCTGGGTGCGGTGATTGGCATCGAGCGAAGCGTGCGGCGGCGTCCCGCCGGAATGCGCACCAGCGTGTGCGTTACGATGGGCTCGGCTCTTTTCACCATTATGTCGGTCGAGATCGCTCGCAAAACGGGCGATACCAGCACGACGCGCATTGCTTCCAACATCGTTCAGGGAATTGGCTTTCTCGGCGCCGGAGTGATTCTTCGCGATCGTGGCAGCGTCGTCGGGCTCACTACGGCATCTGCGATTTTCGGAGAAGCCGCGATCGGGATGGCTGCTGGCGCTGGTTTTTATGCGGTTTCTGGCGTGGCGTTCTTGATTATTCTTTTTGTGCTGGTGGTTCTGATTTACGCGGAAGATTTCTTGAATCTCAAGCCTCGCTACATGCTGTTCCGGATTTCGACGAGCAGTGCCCAGGATCTAGTGCCATTCGTACACGATCTTTTCTCGAAGTTAGGCATCGCGCTGGACAATTTCCAGGTATCCATGACGGGAGAAAAGAACCTGATCCAGTTTGATGCCGACGTGAGCCATCGGCAGCAGGAGAAAATCCTGGCTGCGATGACCAAGCCCGGCGTGACCTTTGAGATGCTGCCTGTGGAGAGGCAGGGCGCATGAGCCGCCCTTCGCTGGCGAGTGCGACGGGGCATTCGTCGTCTGTTTCGGCGCGGAAGCCGAAGGCGCTGCGGGCAGGATCGCGTCTCGCGGTCTTTGCGCCAGCGTCGCCGGGCAACGATGCCGCGGAACAGCGCGGCTTGGCGGAATTGGCGCTGCTCGGCCTTTCCGTGGAGCGCGGCAGTAGCACAGACACTCCTGTCTGTGCCGGCGTAAATAGGCAGCAAGAAGGATACTTTTCAGCATCCACAAACAAACGAAGAGAAGAATTGATCGGCGCACTAGCCGATACGCGCGTCGATGGGCTAATCGCGCTGCGGGGAGGATATGGCTCCAACTATCTGTTGGATCCGGATTTGAGCGCGGCAATTGCCACGCCAAAATGTCTGATCGGCTTTAGCGACATAACCTCGCTGCAGATTTTTTTGTGGCAGCGTTGCGGCTGGACTTCCATTTACGGCCCGATGGTTGCGGCGGGACTCGAAGCGGGAGCAGGCGCGGCTAAAGGATACGATCAGGCGAGTTTTCTGAGCGCGATTGGTGCGACCGACGGCGCGTGGCAAATCTTGTTGCAGGGCGGACCAATTGCGTCTGGAGACGCGGAGGGAACGCTCCTCGGCGGGTGCATGACCTTGGTGGAAACTACGCTCGGAACTCCGTGGGAACTCGATACTCGCGATTCGATTCTGTTGCTCGAAGATCGCGGAATGAAACCGTGGCAGGTCGATCGCGCGCTGATGCATCTGCAACAGGCCGGCAAGTTTGAAGATGTGCGCGCCATTGTGCTGGGAGACTTTCCCGAGTGTGAGGCGCCGGTTGCGGGAAGTCCGACGGTCCTGGATGTGTGCCAGCGAATCCTGAAGCCCCTGGGAATTCCGATCGTGTATGGCGCGCCGGTGGGGCATACGGTGCGGCCGATGCTGACGATTCCGCTGGGTGTGCGCGCGCGCCTGCATGCGTCTGGTACGGGTTCGCTGGAGATTCTGGAGGCGGCGGTAATGCCATGAGCGAAGCTATGGACAATCTCACCAAAAATACCGGCAACGACACCAGCAAAAAGCCTGGCAACAATAGAGACAGGAATATAGGCAACAAAGGGAAGCATATTCACGTGATCGGAATCGCGGGGTCGGCGATGTCTCCGCTGGCGGGCATGCTGCGTGAGAAGGGATTCCGCGTGACCGGATCGGACGCCGGCGTTTATCCGCCGGCCTCGACGCTGCTGGAAAGCCTGGGCATTTCGTTCTTCCACCAGTTCGATGCGGCGAACCTGAAACCTGCGCCGGACCTCGTGGTCGTCGGCAACATCATCGCGCGCGGCAATCCGGAATTGGAGGAGGTGCTCGATCGCAAAATTCCGTATCGCTCGTTACCGGAAATTCTTGAAGAGGAATTTCTGCCGGGTCGGCATTCCATCGTGGTGAGCGGGACGCACGGCAAGACCACCACCACAGCCATGCTGGCGTGGATTTTTCATGTGGCAGGGAAGCGGCCGAATTTTCTGGTGGGAGGAGTAGCGGAGAATTTTGGCAAGAGCTACGGCCTCGAGGGTGGAGCGGAATTTATTCTCGAGGGCGATGAGTACGAGACGGCGTTTTGGGATCGCGGGCCGAAATTTTTCCACTATCACCCCGACGATCTGATCATCACTTCACTGGAGTACGATCACGCGGATATTTATCCAGATTTCGAGACGTATCAGTTGGCGTTCCGGCGGTTGGTGAATCTGGTGCCGCGGAGCGGACGTGTGGTGGTGTGGGGCGATACCGAGCAATCCGGGCCTGAGTTGCGCGCGGCTACGGCCAAGGCTTTTTGCCCCGTCGAGACGTATGGTTTCTCCTCACAGAACGATTGGGTAGTCAGCGAGTTTGCGGCGGAAGGGGAAACAACGCGATTCCGTCTGAAGTATCGCGGCGAATTGCTCGGCGATTTTTCGCTTTCGGCTACCGGACGGCACAATGTTTTGAACGCGGTGGCGGCAATCGCGGTGGCGCATGGGCGCGGCATTGGCGCGGACGCGCTTGCTGAGGCGCTATCGACGTTTCGGAGTGTGAAGCGGCGCATGGACGTGAAGGGGGAGCGCGCCGGAATTTTGATTGTGGATGATTTCGCGCATCACCCGACGGCGGTGCGCGCAACGATCGAGGCGGCGCGCGGGCGCTGGCCGAAACGCAGGTTGTGGGCGATTCTGGAGCCGCGGTCGAACTCGATGCGTCGCAAAGTTTTTCAGGAGTCACTGCCCAAAGCGCTGGCTCTTGCGGACCGCGTCGTGCTCGGCGGAGTTTTCCGGGCGCAACAATTGGGCGATGAAAACCGGCTGGCGCCGGAGAGCGTCGCGCAAAGCGTGCGCGAGTTAGGCAAAGAGGCGCGCGCGTTTGAAGGCGCGGAAGCGATTGCCGACTATCTTGCCGGCGAGGCCAAAGCTGGCGATCTTCTGTTGGTCATGTCCAACGGCAGCTTCGATGGTTTGTGCGACAAGTTGCTGAAGAAAATTGGGAGCGAGGTTCCCTCCGAGGCCACCAGCCGGTGAGATTTTCTCGCTTGGGCCGCCGGGTCTTGCTGGCGGCGCTTCCAGGAATTTTCTGCGGCCTGAGTATCGTTGCCACCGCGAGTGGCGCGATCCGCTATGAAATCGCCTTCCCAAAACCGGAACAACATCTGTTTCACGTCACCATACAAATCCCGGATGTGAAGAGCGAAGTGGTCGTGCAGATGGCGGCGTGGAACGCGCTCTATCAGATACGCAACTTCAGCGCCCACGTCCAGCAGGTGGAGGCCTTCGCTGGCGATGAATCCGCGCCCATTCAAAAATTGGACAAGCAGACCTGGCACATCAGCGGCAGCGGCACGATTACGGTTCGGTATGCAACCTATTGGGACGAGGGCGGCCCATTCGCCACGCAACTGAACCGGGAGCATGCCTTCATCAATCCGGCGATGATTTTGATGTACGTGCCCGAACGGCGATCCGAAGCGGTGCAACTCAATATTTATGACCCGCCCTTTGGTTGGAACGTGATTGGCGAATCCCTTGGACTGGTGGAGGCGATGGGTGGCGCCCAACATTTTGAATTTGACGCGGCGAACTATGACGAGCTAGCGGATGCGCCCATCGAAGCCGGTAAGTTCGACATGTTTGAAGTTCCTGGCATCAGTCCGCCGGTATGGGCGGTCGTTCACGGTGACGGCTGGCGAAAGAAACGAGTCCAGGAGGATTTGCGGCGAATTTGCGCTTACGACCTGAAGCTGATGGAGGGAGCGCCGTTTCCGCGGTACTACTTTATTTTGCATTTTGGAAAGCCTTCGAGTGGGACCGGCGGCGGGATGGAGCACGCCAACTCGACGGCGATTTCGACGCGATCGGACGAGGACTTCGCGAGTGTGGCAGCGCATGAATTCTTTCATTTGTGGAACGTGAAGCGCATTCGCCCGGAAACGCTTTTCCCGGTGGACTATACGAAAGAGCAGTACACGCGGGCGTTATGGTTCGCCGAGGGCGTGACCAATACGTATGCGTCCTACACGTTGGTGCGCACCGGGCTTTGGAGCAAGGACCGATTTTACGAGGACCTTGGCGAGCAGATCAGCGAACTAGAAGGGCGTCCCGCGAACAAGTGGCAGAGCGCGGAACAGTCCAGCCTGGATGCGTGGCTCGAGGGCTATCCGCTCTACAACCGGCCGCAGAATAGCGTTTCGTACTATACGAAGGGGCAAGTTCTGGGGGTGCTGCTCGATATTTTGATACGCGATCGCACCGAGAATGAGCGGAGCCTGGACGACGTGCTGCGCTCGATGAACTCGGAATTCGCCAAGCAGGGGCACAGTTATCGAGATAGCCTGGACGTTCGGTTGACGGCGGAGAAAATCGCCGGTGTTTCGTTCGAGGATTTCTTTCAGAAATATGTTGCCGCCGCGGAGGCGTTGCCGTATCAGCGCGTGTTTGCCCTTGCAGGGCTGGAGTTGCGGACCGAGGAGCGAAGGCGTCCATCCCTGGGTTTTTACGCGGTCCGGGACGAAGGGGGGTCGCTGGTGGTGCGCAGCATTGATCCGGGAGGGGCGGCCGAACAAGCGGGGTTGCACCCGGATGACGTGATCACCAGTTGGAACGGATCGGAGCCGCCAAAGAATATCGAGCGCTGGGCTTACGGGCAGAAAAAAGGGAACTCGCTGCGGCTTGGCGTGCGCCGGGACGATAAGAATATTTCGATCGAGCTGCGCGTGGGCGAGATTGTGGAGATTGCCTACCGCGTTGTCGAAGACGCGCGGGCGAGCGAGAAGGCCAAACATATTCGCGAAGGGCTGCTGCGCGGGGTGACGCAGCCGGTCACGGCGGCGACTCACTGAGAACTGATTTTGTTTTCTGGTTGGGCGAGGAGAGTTTCCTCAGGGCTAAAAAGTCTATGTGAGAACTGAGAGCCAGTGCTCTCAGCGGCTAAAGCCTTGTTGATTCGGTATTCGTTACGGCACGGCTGAACAGTCTGCGGAAAAAGGCGCGTTTGTCATCCCGAACCGTGTCGTTGCGGGTGAGAGATCTGCCGGTCCGCAAGAAAGCCAAGGAAAAAGCAGATTCCTCACCCCGTTCAAAAACCGAACGAGGTTCGGAATGACATATTTTCGAGCTTTTCCGCGGCCTGTGGAGCCGTGTCTTGACGAAAAGCCAAGTTGCGGGTTTATGGAAGGTTTGTTGGGGATTCATGCTTCGCGCGCTCTTCGTTGGAGTTTTTCTGTCGATTTATATCGTGCTGGTTGGGCCGCCGCTGCTGGTGTATACGCTGATCAGCCGCAATCCGAATCCGCTGTATTGGGCGGGGATTAATGGAGTCATGTTCTTCGTGAAAGCGGTGGGCGTCCGGGTGCGCGTTATTGGGAAGGAACGCATCCCGGCGGGAACCTGTTTGTTTGTGGCGAATCATACGAGTTCGGCCGATGCTCCGGCCGTGGTCGGCGCGATTCCACGGCGGATCGCGATCTTGTTGAAGGCATCGCTGTTCAAGTATCCGATCGTGGGGCAGGCATTTCTTTTGGCTCGATTCATTCCCGTGAAGCGCGGCGAACGGGATTCGGCGCTCGAGAGTCTGGAGAAAGCGATCGAGTCTTTGCGGGCCGGGCAATCGTTTCTGGTTTATCCCGAGGGGACGCGCAGTCCGGACGGGAGATTGCAGGAGTTCAAGAAGGGCGCGGTGGTCATGGCCATCAAGGCCGGGGTACCGATCGTGCCGATAGCGTGTTCGGGGGCCCATCGAGTAATGAAGAAACGCTCGCTGAAGATCTATCGCGGAGAAATCCTGGTGGAATTTCTAGAGCCGATTGACGCCTCGGCGTACACCTATGAGCAGCGGGATCAATTGAATCGGCGGGTGCATGACGCGTTGGCGGCTGGGTTGCCGCCGGACCAGCGGCCTGTCGGTTTCACCGAAGCTTCGTGTGGCCTGTAGTGATTTAGGCGATTGAATTAATCGATGGTCCGATGAATCAATAGATGGTGCGACGATCGAGACTGTAGCGTCCTCTGTAAGACGGTGGAACTACCTTCTGGCGTATTCATTGGTGCTGGTGCTGACGGTGACACAGACAGGAGTGTCTGTGCTACTCCCCCTTCTCGGTTTTTTCATATGTGTTGATTCCACAGGAGGATGAAGTCATTTGTTTTGATGCAGTTTTGCAAGTGCTGATTCTAGATAACTTGCGGCGTTGGTTGGGAGTTGCCTGTTGACACTGTCAGCTACGGAGCTCGGTTCCGATTCGGATATGGTGTCTGCGTTCGGTTCATATTCCGAGTCGAGATGGGCCTGGGGCACGGGTGGCGTAGGGCGGTCGAAGGAGGCGCGGATGGTTTGGCGCCAGGAGTCGGTGCCGAAGGCGTTGATGTATTCGTGTTGGGAGAGATGGATGGATGGAGGAGGGTTTGGGCCAGGTAGGCTAAGGTGGAGGCGGTTTTGGGTTTGATTTGGCCTTGGGCCACGGCGGAGAAGAGGTGGCCCAATGCGGAGCTTAAGTCGCAGGCGGAGAGATAGTGGCCGGAGAAGTAGGTCCCGAGGTGGCGACCTACGTTTTGAGCGGCTTGGGACTGGGATTCTTTGCGGGCGTGGTAGGTGCATAGGTGCGGATGGGCGGAGTTGCGTGGGGTGCGGCAGCGGCGGCCGTCGGCGAAGGTGAACAGACACGAGGACGCGCGGTCCTTGGAGAGATTAGAGGACATGTGGTCTCCAGATGAACTTGCCCGTGGACAGGTTGAGGCCTGTGTGACTGGGAAAGTTGGATTGTTTGGGATTTCTCGCGGTGGCGAGAGATGGTTTTGAATAAGAGTAATGATAGCCGATAGTAATTGAATAGTAAAGACAAACTATGGTGATTCGAATCGTTTGTCGCGCAAGAACGAATGATTTAAGAACCGCCAGATTGAAGAAGGAACCATCAAGAGCCACCATCAAAAACCGAAGGTGGGGCACCCTTTGTGTTTTTTTACCCATCTCGACAGATCAACTGCGGGCGCACATCGTTCTGAGTTGATGACCTCTTGTCTAAACCCCGACTCTATCTGCACAAACCGCAGAGAGGGTCGGGCACCCTCGGAGATGACTCGCCGGGCTGAAGCCCGGCCTCTACATTTGTTTCTTGAGTTTGGATTCCAGGTCGCGGACTCGTTTTTGGAGGTCGGGTAGGCGGGTTAGGGCTGCTGAGTATTTTAGCCAGAGCTTGTTGTCTACGGCTGGGGTGCCGGAGCGGACGGAGTTGGAGGCTACGTCGCGGTGTAGGCCGGTTTGGGCGGTGACGATTGCGTTGTTGCCTATGGTCAGGTGTCCTGAGGAGCCGGACTGGCCTGCGAAGATGCAGTTGTCGCCGATCTTGGTAGAGCCAGCGAGGCCGGTTTGGCCGCAGATCATGTTGTTGGCGCCTAGTTGGGCGGCGTGGCCTACGAGGACCAGGTCGTCGATTTTGGTGCCGCGGCCTATGCGCGTTTCCCCAACGGTGGCGCGGTCGATGCAGGCGTTGGATTGGACTTCGACGTCGTCTTCCAGGACGGCTGGGCCGGATTGGACCATTTTGTACCAGGTGCCGTCTTTTTGTTTGGCGTAGCCCAGGCCGTCGCCGCCGATGATGGCGCCGTTTTGGAGAGTGACGCGGTTGCCGATGCGGCAGTGTTCGCGGACTACGGCATGGGCGTGAGCGAAGAAGTCGTCGCCGATCTTGGTGCCTTGGTAGATGGTTACGAAGCTGTGCAGAATGGCGTTTTGGCCAAGCTCGGCATCCTCGTCGATGAAGCAGTACGGGCCTATGTGGGCGCCTTCGGGGACTCGGGCGGTGCGGGCGATTACTGCTGTCGGATGGACGCCGGGTTCGTAGCGGGGTGGCTTGTAGAAGAGTTCCAGGGAGTGGGCAAACGCCAGGTAGGGGTTGGCGGTGCGTAGGGCGGCTAGCGGAGGGAGATCGGGGGCGCGGTCTAGTGGGGTGCCTTCTTCGATTAAGACAGCGGAGGCCTGGGTGGTTTTCAGGAGAAGGATGTATCGCTTGTTGGCCAGGAACGTGAGTTGGCCGGAGGTGGCATGCTCGATGCCGGCTACGCCTTGGATTTCGATATCGGGGGGACCTTCGAGGCGGCAGGATAGAGTCTTGGCTAATTCGGAGAGTTTCATCTACGAGCTCCTATGTTCAGGAGGGAGTCTCGCATAGCGCGAATGGGGAAGTACAGGAGGGCCCGGAGGCTTGCCGGTACTTGTTTTTGTATTGGGTGCCAAAGGCCGCGAAGGGCGGGACGCGCTAAAGCGCGCCCCTACATTTGTCTGGACAGCCGCCCTTGCCGTGGATTGCAGGGACGCCTTGTGGTCTCGCCGACGCTGGTGTTGACGCCGGGAAGAGTGAGCACCTCCTGTACGGAGACCCGGCTTGTGGAAATTACTCGGTGAAGAGGCGGGGTTGGGCTGCGGGGGGTGGGGTGGCGGGTTTGCGGCGGGCTATGCCTACTACGCCCAACACGGTTACTTCTGTCAGGGCTGAGCGGGGAATGAAGATGCGGTCCGTCGTCGAGTTCAGGTCGGGGGGCGTAATTTGCAGGCCGTTGTCGAGGAGCGAGAGCAGGTCGTTGGGGACTACACCTTCTAACATTTCGCCATCCAGGAAGCGCAGGCGGACCCAGAGGCCGTCGAGTTTAGGGCGGCTTAGGAAGGCTTTGCGCTCGGGTTCGTAGTCATCGGAGAACTCGCGAACGAAATAGATCGAGCGGACCTTGGATAGCGGGATTGGCTGGTGTTCGCCGTCGGGTGTCAGCAGGTCAATGGGGTCGGAATGGCCCAGGTGCGTCGGGTTGAGGTAGCCGCGCAGGGATTTCCTGTCGGCTAATGCGACGATCACCTTCTTGTGCGTCGAGGCTGGGGAACGCGTTTTCAACGATTCAGTACGCTCAAGACTTACCCATTTGCGAAATGTGCTGATGTATGTTATGTTAAGCGGGATTTTCCTGTCAACTCATTGTTTTCATTAGGGTTAGGGCCCCGGAGCGCCGCCCGTTGACCGAAAAAAAGCAGATCCTCAAGTCCGCC
>Ga0307479_10005365_pt1 | contig 11740 bp, 10 predicted proteins | sample atmos_gasesECM4C_FD_203743 | JGI IMG/M metagenome (GOLD analysis project Ga0307479, IMG submission 203743) | Hardwood forest soil microbial communities from Morgan-Monroe State Forest, Indiana, United States - atmos_gasesECM4C_515 | ecosystem: Environmental > Terrestrial > Soil > Temperate... | reverse complement strand
TCCACACCGTCGCGGCAGGCGGCGGATCGATCCTGCATTACGACGGCGCACGCTTCCGCGTCGGTCCGGATTCGGCCGGCGCCAATCCGGGGCCGAAATGCTATCGCCGCGGCGGTCCCCTGGCGGCTACCGACGCCAACGTGATGGTCGGCAAACTCATTCCGGAGTTTTTTCCGCAAATCTTCGGCCCGCAGCAAAACCTGCCGCTCGACGCCGACGCGGTCCGCAGTGCGTTTGCGGAGCTGGCGAAACAGATCGGCGACGGGCGCGGCGCCGAACAGGTCGCCGACGGTTTCATCAAGATCGCGGTCGAAAACATGGCAAACGCGATCAAGAAAATATCGGTGCAGCGCGGCTACGACGTGACCCGCTATGCGCTCAATTGCTTCGGCGGCGCCGGCGGGCAGCACGCCTGCCTGGTCGCCGACGCGCTCGGTATGACAAACGTGCTGATCCATCCGTTGTCCTCGCTTTTGTCCGCTTACGGGATGGGCTTGGCCGACATCCGCAGCGTCCGCCAGCAGGCGATCGAGGAGCCGTTCGGGAAACAGGCGCACGCTGCGCTTACAAAGGTGGCGAGCCGGCTCGCTAAAACGGTGATTGGCGAAGTGGCGGCGCAAGGCGTCGTAGCAAAAAAGATCAAGCTGCATGTGCGCGCGCACATTCGTTACGCCGGGACCGATACCCCGCTCATCGTCAGTGCGGGCGCCCTTTCTTCCGCTTCCTCAAGGGGGCGAGGGGCGCTTCGGCTCGCCTCACTCGCAAAAATGAAGTCCGGATTTGAACGCGCCCACAAAGCGCAATTCGGTTTTATCGACCGCGACAAGGATTTGGTGATCGAGGCGGTCTCTGTTGAGGCGGTCGGCGGCGGCGCCAGGTTCAAGGAGAAAGTCCGCAAGGCAAAGCGACGCAAACTGCCGGCGCCGGCGCAACGCACGCGCTTCTTTTCCGGCGCCAAGTGGCAGCGCGCCAACGTTTATCTGCGCGCCGCGCTCGCCCCCGGCGACAAGATCAAAGGGCCGGCCATCGTCGTTGAGCCGCACCAGACCGTCGTGGTCGAAAACGGTTGGCAAACCGAGCTGACCGCGCGCGATCATCTGCTGCTCAAGCGGGTGCAAAAACTCGCCCGCGCCCGCGCCATCGGCACCCATGCCGATCCGGTGATGCTCGAAGTGTTCAACAATCTATTCATGTCGATCGCCGAGCAGATGGGCGTCGCGCTGCAGAACACCGCCTATTCGGTTAACATCAAGGAGCGGCTCGATTTTTCGTGCGCGGTGTTCAACGGCGACGGCTCGCTCGTCGCCAATGCACCGCACATGCCGGTGCATCTCGGCTCGATGGATCGCGCTGTTGAGACCGTAATCCGCGAGAACAAAGGCAAGATCCGGCCTGGCGATGCCTATGCCATCAACGCGCCGTATAACGGCGGCACGCATCTGCCGGACATCACCGTCTGCACGCCGGTATTCGACGGCCGTAAAATCCTGTTCTGGGTCGCTTCGCGCGGACATCATGCCGACGTCGGCGGCATTTCGCCCGGTTCGATGTCGCCGAACGCGACCACGATCGAGCAGGAAGGCATCTATATCGACAATTTCAAGCTGATCGACCGCCGCCGCTTCCGCGAGAAAGAGCTCTATGCGCTCCTGACCGGTGGCCTATACCCCGCGCGCAACCCATTGCAGAATGTCAATGACATCAAAGCGCAAATCGCCGCCAACGAAATGGGCGTGCGGGAATTGCACAGGATGGTGCGGCATTTCACGCTTCCAGTGGTGCGCGCCTATATGCGGCACGTGCAGGACAATGCGGCCGAAAGCGTGCGCCGCGTCATCGATCGGCTGCACGACAGCGCGTTTACCGTGGCAACCGACCAGGGCAACAAGATCACGGTGCGCATCGCCGTCGACAAGGAGCGGCGCGAGGCCACGGTCGATTTCACCGGTACGAGCCCCCAGCAGTGCAGCAATTTCAATGCGCCAGAGCCGGTGACGCGTGCCGCGGTGCTCTACGTGTTTCGCGTGATGGTCGACGACGACATCCCGATGAATGGCGGCTGCCTGCGCCCGATCCGCATCGTCATTCCGAAAAAATCGCTGTTGTCTCCGGAATTCCCCGCCGCGGTCGTCGCCGGCAATGTCGAGACCTCGCAGGAGGTGACGAACTGCCTGTTCGGCGCGCTCGACGCCATGGCGGCAGCGCAGGGCACGATGAACAATCTCAATTTCGGCAATGCGCAGTATCAGTATTACGAGACGATCTGCTCGGGCTCGCCGGCCGGTCCCGGCTTCCCCGGCACCGATGCCGTCCATACCCACATGACCAATACGCGGCTCACCGATCCGGAGGTGCTGGAATTTCGCTATCCGGTTCTGCTTGAAGACTTTCACATCCGAAAAGATTCCGGCGGGCAGGGGCGGTGGAAAGCCGGCGACGGCATCCGCCGCACGATCCGGTTTCTGGAAAAGATGGAATGCACCATTCTCTCGGGCCATCGCCGCGTGCCGCCGTTCGGACTGGCGGGCGGCAACGACGGGCAGATCGGCGAGAACTGGGCGCGACGCAAGGACGGCCGCATGGAGCGATTGCAGGGCTGCGATGCCACGGTGATCGACGCCGGAGAGGCGATCATCATCCAGACGCCGACGGCAGGCGGATATGGTAAACTTTCCTGATGATAAGCGACAACCGCGCTATTACTTCCGCGTCACCGAATATTGGATGTTGGCCTGGCTGCCCTGCCAATAGAAACTGTAATCGATCGCGACATTGCCGCCATCCGGCAGCGGCAAGGTCGCCTTGCACACGACCTGCGTTTTGCTGCTCGACACGGTCGTGATCGGCGCGTAGTGGCTAGGCTCAAGCTTGAGTTGCTTGAGGATGTCGGCAAGCGTGCGTTTGGCGCGACCGGAGTCGCAGTCGGGCAGAAAGAACCGGTCATAGAGACCGTAATAAAGGAGGGCAGCGACGATGCCGATCAGCGGGATCGCGAGCAGCCGGAGCGTCCGGCGTATTTGGCCGCGCCGATGGTCTGCCTGTTGTGACGAAGCGTCTTGCGGCATGCTCGCGCCTCGTTCAGATCAGCCCCGGGATTACGCTGCGGCCGTGCGTCGTGCCGGTCAGATCGCCTTGACGATCTCTTCGGTCATTTTCTTGGCGTCGCCGAGCAGCATCATGGTGTTGTCGCGGTAAAACAGCGGATTGTCGATGCCGGCATAGCCGGACGCGAGCGAGCGTTTGTTGAACATCACGGTGCCGGCTTTCCACACCTGTAAGACCGGCATGCCATAAATCGGCGATTTCGGATCGTCTTCGGCGGCCGGATTGGTGACGTCGTTGGCGCCGATCACATAGGCGACGTCGGCCTGGGGAAATTCCGAATTGATGTTTTCCAGCTCGAACACTTCATCGTAAGGAACATTCGCCTCGGCCAAGAGCACGTTCATGTGACCCGGCATACGGCCGGCGACCGGATGAATGGCGTATTTGACCTCGACACCGGCCGCCTTGAGCTTGTCGGCCATTTCACGCAGCGCATGCTGCGCTTGCGCGACCGCCATACCGTAACCCGGCACGATGATGACCTTGCCGGCATTCTTGAGAATGAAGGCCGCATCCTCCGCTGATCCGATCTTGACCGGCCGGTCGCCAGCCTGCACGGCCGGGCCCGCGACCTCGCCGCCAAAGCCGCCAAGAATGACGGAAATGAACGAGCGGTTCATGCCCTTGCACATGATGTAGGACAGGATCGCGCCCGAAGAGCCGACGAGCGCGCCGGTGACGATCAATGCCGAATTTCCAAGCGTGAAGCCGATGCCCGCCGCCGCCCAGCCGGAATAGGAATTGAGCATCGAGATCACGACCGGCATGTCGGCGCCGCCGATCGGGATGATAATGAGAGCGCCGAGCAGGAACGACGCCGCCGCGATCAGCCAGAATGCGAGATGTTGCTGCGCTTCGAAAAACCAAACGATCAACGCGATCAGTCCAAGCCCAAGCGCGATGTTGATCGCGTGCCGCGCCGGCAGAATGATGGGCGCGCCGCTCATCCGCCCCGAGAGCTTGAGGAAGGCGATGACCGAGCCGGTGAAGGTGACGGCGCCGATGGCGACGCCAAGCGACATTTCAATCAGGCTTTGGCCGTGGATCGTGCCTTCGCCGCCGATGCCGAAGGCGGACGGCGCGTAGAGCGCGCCGGCGGCCACCAGCACCGCCGCCATGCCGACCAGCGAGTGGAAGGCGGCAACCAATTCCGGCATCGAGGTCATCGGCACGCGTCGTGCGATCACCGCACCGGTGCCGCCGCCAAGCGCCATGCCGAGCGCAACCAGGCCCCATGCCTCATAGCTCGCCGGCGGATGCGAGGCGAGCGTGGTGGCGATCGCGATCGCCATACCCAGCATGCCGAAGAAATTGCCGCGCCGGCTGGTTTCCGGATTCGACAGGCCGCGCAATGCCAGGATGAAAAGCGCGGCGGCGACCAGATAGCAAAGCGCGGCGAGATTGGCGCTCATTGAGCCGCTCACTTCTTCTTTCTTTGGAACATGCCGAGCATGCGTTGCGTCACCAGAAAACCACCGAAAATGTTGACCGAGGCAAAAGCCAGCGCCACGAAACCCAGCGCGCGCGCCCATAACGGGCCGGCATCGTTGGCGACCAGTGCGACGCCGACCGCGAGCAGCGCGCCGACGACGATGACCGAGGAGATCGCATTGGTCACCGACATCAATGGCGTGTGCAGCGCCGGCGTGACCGACCAGACCACGTAATAGCCGACGAATACCGCGAGCACGAAAATCGACAGGCGGAACACGAATGGGTCGGGCAGGTCGCTCGCAGCCACGGGCGCGTTGCCGGTTGCAGCAGCAATGATGTCGAGCTGACCCAGAAGCGAAAGCGTGATCATGACCGCCTGCCGTTCCTTGGATTTAGGCTGCGCTCTTTGGTCTAAAACTTGGATGCACGATCGCGCCGTCGCGGGTGAGAGCGGTGGCTTTGATAATCTCGTCGTCCCAATTAACGGCCAGTGCCTTGCTCTTCTTGTCGATCAGGAGCTCCAGGAAAGCAAAGACGTTCTTGGCATAGAGGCTCGAAGCCGTGGCGGCGAGCCGACCTGGGACATTGCGGTAGCCGACGATCTTGACGCCGCTGGCCTCGGTCACCGCGTCGGGATTGACGCCCTCGACATTGCCGCCCTGCTCGACGGCGAGATCGACCACGACCGAGCCGGGCCGCATCGCGGCCACCATGTCTCTACTGACAAGCCGTGGCGCCGGCCGGCCGGGAATGAGCGCGGTCGTGATTACAATGTCCTGTTTCTTGATATGCTCGGCGACCAAGGCGGCCTGCTTGGCCTGGTACTCTTTCGACATTTCCTTGGCATAGCCACCGGCCGTCTCGGCGGCTTTGAATTCTTCGTCTTCCACCGCGATAAATTTCGCGCCGAGACTTTCAACCTGCTCCTTGGCAGCGGGACGTACGTCGGTCGCGGTGACGATGGCGCCGAGCCGGCGCGCCGTTGCGATCGCCTGCAGTCCGGCGACGCCGGCGCCCATCACGAAAACTCGGGCGGCGGGAACCGTGCCGGCTGCCGTCATCATCATCGGCAGCGCGCGGCCGAACGCGCCGGAGGCGTCGATCACCGCGCGATAGCCCGCAAGATTGGCTTGGCTCGACAGCACATCCATGGTTTGCGCGCGCGTGATGCGCGGCAAAAGCTCTAGCGCGAACGCCACAATGCCAGCTTCCGCCATCGCCGCGACCGCGCTTTCTTGGCCGTAGGGGTCCATCATGCCGATGACGATGGCGCCTTTTTTCAGCCGCGACAGTTCAGGCCCTTCCGGCCGCCGCACCTGAAGCACGATGTCGGCGTCGCTTACGGGGTCGGCCGCAACCGCAGCGCCAGCCGCCGTGTAGTCCGCGTCGAGGATGCCGGATTTGACGCCCGCGCCCGCTTGCACGGCGACCGTGGCGCCGAGCGCGACCATCTTCTTGACGGTTTCGGGAGTTGCGGCGACGCGCGGCTCGTCCACATCGGTCTCGGCAATCACCGTAACCTTCATAAATCCTCCGACCGTGCGGCTCTGGTGTAAATGGCGCCGCTGCAGGCTCGCCCCGGCTCAGATCAGGTGAGGAAATATCCCATCAGAATGAGGATCACGACGATGACCGCGAGCGACACTTTCACCAGCGTGACAAAATTGCGATACATCTGTTCGTGAGCGGGATAATCGTTGCCAGTTGCGGTCGCGTATTGGACCTCGGCGTGATCGGCCATTGCCATCTCTCCAAGCGACAGATGTATGTTCGAGGATGATCTTCCGAAAACCGTACCACTTTTCGGGATCATGCTTTAACGGCGGACTTAGCGTAATTGCGCTGGCAGAGCAACCGCGGTCGTTTACGCGATTTCGCCCGCCGCTTATGCCGGCGAACGCGCCGCTGCGCCTTGCTCGGCTGACCTCGAATCCCTACTCTTCGCTTTACAACCGCCATCAAGGACAGCGTCATGCTCAGAAAAGAACAAAATGATCTTCTGACGCAGACCGGTCCCGGTACCCCGATGGGCAGACTGTTTCGCTGCTATTGGCTGCCGGCGCTGCTTGCCGAGGAACTCCCTGAAAATGACTGCCCGCCGGTGCGGGTGAAATTGCTCTCGGAGCGGCTTCTCGCCTTTCGCGACTCCGAAGGTCGCTACGGCCTGATCGACGAGTTTTGCGCCCATCGCGGCGTGTCGCTCTGGTTCGGCCGCAACGAGGACGGCGGCCTGCGCTGCCCCTATCATGGCTGGAAATACGACGTGACCGGCCAGTGCATTGAGGTGCCATCTGAGCCGGTGGAGAGCGGCTTCTGCAAGAAGATCAAGCTCGCGTCGTATCCGCTGGTGAAGCGCGGCGACGTATTGTGGACCTATTTGGGCCCGCCGGATCAAAAGCCGCCGCCGCCGGAGTGGGAATTCGCGCTCGTCCGGTCGGAACAGACATTCGTTTCCAAACGCTTGCAGGAATGCAACTGGCTGCAAGCCATGGAAGGCGGCATCGACTCCAGCCATGTTTCATTCTTGCATCGTGGCGACCTGGGCTCCGACCCCCTGTTCAAGGGCGCCAAAGGCAATCAATACAATCTCGCCGACGTGCAGCCGCATTTCGAAGTGGTCGAACAGCCGGGCGGACTGTTCATCGGTGCGCGGCGCAATGCCGAGAATGGCAACTATTACTGGCGCATCACGCCCTGGGTGATGCCCTGCTTCACGATGATCCCACCGCGCGGCGATCATCCGATCCACGGCCACTTCTGGGTGCCGATCGACGACGAGAATTGTTGGGCCTGGTCTTACGATTTCCACCCGGTGCGGGCACTGACCAGGACCGAGGTGGACGCCATGAGGGATGGCGCCGGCGTGCACTGCAAATACGTGCCGGGGACATACCGCCCGCTCGCCAACAAGGACAACGACTACTTGATCGACCGCGCGGCGCAGAAGGCCGGAAAGACCTTTAGCGGGGTTGCCGGCTTTGCCATGCAGGATGCCTCGCTGCAGGAAAGCATGGGGCCGATCTGCGACCGCACGAAAGAAAATTTGGTCTCGACCGACAACGGCATCATCATGGCCCGCCATCGGCTCATGCGCGCCGCCAAGGCGCTGGTCGACAAGAATGTCACGCCGCCCGGCGTCGATCCGGCCCACCACAAGGTGCGTTCCTGCTCGGTGGTTCTGCCGCGGGACGTGCCGTTCAAGGAGGGCGCCAAAGAAGCGCTGCATGCCGAACGCGGCGTGGCCCAGACGACGGTGTAGCGGGACGATCGAGGGGGCAAAATGTCGGTTCAGACCGGCGCGCAAAATCTGACCGGCATTTGGAATGGCCTCTACACTTACCACGACGGCAGATCGATATCCTTCGTAGCGACACTGATCGACGGCGGCGGTGCGTTGACCGGCACCACGCACGAGCCCGACAGTCGGAGCAGCGCAACTCTTTATGCAACGCTCGTCGGCACCCACCACGACGGCGCGGTCACTTTCACCAAGACCTACGATAAGCCGGACCGCTATCACCGCAATCCGATCTCCTACAACGGCGCTCTCAATGGCGATGGCACCGAGATCGAAGGGCGCTGGGCGATCAGTGCGCGAGCATCCGGCAAGTTTCTCATGATCCGGCCGGCGCCGCGCCGAGCGAAAGTTGCACAAACCGCATTCGAGAAGGCCTGATCTGCGGCTCACATGCGGCTTACGGCAAAGCGTCAGCCGTTACTGTTCTCCGCGGCGGCGTGCTTGCCCGCGATAAAGCCCTGACAAATCGCACGCGGCAATCCGTGCATGGAAAACCCGCCAGCCGATTCACCGCCGCAATAGAGGCCGGGAATCACCGCGTCATTCATGTCGATCACTTGGCAGCGCGCGTTGATGCGCAGTCCGGCGCGGGTGTCGTGGATCACTGGCGTCGCCCAGGCGGCGTAAAACGGCGGCCGCGCGATCTTGTAGCGCGGGGCAGGCTTGCCAAAATCCGCGTCCTTTCCGGCATCGACGAACGAATTGTAGCGCGCGACGGTCTCGGCGAGATTCTGCGGCGGCATCGGCACGCGCTGATATTTCATTACGATCTTCCGCGCGAGTTCTTCGAGCGTGTCCGCGGCGAAGAAGAAGCCGGCATCGATATCGACGTGCGGGGGCGCCGGCCGCCATTGCTCGCGCGCGACGGCCTCGGTGTCAAAAATCGCCCAGATCGGTCCGCCGCCATTATGGCCGTCGCCGATTCCGGCCAAGGCCGCATTGATGAAATTGCTGGGATTATATTTCGCGTTTTTGGCGTTGAGGTAGTTATGTGGCTCGTAAGGATTGACGCTCAGATAGGTGTTATAGCCAAAGTGGCCCGCGGTTTCGTCGTAGAAGCGCCGCCCCAGCATGTTGACGAGAATGAGGTCCTGCCAGTCCGTGACGGCAAGCCCGATGGCGCGCGCTTTGTCGAAAACCGCGCTGCCGGGATGCCAGCGGACGTTGACGTAGCCGTACTGGCAGCCGATCGCGCCGGGCTTGGTAATTCCTGAGCCAAATTCGCCGGTATAGTTGAACAGTCCCCAGAGCGCGGCGCCGATGTCCATGGCGGCAAGCTCGCCGCTGGCATCCTGATCGGACCACGGCATGCCGGCGAGCCCGCAATATTCTTCCATGAGCCGCGGGTCGAACATGCGGCGGAAATTGACGTTGCCGGTTGAGCCGCCGGTCGCGACGATGACGGCTTTACGCGCGCGGATGTCGCGAACGGCGCCGCTATGATCCACCGCGATGCCGAGCACGCGACCGGACTTTGGCGCATCGCGATGAATCGCAGTCATGCGGTGTTCGAGCAGAATCTCGACGCCGGCTTTGCGTGCCGCGGTTTCGAGCGGGAGGATCAGGCCCGCGCCGGCCCTGATTTCAGGATCGCTTGGATCGGCCGGCCTGCCGGTATGGACCATCGGCCAATCGGCGACGTCAATCTGCATAGTGCGCGGCACCGAGACGCCGATCTCGTGCCCGATATTGTTCGGCGGCCGGTCGATGACTTTCACCCCGTGGGCGAGCAGGAATTCGAACGCCGCCACGCTGTTGTCGACAAAGGCGCGGATGATCTCGCGATCGTTGTAGCGATAAGGCGGGAAGCCACTGTTCTCGACCACCGACCAATCGGTCAAATCGCGGAAGAAAAGTTCGGGCGAATCCTCGACGCCGTATTTTTTCTGATAGCGGGTGCCGCCGCCGAGCGGCAGGTTGCCGCCGCTGGTGATGGCGTGACCGCCGATATGCGGCTCTGCCTCGACCACGATGACCGAGGCACCGGCCTCCCGGGCGACGATCGCCGCCGGCATGCCGGTGGCGCCCGAGCCGATCACGACGACATCGGCCTCGCGGTCCCAATGGGACGGCGGTTTATTCACCATTATGGCCTTTCATGAATTGGTGCCGTGTGGATTTATCCAAAGGAGCTGACGGAAGCACCGTTTTTGTGTCATTTCCAATTGATTGCGACGGGGAGGACTTGCCGCATGGCCGATTTTGTTACCACCCACCGGCTCACGCATAAAGCGTGCCTGAAGATGATCGAGGCCGGCGTCGTCAAGGCCGAGACGCTGGGCTGCAAGGTTTCGCTCGCGGTAGCCGATCAGAGCTGCCGCCTGATCGCGTTTCTGATGATGGACGGCGCCCGGCACTTCTCCATCATCACCACGCAACGCAAGGCCATTACCGCCGCCTCGCAGCGGCTGCCGACCGGATATGCGCCGGAGGAGAATGCGCTGTCGATGTCGGTGCGCATGGGCGACTTCACCAATGTGCCGGGTGGATTTCCGATCGAGGTGAACGGCGAGGTGATCGGCGCGATTGCAGCCGGCGGCGCCAAGATCGAGCAGGATGTCGAAGTGGCGAAAGCGGCGCTGGCGGCGCTCGGCTTGTAACCCCGATAACCCTCACGCTGGCTCGCGCGCCCCGCGCATCTCGTCGCGCGCGGCCCGTACCGCCTTGATGATGTTTTGATAACCGGTGCAGCGGCACAGATTGGAGGCGAGCACGTCGAGCAGTTCTTCGTCGCCGATATTCGGGTTCTTTTCCAAAACGTTGGTCGCGAGCATCAGAAAGCCGGGCGTGCAATAGCCGCATTGCAGTCCATGGTTTTCGATGAAGGCGCGCTGCAGCGGATGCAGCTCCTCGCCGTTCGCCAGACCCTCGACAGTGCGGATCTTCTTGCCTTGCGCCTGGACCGCAAACATCAAGCACGAGCGCACCGCTTCATCATCGACGATGATGGTGCAGGTGCCGCAGACGCCATGCTCGCAGCCGATATGGGTGCCGGTTTGCCCGCAATCGTCGCGAATCGCGTCGACCAGCGTTTTGCGCGGCTCGACCCGGATCGGATAATCGCGGCCGTTAATATTGAGTGTGATGTCGAATTTTTCGTTCATGATCATTATTAGGAGGGAAATTCAGTGTGGCAGTACGTCCGAAAATTTTCTACGCACTAGATCCTCGACCTCTTTGCTGAGCCGCACCTCTTCGGGGAAGCTGTCGCGCCGTCGAAACGGCTTGCACGCGTCAATCACGACCCGCGCGTTGCGCGGATCATCGGCGGCATAGGCCATCGGGTCGAGCGCCGTCGACCAGCAGCCGCGCAGCGTCTCCATGCCCTCGCGCGGATCGAAGCGCGTGCACATCGCCCAGATCACTTTATCCGTGTCGGCCGGATCGATGTCGTCATCGACCACGACGACGAAACGGTTGGCATAGGCGCTGGCATGGCATTGCGAGGCAACGAGGCCCGCTTGCTTGGCGTGACCGGCATATTGCTGCTTGATCGCGACGGTGAGCCATAGCCGGCTGCCACCGGCAGGATGCGCCCACACGCCTTTCACTTCGGGCACGCCCGCGGCTTCGAGCTGATTCCATACTGCGCCCGCGCGGTACGTGCCGCGATAGAATGAATCGTCGTCCGGCGGGATGCCGGGAATAGCCCCGAGCAGGATCGGATCGTCGCGGTGCATGAATGTTTCGATCCGGATCACCGGCTCTTTCTTGAGACCGCCGGCGTAATAGCCCGTCCACTCGCCGAGCGGGCCTTCGTCGAGCAGATCGTTCGGATGGATGAAACCTTCGAACGCGATTTCGGCGTGCGCAGGGATCGGCAGGCCGGTGCGCGGCCCGGCGATCACCTCCACGGCTTCGCCGATCAGGCCGCCCGCGGCGTCAAATTCATTCTTGCCGTAG
>Ga0307479_10005364_pt1 | contig 11740 bp, 12 predicted proteins | sample atmos_gasesECM4C_FD_203743 | JGI IMG/M metagenome (GOLD analysis project Ga0307479, IMG submission 203743) | Hardwood forest soil microbial communities from Morgan-Monroe State Forest, Indiana, United States - atmos_gasesECM4C_515 | ecosystem: Environmental > Terrestrial > Soil > Temperate... | reverse complement strand
CAATGGATTTTCAACAAAACCGCTCTGTACGGCTCCTTGAACGGTGCCGGCAAAGATTCTGCCAAAGGCCAGTACCTACAACTGGTGGTCAGCGCATCTTATAGCTTGCTGCAGAAGCCCCGGCAGGAGATCATTGATCTGTGCCTGAGAGAAGTTCGCCAGGCATTGCCCGCCGCGCGTGACGCCAACCTAATCAAGGCCACCGTCATCAAAGAGGCAGCAGCGACCTTTTCCCCGGAGCCAGGAGTTGACCGCTGGCGTCCCAAGCAGGAAACAAGTGTGCAGGATTTGTTCTTAGCCGGCGATTGGACCGATACCGGTTGGCCCGCCACCATGGAAGGCGCGGTGCGCAGCGGGTATCTGGCGGCAGAAGCTGTGTTACGTAGGGAGGGCCGGCCGCATCAATTTGTCAGGCCCGATCTTGGCGCGGATGGCCTGGTCGCTTTGTGGGCTCGCAATTGATCGCGGCTGCATCAGTCTCGAACGAACCAATGTGCCGTTCGCTGAGCGTCAGATCTTCGGTGGCCGCGTCTAATGTTTTGTATTCGCTTCTCCGAAGAGCAAGGAATTCCTCGTAGGATTTTCGGGAGAGCCAATAATCAGCAGTGAGGTACACATCGATTCGCACCGTGTCACGGAACAGTCGGGTTCCCGCATGGTTTGGGTCGCTGTGGAATAGGGAATCCCAGTCACCGCCGGGGCCGTAGACTTGTTCAAAACGCTGCTCGTTTCCCGGCTTGACTTCGAACTCCCACAGGACTAAAAACATAGATGTCCCATCTCCTGCTCGAACTGTCGGCAATCCTGTTTGTTAAACCTGGGAAAGATTGCGTTAGCGGTCGAGTGTAGCAATCCGATTGGATACAAGTCAGTAGCGTTGTAGGGGCGGGCTTAGCCTGCCGCAGGCAGCCTGCCTGTGGCAGACAGGGCCCGTCCAAGCGCCAGAGGCGCGCGATTTTCTTGCGAATTGTCGCGCACGCTTTGGCGTACGGAGGCGTTTGTGGATCGAAAGTACAGTCACCGCGGTTATCGCGACGCGGAAAAACAAGACAAGAAGGAACGGTCGCACGACCGCAAGCCGCCGCAAGGCGGTCCGCGCGCCGATCAGTTCGGCCCGCGCACGCCGCGCATGGTCGGCACCGTGACGCGCGCGCGCTGTTCCAATTGCGGCGCAGTGCTCACCAGCGGCTTTGACCCCAACGGCCAGTGTCCCAAGTGTGCTTTCGAGCTGCACAGTTGCAAACAGTGCCGCTTCTTTGACAGCGGCGCACAGTTTGAATGCACGCAGCCGATTCCCGAGCGCATCACCCCCAAGGACGCGAAGAACAACTGCACCTTCTACGAATTCCGCACCACGGTGGAAAAAGACACCGCGCCCACCTCTTACGCGCAGAAGGGAACTACGGCCTCCACGCCTCCCCCGCCGCGCCACAACGACGCCCGCCAAGCCTTCGAGGATCTGTTCAAGAAGTGAGTGGCACAGCCCCTTCTGCGCCACTGCGGGGTCTTTGCCCGCGGTGAATTCTGGCTGTATGCTTAGCTCCTGCCATGCCCTCAACCTCTCCGCCGGCTCCCGAGTCACAAATTACCATCCGTCGCACCTCGCCCGACGATATCCAGCTACGCCAAATCATCGTGAAGCTCGACGGCAAGCCCGTCGCCGAACTCATGTACGGTGGCACCGTCACGATTTCCGTCAAAGCGGGCCGCCACCGCTTGCGCGTCGATAATACGTGGAATTGGAAGACCCTCGACCTAAACGTAGCCCCCGGCGACCACCTCAAGTTCCTCACCATGAGTCGCGCCGGCCGCTTCACTTGGTTCCTCGTCGGCACCCTCGGCGCTGGCCCCATGTACGTCTCCATCCAGCCCGACCTCTGAATTCGCGTTCCACGGGGATGCGCACTAACAGAAACAATCGCGCATCCCTGTAACCTCAAACCTCGTCTACACGCACGGGAGTGATATAATTAGGACGATGAGCTATAACTTCCAGATTGAAACCGACCGTGAAGAAGATGGCCGCTGGATTGCCGAGATTCCTGACCTACCTGGTGTGCTCGCCTATGGCGCCAGCAGGGAAGACGCAATTCGATCTGTCGAAGCGCTCGCGTTGCGCGTCCTGGACTCCTAAGCCCTTCCGATTCATAAGGTTGGATAACGAAGTGATAAAATACTTGACAATGTAGCAGTACAATGCTACTCTAAGTTCGGGAATTTGTACGCCTGGCACGCAAGCTAACTCCTTTATACTCCGCAGATCCAGGTACTCGGTTTTTCTCACAAAAGTGGCTTTATAACTCCTTTAGAATGCACACTTACGGACACCCCCCTGCTAAGTCCTTTAGAATGCGCAGTTCTAGAAAAGGGGGGAGGGGGCTATTACCTCCGCTGCTTTATTACTCGCCGTTACCCAACGGAAACAACGTCGGCGCTTCTGGCTGATTGGCGGCAATCGCTTCGAGTTCAGGGTAGCGGAGGCGGAGCGGGTCGGGCACTTGCAGTTTGCTGGATTTCAGCATGCTGATGAGTTCCAGCGCATTGACTACCGCCTTGCCAAGGTAGTGGTTGTTGGTGATAACAAACGTGTTGCGCGTTTGTTCCGCAACGGTCTTGATGCGGTCGGCCCAGGGCGCAAGCTCCTTGGCGGAGTAAAGATAGTTGTAGCGTTCTTGCGGCGGAACTTCCGGGTCGTCAATGAACCAGGTGTCGTAGCGTCGGCCGTGCAGGCGGACGTAGCCAATCGGGGAAGTAGCCTCTTCCGAAGGCTCCAGCGAGCGGCCGATCACCGGCTGATCGATGTTGCAGAATGCCACATGATGCTCGCGCAGGAGCGCGAAAACCTCCGGATCGTCCCAGGTCGCATGGCGTACCTCCAACACGAGTGGGTAATCGGCGAAGCGTTTCAGAACCGCGCTAAGATACGCAGTTGTTTCCGCGGTGCGGTGAAATGCGAAAGGGAACTGCAGCAAAACCGCTCCCAGCTTGCCAGCCTTGTGCAGTACATCGAAGCCGGCGCGCACCAAACGTTCATCCTCGGCGGTGGCACTCGGGTCGTGCGTGAATTTCTGCCACAGTTTTGCGGTGAACACAAAACGCGGATTGGCGGAAACGCGATCGAGCCACTGCCTGGCGTGCTCCGGGTTGAGTGGCTGATAAAACGAAGTGTTGATCTCGATGGTGTCAAAAAACTGTGCGAGGTAAGTAGCCTCGTGAAAGCCTTTCGGCCTCGGCGTCGGATACACGTATCCGGCCCAATCCGAATACGACCATCCTGCGGGCCCGATGCGAATATTTGCCATGCCTGACACTGCAGAGTAGGAGCGCGAGTGGCAACGTGTCAACGCACAGCGAAGTCAACGCATGGCCACAGTGATTCACCCGATTGCCGCGGAGAGCGCGAGTTGCTATGCTTTGCTTGCAATGCGGTGCGGAAACACTATCTGCGTCGCCGCTGTCCCCTCCAGCAAACACTCCTACAGGTGCATACATGAAACTTTCCATCAGCTACAAGCATGTGGACGCGCACGAAGCCGTCGAGAAGCAAAACCAGCGCCACGTCGAGAAACTGTCGAAGTTGCTGAAAAGCTATGAGCCGGACCTGGTGCAACTCCACGGAGTTTTTTCAAAAAATCCGCACAACCAGGAGCACTCGTTTTCCCTGAACCTTTCCTTGCCCACTGGCACGCTCCACGCCACGGGAGTTGGCGACAATGTTCGCGCGGCCTGCAAGAAGGCATTTACCGAGCTCGAGGTGCAAGTGAAGAAGCACCAATCCCGTTTGCGCAAGGACTATGAGTGGAAGCGGAAACGCCCGCGGTCGCTTCCCGTTGCGGTGTCCTGAGCGTTTCTGCCGCGCAGGCGTTTATCTAGCATTTAGGTCTGGTCGGCAAGAATAGCCCGAGGAGAAAGAAATTTGTGAATCGCACCGCTTTGCTGCGATCCGCTCTGGTGGCGCTGCTCCGCAACAAGATGCGCAGCGTCTTGACCGTGCTGGGCATCACCATCGGTATTGCCGCGGTGATCTGCGTGGTGTCTATCGGCAAAGCCGGCCAGGCGCGCGTCGAGCAGCAGCTCAATAATCTTGGCGACAATTTCGTCTGGGTTGAGGCGGGGGGACGCGCGGTCAATGGCGTGCGCACGGGCACGCACGATACGAAGACGCTGGTGATGGCAGATGCCATCGCGATTAAGAACCAGGTCTCGCTGATCAAGAGCGTTTCGCCCAATGTGGACGATCCCGTGCAGGTCGTGTACGGCAATCAGAATTGGCATACTTCTTACCGCGGTGTCACACCCGAGTACTTCGACATAAAGCGCTGGTACGTGGATCTCGGCGCGATCTTCTCGCAAGACGATGTGGACCGCGCAGCCGACGTTTGCACGATTGGGCGCACGGTGCGCGAACAGCTTTTTGGCGTGGAAGATCCCATCGGGAAGGTAATTCGCGTCAATAACCTGCCGTGCAAAGTGGTAGCCGCGCTTCATCCGAAGGGATTGTCGCTGGACGGCCGGGACCAGGACGACACCATAATTCTCCCTTACACCATGGCGCAGAAGAAGCTGAAAGGGATTACCTGGCTTGACGATATTCTGTGCTCCGCGGTTTCGCAGGACGCAGTGAAGATGGCGGGACAAGAAGCGACGGCTGTGCTCCGCGATCGCCATCACCTGCGTCCTGAAGAGGAAGACGATTTCAATATTCGCAATCCCGAAGACATCATTCAGGCGCAGCTCGATGCCAGCAAGACGTTAACCATTCTGCTGATTGCGATTGCTTCCGTCTCCCTTATTGTGGGAGGGATCGGAATCATGAACGTAATGCTGGTTTCCGTTACGGAGCGCACCCGCGAGATTGGAGTCCGCGTGGCGGTGGGCGCCACGGAAGAAGCTATTCAACTTCAATTCTTGGGCGAAGCGATTATGCTCAGCCTGGTGGGTGGCGCCGCGGGAGTGCTCTTCGGAATCCTGGGCTCGTACTTGGTGGGGCAGACGCTGCACTGGCAGACCCAGATGTCGCTCGAATCCGTAGCGGTGGCGGCGTTTTTCGCGATCGCAGTGGGCGTCTTTTTCGGCTACTACCCGGCACGTAAAGCGTCGCTGCTCGACCCTATCGAGGCCTTGCGATACGAATGAGCATCGTGCCTATGCTCCGAAAACTGAATGAAGACAAAAAATAAATGGTTGATTCTGGCCGGCTTGGCAGCGGTGATTGCCTTGTTCGCCGCATTTGGCCTGAATCGCGGCGGCGCCGTGCAGCACTTTACCGCGAAAGTGGAACGGGGCGACATCGACGACGTCGTGGAGGCTACCGGAACGATTAATGCCGTCATTATGGTGCAGGTTGGCTCCCAAGTATCGGGAACGATCGCGAAGCTCAACGTCGATTTCAACTCTCGAGTTCATAAGGGCGATGTCGTTGCGCTTATCGATCCAGCTTTGTTCCAAGGGGCGCTGCTGCAAGCAACCGCCGATCTGGAAAATGCCAAGGCCAATCTGATTGCGGCCCAGGCGAACCTGGAAAAAGCCAGAGCCGGCGCGGTGCAGACGAAAGCGGACTACTCCCGAACTGTTGCGCTCTCTAAAGAAGGGGTAATGAGCGAGCAGCAACTAGACCTGGCGAAAGCGAATTTTGACTCCGCGAACGCGGCGGTGAATGGAGCGGTCGCCAACGTCACCCAAGCGGAAGCGCAGGTTACGCAAAAAGCCGCGGCGGTGACCGTAGCGCAGACCAATCTTAATTACACAGTGATTCGCTCACCGATCGATGGGACCGTTGTGGCACGCAATGTGGATGTGGGACAGACCGTAGCGGCGTCCCTGCAAGCGCCAACGATTTTTACGATTGCGCAGGACCTCACGAAAATGTGGGTGTACGCGAAAACGGACGAGTCCGACGTGGGCAACATCAAAGTAGGGAAGCCAGTGACGTTCAAAGTGGATGCCTTCCCAAAGGATACGTTTCGGGGCGTGGTCAACCAGGTGCGCATGAACGCAACCATGGTGCAAAGCGTGGTGACCTACGACACCATCATTGAATTCGCGAATCCGGACCTGAAGCTATTTCCGGGAATGACGGCCTACGTCACTATTCCGGTGGATACGGTGCAGAACGTGGTAAAGGTGCCGAACACCGCCCTTCGCTACAAGCCTCCCATGCCGCCGGAGCAGATTCTTGAGAGTTACAAGCAATACGGGATTGAGGGAGGCGAGGGTGGCGCCACGGATGCTGCTGGAGCTGTGAGCGCAACGCAGGCCCCTCCGGGCGTCGCTCGGGCGCCGAAAGCAGTTAGCGCAGTGGTGTGGAAACTCCATTTGGACAACACGCTGGAGCCAATCAAGATTTCCATTGGCATCACAGACCATGCGTACACGGAAGTGCGTGGTGTTCTTAAAGGCGAGCTGAAGTCGGGAGACGATGTGGTGATCCGGTCCGTGGCGCCAAAGACGCAAGGGCCCGGCGCGCTCCGGCGATAGCGGCCGGCGCGCAAGGCACACCTTCAAAATGAACTCGACTCCTGTCGTGAAGCCAATCGAAGAAACGCCAATTCCTGCTGCAAAGAACGTCATTCAAATCGAAGACGTTCACAAGTATTACAATTTGGGTGAGACCAGCGTACACGCGCTGCGCGGTGTGAGCCTGGGAATTGCGCGCGGCGAGTTCGTGGCCATTATGGGCGCGAGTGGCAGCGGCAAGTCGACGTTCATGAACATTCTGGGATGTCTGGATAAGCCGAGCTCCGGGCGCTACTTGCTGGAAGACACGGACGTTTCGCGGCACGACAAGAAGGCGCTGGCGTTGATTCGCAACCAGAAGATTGGGTTCGTGTTTCAAGGCTTTAATTTGCTGGCGCGCACAACGGCGCTGGAAAACACGGAACTACCGACGCTGTACACGAGAATCGATAACGACGAACGGAGACGCCGCGCCTCCGAGGCGCTCGCGATGGTCGGGCTGGCGGACCGCGCGCATCATTTTCCTTCGCAGATGTCCGGAGGGCAGCAGCAACGCGTCGCGGTGGCGCGCGCGTTGGTGAACCGGCCGTCGATTTTACTGGCCGACGAGCCGACCGGGAATCTCGACAGCCGCACGTCGGTCGAGATCATGGAGATATTTCAGAATCTGAACGACAAGGGGCTGACGATTGTGCTCGTAACGCACGAGCATGACATAGCGCAGTTCGCCAAGCGCGTCCTCATCTTCCGCGACGGCAAGATCCGCAAGGACGACGCCGTGACAAACCGGCCAAACGCCTCAGAAGTGCTAAAGACCCTGCCAACCCTGGAAGATTAGCGGCACGACATGCACACGGAGACGTTTTCGCCCGCATAAATGACGGTCGACTGCTAACGGCTCAGTGCCCTTTACCGAAGTGGGCCTTACTTTCGGCCACGACAATTCGTCCCTGAGCTGGCCTCGCGATACTGCTTCTGGGCACCGGCTTCGTAGCCTTTGGACTTGCTACGCCGCCGGAAATCGGGGAGGTGAGCCACCCGCGACTGCGGTCTTTCAGAAGGCCATGATGAGACCTGATTTGGCGGAAATGTGCAAGGCATTTCATGAAAGGCGAATGGCGGTCGAGGGTGCGGCACGCGCGGCAACGCTATCTCATGTGTTATCTGTCGTTTAGCAGAAGACGATGAAAGCCAGAGAATGGTACAGGAATTGCGGTATATCCATGGTCGGGCGGTCGTACGAAGTGTGAGTCGCGCAGTAATGAGCGCGTCTGGTCGACAAAGTTCGAACTGAGGAATTCAAAATCAGAAACAAAAAGGGGAGTGTCGAAATGTCAGTAAAAAGAGGGCTTTTGCTGCTGGTGGTAGCTTTCGCATTGGCACCGCTGTCAGTGTTGGCCGATACGCTCGATTTTTCTATCGTCGCCTCGAATTCCAACGCGGCGGGCGGGTCAATTTCCTACCTTGGAGGTGCCAGCGCGCTGGTCGGCACGAACCTTGTGGTTGACTCCGTGACGGACCTTACGACAACGACTACGTACAAACTCGGTGACAGTGGCACAACTGGTTTCGGCCTTTTGAATTTTACCACAGGACCCAGCACCGGCCTCTGGAACTTCGGGGCAGGCGGCTCAATCACAATCGCTGCTCCGTGCATCGACTCTGACGGGGGCGATGCTACTGTCTGCGACGCAGGCGATACCTTCGCTACCAACTCCTTGGGAACCAAGACTTTTCTGAGTGGCACCCTCACCACGGCCTCGGTAGTCTTTAACGGCGGGAACACCGACGTTGTGTTGGGCTTTGGCAATGATGAAAAGGATGCGAATCTGCTTACCCTTTTCGGGGTCACCCCTCCGCCAACGGGTTGGACAGCGTCAGCCAACCTTGGGTTCTTCCTCGGCAGCACTGTAGCTACGGGCAATGCTTTCACCTCGAGTGCCATCGGCAGCGGCGACGTAAGCAACTCACCCTCGCCAGTACCTGAACCGAGTTCGCTGCTGCTTTTGGGCGCGAGCCTGTTGGGTCTGGGCGGGGCAATCCGTCGCCGGATGTTTGGCGTCTAGAACCCGTTCGGCTTAGATAACTATTAGCCTGAAGACGCGTGATGGCCAGTATGGCGTCACGCGTTTTTTTAGGTTCGTGCCGAGGGAATGCGACGCAGTTCTCTGCCGTTTCACCGCAAGACTGAGGCGGGCCCGCGAGCTTCTGCGGAACCGGAAGCCCGCCCGGAGTGAGAACGCTCAGAGTCGTTTGGAATCTGGTGGACGAGAGGGGATTCGAACCCCCGGCCTCCTCGTTGCGAACGATGTCTATCCTGAGCTAAGACGCGATGCCACAATCACTTAGCTTTTGCGGCGAGGTCGTTAGATGGGCGAGTCGGGCTACCGTGTAAATGGTGGTCCACACCAGTCGCTGGCCTAACTCGCCCCAATTGAATTTATCACTCGATGGACGTCGAAACCTAGAAGGGCAAAGTGCTAGTCTACGAGGGGCAAGGGCCACGTGTTAATTTGGGAGCCAGCGCAAGTCAACAAACGCGCCATGGGACGTTTCTGAAATGCGAGAATGAGGCAACGCACGTTGTGGTCACGACGGCGAGCGGAGCAACCCGCAGCATCCCCCTAACCGTGATCGTTCACTAGTTCGGGTGCTCGTTTGTTCGGCCTGGGCCGGCTCGGCCTGAAATGGAGAAGAAGCGTCCTCGCCGCCAACTTGACGAAAACAAAGCGAAGATCGGAGGCGGCAATTGCGAGACGGCCATTCAATCTTAGGGATACCTCAAGGTTTGGCGTAGTAGATGGCATTCCGAGGAAACCGGCGCAAGATCCAAGATCTCAAGATCCAAGATCTAATGATGCGAAAACGAAACCGTAGTACCCATACTGTGCACTGCTTTGCACACTGGCCTGTCCACGCTGCAACAGAGACCATTCATTAGCCTCTAACTATCAGAGGGCATGCATCTTAGAAAGCCCCCAAATTTTGTAAGTGGCTGCTGAATTGCTCCCCGTGCGTGGGGACATTTGTTGGCGTGCGTCCCCAGGTTGTTTCCGAGCACCGGCGTACTAAGGAGAGCCATGCGTTTTTATAACCCGCTCGTGAAAGTGATCGTGACATTCATTCTGCTCCTCGCTGTCCTGACGCCGAGTGGTGCCACTACCGTCCCTGTCCGAGGCGGTTCCGGTTATGGTGCAAGCACAGACTTCAACGCCTGTCTCAGCGCCGACCAAACCATCACTAACGGCAACGCCTGCGAGGGGTTCGATCTCACGCCGATTGCCACGAGTGTTAATGGACTGAGTGGATCTTTCAACGTGGTCCAATTTGTTTTCGGCAATGGAAATTCTCAGGGCACCCTTTTCGACGTAATTGATCTGGGCTCCGTCGGCGCTGGTACAACTTTTAGTCTACCAGCCGCGTTTTTTAACGCGGCGGTTACTGAGATCTTTACTTGCGGTAGTCGCAACAACCCTCTGGATGGGACTACAAATGTAATTGATAGCGGTGGTGCTGCGATGACTGGACCCTGTACCCCGGGCCTGATAACTCTGCCTCCGATCACCCTAAATGGCACGTCGTTCACCACGGGGTCGAGCTTCAGCCTCCCCGGCCACCTCGTGCTTGATGCTCCCGTCAGCACTCCTGAACCCACGAGCCTCGTGCTTCTTGGGACCGGGCTGTTCGCGTTGGCTGGCCGAGCCAGGCGGCGGTTTCACGCGTAATTCACTGGCCTGCAAGTTTGGTCGCGTTGAGGTCTTCTGATGGGGCACCGCGGCGGGCGGTGTAACGCTTTCCTAGCCGAACGCGACGCACTTTCATCCCGCGTGTGGCGCTTTGCGGGTCAGGTTTTGACGTGCGCGCTCGGCTTCTGCGGCGACCGTTAGGTATCCTTTGGCCTTGGCATCTCCTTGAAGCGTTTGGAGCCGCGTGATCGCAGATCTCGGGTCGGACGCGGCCAATACCTCCGCTTCCGCCAGTGTGATCTCAAATGCAGTTCCAACGAGTTTCATTGTTTTGGCGGTGGTCATGGAGGCCTCGAGGTCCTTACCGGCTTCTGCTGCTTTCCCCGACCTCGCTTTCAACCGCGCGCCGGTGATGGCGAGTGACAGCCGCACGGTGCGGTCCTGCGGTGAAAGACTCGTCGCAAGATCTAGTTCTGCCTGGGCGTCTGAGATCTTCCCTTCCGCGAGCAAAACCTTTCCCAGCGTGTTACGCGCGTCCGCTTCCTGATCGACGATCTTTTGCTCCTGGAACGCATCGGCTGCCTGCCTGGCCAATGTCTCGGCCTCGGAAGGCTTCCCCTCTGCCAGCGCAAGGGCGGCGATTGACAAGCGGCTCGAGGCAATAGCGGCCGGAATCCGCAGATCGGTCGAAAGTTTCAAAGATTCTTCGTAGCTTTTCCGCGCGGCCGAAAAATCGCCGCGTGCAAGTAGAAGGTCCCCTAGAGACTGGAGGGAGCCCGCCAGGTTGTTCTTAAGGCCGACCTGCCGCTGAATCGCGATGGCTTGCTCGATTTGCTGCTGGGCGACTGCCAGATCACCCTTCAGCATTAGAACCAGGCTCAAGTTCTGCAGTGCCATCGCGGCCCCTTGCTGGTCACCGATTTCCCGGGCAGTGCCGAGCGATTTGCGGTACAGGTCCTCGGCGCCGCTGAAGTCGCCCTCGCCGTAGAGGTCGGCGGCGTAATCGTTCTCGAGGGTCAGGAGCTGTTGTTTATCGTCGATCTCGTGTGCGACCCGAAAGGCCTCGTCAAAGTAGCGGCGCGCATCCTTCGTGTTGCCCTGCAGATCGACGATATTTGCGAGATTGTCCAGCGCGCCGATCACATCTTTTTGCGAACCGATTTTGCGAGCCGTGTCCAGGGCCTGCCGGCGCATTTCCAGGGCCTCCGCTGCGTGGCCTTGCGCAAGCATGATGTTTGCTAGCACAGTTTGCGTGCGCGCCGCGATCTCTAACGCGAACGGAGCTGCTGCGGCCGACTGCTGGCACGCCATCACACCTTTCTCAAGCTCACCAAGAGCGTAAAGGGCACTGCAGTCCTGCCAATACGCTTGAGCCGCGAGGTACCGCGAGCCGAGGCGGGAAGCCTTTTCCGCGGCGGCGGCAGCTGCGCTCTGCTGCTGCTTGACGTCGGAAAGCGACTCTGCTGCGAATGCCCGAGCCAGGTCGACGCGCGGGTCATCACTCATCTGAGGCAAACGCCGTAGTTCCGCGAGCGTTGCGAGCGCGTGGTGGCCCTCTCCGGCAGCTGTTTGTACCTTTGCAAGTTCGAGGGCGTAAT
>Ga0307479_10005363_pt1 | contig 11742 bp, 8 predicted proteins | sample atmos_gasesECM4C_FD_203743 | JGI IMG/M metagenome (GOLD analysis project Ga0307479, IMG submission 203743) | Hardwood forest soil microbial communities from Morgan-Monroe State Forest, Indiana, United States - atmos_gasesECM4C_515 | ecosystem: Environmental > Terrestrial > Soil > Temperate... | reverse complement strand
CTGTCGCCGGCCATTCATCGCTTCGCCCTGGAGTTGCTGGGGGCGCGCGTCTCCTGATGCTCGAGCCGGAACAGACCACCTTCATCCTCCTCTCCTTCGAGGGCCCCGACATCTACTCCCAGGCGGGCGGGCTCGGCGTGCGCGTCAAGGAGCTCTCGCGGGCGCTCGCCGAGCGCGGGTACGAGACCCACCTCTTCTTCGTCGGCGACCCCACCCTGCCCGCCGACGAAAGCGGGCTGGACGGCAGGCTGTGGCTGCATCGGTGGAGTCAGTGGATCAGCCGCTATCACCCGATCGGGGTCTACGACGGCGAGGACGACAAGGTGGCGGACCTCAACCGCAGCCTGCCCGACACTCTGCTGAAGGACTTCATCAAGCCGGCGATCGCGCGCGGCAACACCGTGGTCGTACTCGGCGAGGAATGGCACATCGCCCATGCGATGACGCTGGTTTCGGACGGGCTGTACTTCGCCGGGCTGCGCGATCGCTGTCTGCTGCTCTGGAACGCCAACAACCACTTTGCCTTCCACCGGATCAACTGGGGACAGCTCGCCTTTACCTGCACGTTGCTGACGGTCAGCCGCTACATGAAGCACATCATGTGGCGCTGGGGCGTGAATCCGATCGTGGTCCCCAACGGCATCCCGGGGTCGATGATGGCCCGGGTCAGCCAGGCGCAGGTTCGAGCGGTTCGCACCGCGGTCAACGCGCCGGCGTTCCTGTTCAAGATTGGACGCTTCAGCCCGGACAAACGCTGGCACCAGGCGATTGCCGCGGTGGCGCAGTTGAAGGAACGAGGGGTGCCCACCCGGATGCTGATGCGGGGCGGGTTGGAACCCTTCGGCGGCGAGGTGCTGGACTTTGCCGCCCAGCGAGGACTCAAGGTGGTCCCGCTCTCGACCCGGATCGAGGACGTCGCCGGCCTGGCCAGGACGCTGAAAGAAAACGCCGACGCCGACATCTGGAACGTCACGGCGTTCCTCCCGGATGACCTGCTCCCGGTGCTGTACGCGTCGGCGACCGCGACGCTGGCCAACAGCGGCCACGAGCCGTTTGGCCTGGTCGGCCTGGAAGCGATGGCGTCCGGCGGGGTGGCGTTCGTCGGCGCCACCGGCGAGGAGTATGCGGAGCCGTTCAAGAACGCGATGGTGATCGAGACCGACGACGCCGCCGAGATCGTCGCCTACGTCACCCACCTGGCGGAGCACCCGGAGACCGCCCGCAACCTGCGGATCGCCGCGCAGCGGACCGCCCGCGATTACACCTGGCAGCGGGTGATCGACATCCTGCTGCAGCGGCTGGAGTACGTGGCGATCAAGCAGGGTCTGAAGGTCGGGGCGGATACCCCACCACCGGCATCACCGGATGTGGCTTTGAGAGGATAGAGCCCGTGCCGAATGCCCTGGTCATCTACATGGTGGCGCATCAACCGCGGCGCGTCCGGCTGCCCGCGCAGCTGATCCCCCGCGGCACCGCGCCGGAGAAGATGGACGCCCTGATCTTCGACGATCAGATGGACCGGCGCTATTTCGACAAGGTGGCGAAATACTCCTACCGGCCGGCCACCGAGCTCTTCCAGGCACTGGTCGAAAAAGGGATGAAGATCTCGCTTGGATTTTCAGTGTCGCTGCTGCTGCAGATGCGGCGCTACGGTCCGGACGTGCTCGCCGGCTTCCAGAAACTCGTCAGCCACGAGAACGTGGAGCTGGTGGCTGTCGAACCGTACCACTCCTTCATCTTCTACCTGGACATCGCGGCGTTCGCCGAGCGGATGGCCTGGGGAAAGCGGCAGCTGGAGGAGACCTTCCAAAAGCAGATCGCCGTGACCGATACCACCGAGATGTTCATGTCGAACGACGTCTACTTCCAATTGCAGCTCAGCGGGTTCAAGGGCGCCGTGATGGACGGCCGGCCCTGGGTGATGGGCTGGCGCGAGCCGACCCACCTCTATCGGTATCCGAATGAGGAGATGCGGCTCTTGACCCGGCACTACGAGCTCAGCGACGACGTCGGCTACCGGTTCAGCAACCGTGAATGGAACGGCTGGCCCCTGATGGCCGACACCTACGCCAGCTGGGTGCGCCAGGCGATGGGTGAGTTCGTCTTCCTCGCCTGGGACTTCGAAACCTTCGGCGAGCACCATCGCGCCGACTCGGGCATCTTTCCTTTCATGCATGCGCTGCACGACGACTTCGTGAAGCACAAGATGAAGTACCTGATGCCCTCCGAGGCGATCGCCGCCTTCACCGATGCCCACGAGATGCCGCTTCCGGAGTACGGCTGCACCTGGGCAGGCGACGGTGGAATGGATTTCTTCCTCGGCAACGAGGCGCAGCAGGGCATCTTCCGCCTGATGCACCACATCTACAACAAAGCCAAGCTGACCAAACACCCGCACCTGATGGACATCGCCATGTGGCTGCTGCAGTCGGACAACCTGCACCTGATCCAGTGGTTTTCCAAGGTCGGCAGCCAGGCCGAAGTATCCGCCTACTTCACTCCGGACGAGTGGTGGGAGCTGGGTGGTCTGGGCATCCTGCGCGAGCAGCAGCGGGTGTACGTCAATTTCCTGCGCGCGATGGATGAATACGCTTAGGTCTCGAGGGGTTGTTGAACCAGCGACCGAACGCCATCATGTGCGCCGAGAACGTGTGGTTTCGCTGTCATCGACGGTTCATCGCCCGTCAAATCGCCGCCCGCGGTTACCCGGTAACCCACATCGTGACGCGCGGGAAACCGGGATACGCGCAACCCTTGCCGCCTGTTACGCAGCCAACATAGAATCCACTAGGAATGGTGGGGCGGGGACTCCGTGAGGGTGGTGTCCCAGCACCTCTTCCCGCGAGCGAGGGGCCTCCCGTGGTGGTCGCCGACGACGACCCGGATGTTCGGATGATGCTCCGGACCCTCCTCGAGCTGGATGGTCATGACGTGATCGAAGCCAAGGACGGCGACGAGGCCTGGAGGCTGTGCGTCGACATGCTGCCGTCGGTAGTCGTCGCCGACATCCAGATGCCCGGCCTGGACGGGCTGCAGCTGAGCCGCCGCATCCGGCAGAGCAAATATTCACCCGACATCAAGGTGATCGTCTACACCGCCGGGATGGCGACGCCCGAAGAAGCCAAGAAGGCGGGCTGCGACGAGTACTTCTTGAAGACCGACCCGCTGCCGCGGCTGCGAGACAAAGTCCGGCAGTATACCAGCGCAAGTCCGAGCCGCCCCACCCTCTGACGGCGGGCGGCCCGAATGACCCCGGACCGCCGCGAAGCCGTCATGATTCCGAATACGATCCGTATTCGAGCGCTGCAAGGTCGGCTGAAGCGGCCCGGTTATATCGTCAGGGGTGCCTACCTTTCCTGTACCGGCGTTACCGGTCGTCATCGAACTGTCACTCGCCGCCGTTTCGCTCGGCGCGCTGGTCCTGCTGCGCCTCGTCGGCGGATCGATGCCCTGGGGTCAGCTCACGATTGCGGTCGGTCCCGATGGCCGGCCGATGCGCCCCCGAGTCAAATGGCACCTCTGGACGATCTGCCGGGGCGAGCGACCGCTCCTGACCGCCGCGGCCGGGCTGGCGTCGATCGCCTTGGGCATCCTCGCGGTCGGTTTCATCGTCCCCCGTCTGGCCGACGAGTTGCTCCATCCGGTGGGCCACTGGATCGCATACCTGATGCTCTTCAGCCTCGGCGCCTCCAGTACGGTGGTCCCCCTCGGGGTGATCGTGCTGCTTCGTGGCGGTCTTGACCTGGTCGCCCGGCGGTCATCGATGGTGGGCGTCGTGGTCAGCATGCGGCGCGACGTGGGCGTTTTCGGCCGGACCTATCGAATCGCGGTGCAGGCCGGGGATCGGACGATGACCAAAGGGCTGTGGGCCGAAGCCTTTCGGGTAAGCCGAGCCAGCTTCGAGCGGCTTCGACCGGGTGACCGGGTGACCGTGCAATACTCGCCGCACCTTCGCTACGTTTACGCGTTGGACGGTCCTGCCGCGCCGTTGAAGCGGGCCGCCGGTTAGAATCTGGCGCTGTGGCGCGACCGTTGCATGTTGCCTTCGTCTGGCATATGCACCAGCCGTATTACAAGGATGACCTGGAGAACAGCTTCCTGCTGCCCTGGGTCCGGTTGCGCTGCGCCAAGGATTACTACCGGATGCCGGCGCTGCTCGATGAGTACCCGACGATCAAACAAACGTTCAACCTGGTGCCGGCCCTGGTTGCCCAGGTACAGGACTACGCCGATGGCCGCTTTACGGACATCTACCTCGACCTCGCCCGCCGCCCGGTTAGCGCCTTAACGAGCGAGGAACGCGCCTTCATCACCCGCTGGATGACGGAGTCGAGCCAGATCCGCCGGGTTCGTCAGTACCCGCGGTACCTCGAGCTCGTGCGCAAGCGCGAGGACGCCTGGCCGCGCGCCGCCGACATGGCAACCCTCTTCGCCGACGCCGAGCTTCGCGATCTGCAGGTCTGGTTCAACCTCTCGTGGGTTGACCCGGCGACCATCGCCCAGACGCCCTGGATCGCGGAGCTCGTGAAAAAGGGCCGGGACTTCAGCGAGGACGACAAGGAACCGGTGTTGCGGTTTCATCTCGAGCAGGCCCGCAAGGTTTTACCAAAATATCGCGAGCTGCAGCAGCGGGGCCAGGCCGAGCTGGTCACCAGCCCGTACTACCACCCGATCCTGCCGCTGATCGCCAACCTCGAGGTCGCGCGGGTGGCGCGCCCCGACCTGGCGATGCCGCGGCGAGCGTTTACGCATCCTCAGGATGCCGCCGAGCAGCTTCGTCGAGGCATCGAGTCGCACGAACGGGTTTTTGGAACCCGGCCCCGGGGGATGTGGCCGCCGGAGGCATCGATCTCGGATGAGGTGGCCCGGATCGCGGCCGACCAGGGAATCGAGTGGATGGTCAGCGACGAAGGGGTGCTGGCTCGTTCACTGGCCGGTCCGATCAGTCGAGATAGCAAAGGCCAGGTCATGCAGCCCGAGCTTCTCTACGAACCGTATCGGGTGCAGGCCGACGGTCCGCCGATCCACCTCCTCTTCCGCGACGCCCGGCTATCGAACGCGATTGGCTTCGAATATCAGGGCCGGCCGGCCGACGAGGCGGCCAACGACCTGATCGATCGATTGCACGAGATCCAGCTGCGCCAGGCTGACAGCGCCTCGCTGGCGGTGATCGCCCTCGACGGTGAGAATTGCTGGGATTTTTACGAGGCTAACGGCAACCCGTTCTTGCACGCGCTCTACCGCCGGCTCAGCGGCGACGCGGATTTGAAAACCGTCACCGTATCGGAATTCCTCTCCGAGTTTCCGGCGAAGCGATCGCTGGCTCGAATTCACCCGGGCTCGTGGATCAATGCCAACTTCGACACCTGGGTGGGGGACCAGGCGCACAACGCCGCCTGGGAGCGGCTCGCCGACGCCCGGTCGTTCATGGGCGAGCGCGAACGTGCCGCCGATGACCCGAGCTGGCTCGCCGCCGCCCGCCGGGAGGTCCTGATCGCGGAAGGGAGCGACTGGTTCTGGTGGTTCGGCCGCTCTCACGATTCCGGCATGGATCAGATCTGGGATAACCTGTTCCGACTTCACCTGCGCAACATCTATATGTCGCTGCAGCAGCCCCCGCCAGCGATCCTCTACCAGCCGATCGTCAAGGAAGGGCTGGGCGCGGCGTCAAAACGACCCGACCGTAAGATCACCCCGAGGCTGAACGGCGTGGTCGATCAGGAGGAGTGGAATGCTGGGGGCTATGTCGACGTCACCGCCCTCTTCGGGGCGATGCATCCACCCAAAGGGGCGGTCCGGCGGATCTGGTTCGGCCACGATGACCGCAATCTCTATTTGCGCTTCGACCTGCTGTCCGGTCCGGTGCCTCCGGTCGAGCTCGAGGTGCGATTCTCCGGGCGCGGCGGCCCGGTCTCGCGCCTCTGCGCGCAGCCATCGGGCTCGGATGTTGTGCTCGAGCTCCGCGACGGGAATCCGGGGACGGGGCAGCTGGCTCGCTGGACCGGTCGGGTGACGGCTGGCGAAGCGCTGGCGTTCGCCGTTCCGTTCGACGCCCTCGGTCACCAGCCTGGCGAGACGCTCGAGATGGTGGCGATCGCGTTCGACGCCGGCAAGCCGGTGGAGCAGCTGCCACCGACCGGGTCGATCGCGGTCCGGGTGCCGGGCGGCGTCGTGGGGGAACGGCAGAGCCAGCCGCTCAAGATCCTGCTGGTCTCCGCCGAAGTCGCGCCGTTCGCCAAGGTTGGCGGGCTGGCCGACGTCGCCGGCGCCCTGCCCAAAGCGCTGCGGGCCATGGGTCATGACGTCCGGGTGGTGATGCCGCGCTACGGCAGCATCGATGTCGAGAAGTACGGCTTGCGGCGAATCGTCACCAACCTGGGGGTGCCGCTGGCGCATCAGCCGGTCAACGCCGACGTGCTCGAGGGCCGCATCGGGGATCACGTGCCGATCTATTTCATCGACAACGAGCAGTTCTTCGGTCGAGAGGGGATGTACGGCTTCTGGGACGACGATGCCCGCTTCATCTACTTCAGCCGGGCGGCACTCGAGATGCTCCGCCCGCTCGGCTTTCAACCCGACGTGATCCACGTCAACGACTGGCATACCGCGGTGATCCCCAACATGTTGGCGCGTCTCTACGCCACCGATCCCTTGTATGCCGACATCGCCACTGCGCTCACCATCCACAACCTCGCCTTCCAGGGCGTCTTCGGTTACGGCACGCTGCACCTTGCCGACCTCGAGCAATGGGGACTGATCAAGCCGGGCATGCCCGGGCTCGACGACATCGTCAACCTGCTCGGGCGCGGCCTGTACTTCGCGGACGTCGTGAACACCGTGAGCAACCGCTACGCGGAAGAGATCCTCACCCCGGAGTATGGGGAGAAGATGGACCCGCTACTGCGGGTCTTCCGCGGAAAGCTGCACGGAATCATCAACGGCATCGACTACGACGCCTTCAATCCCGCCACCGATAGCTCGCTCGCCGCCCGCTACGACATCGGCCACATCGAGAAGAAGGTGGAGAACAAGCTGGCCCTGCAGAAGGAAGTGGGGCTGCCGCAGGATGCCGCCATCCCCGTGGTCGGGCTGATCTCCCGGCTCTACGACCAGAAAGGCCTGGACCTGATCGCCAACATCATGTGGGGATTGATGCGGCTCAACCTGCAGCTCGTCGTGCTCGGCGCCGGGGACGCGCGTTATGAGGAGCTGTTCCGGGCGAACGCCCGCGACAACCCGAAAAAAGTCTCCGCGACGATCGGCTTCAAGCCGGTGCTGGCCCAACATATCTACGCCGGCTCGGACATGTTCTTGATGCCCTCCCGATTCGAGCCATGCGGCCTCGGCCAGCTGATCAGCCTTCGCTACGGCACCATCCCGATCGTGCGGGCGACCGGCGGACTGGCGGACACGATCGACGATTGGGACCCGGTCGCGCAGATCGGCAACGGCTTCGTCTTCACCGCCTACGATCACTGGGACCTGTACGCGCAGCTGGTGCGGGCGGTGGAGACCTTCCGCCAACCGGCCCTCTGGCGCCGGCTGCAGGCCACCGCGATGTCGACCGACGTCAGCTGGGCGAACTCGGCCGAGAAATATGTCGGGCTCTACCGGACGGCCAAGACCAACCATGCTGAGGCCCGCGAGTACTCCGCGGCGGCGAGCGGCCCCTACGGTTGGTGAGCACCAACCTCTAATAGACGCCAATACTTCAGGCCGGACTCTAATAGAGGTTAATATTTGGCTCGATTTCTTGATGTCTTGACATCACTTGATGCATGATTACGGCGATTCGGCGGGAATGTTTCGATCGACCGATCCCAACACTGCCTGGAAGGGAGGTAATTGACGTCCATGGATGTATCAACCGGCAAGTCGAAATGGTGGCGGGTGACAACCCTTGCCGCCACGGTCGCGATAGTGGCGACAGCGTGCGGGACTTCGGCGCCCGCGACGAGCAACATTACGAATGGTGGGACACTGATCTGGGCGCTCGACTCGGATGCCGACACCTTGAATCCATTCGTGGCGTCGACCGTTCCAGACTTCACTGTCCTTGGGTTCATCTTCCCCAACCTCTACTCGGCTGACAAGAACCTCAATGTCGTTCCGGACTTTGCCGACGGCATGCCATCGGTGTCGAGCGATGGCACCGTGTGGACCGTGAAGCTGAAGAAGAACGGCAAGTGGAGTGACGGCACCCCGATGACCGCCGACGACATCATCGCCACGGAGAAGCTCCAGGCCGACCCGAACCTCGATACCGATTACTCCTACGACTGGAGCAAGCTCAAGACGATCGAGAAGGTGGACACCTACACGGTCAAGTACACCCTGACCGAGCCATTTGCTCCCTTCCTGGCGACCAACCTGACCGGCTACTTCGCGCCGGCCGCGGTCTACGGGAAGATCGATCCGGCGAAGATCCGGACGAACCCCGTGTCAACCGCTCCGACGGTGACCGGCGGTCCCTACAAGTTCGACAAGTGGATCCCCGGACAGGAGATCGACTTCTCGGCCAACCCGAACTACTTCAACGGCCGGCCGCACTACGACAAGGCGATCGCCAAGATCATCACCGACGCGACCGCGGCCGCCAACGCGCTGATCAACGGCGACGTCTCCTGGCACTACAAGCTGGGTGAGGCTGGCGCGGGCGGGATCGCCAAGGCCAAGGCGGCGAGTAATGTCGTCGTCCATACCTACCAGGACCTGGGCTACATCGACTTCCGGATGAATACGCGCAAAGGCCATCTCTTCGACAACGTCTACACCCGCCAGGCGCTGGCCTCCGTGCTGGACAAGGCGTCGATCGTGCAGGCCGCGACGCAGGGCGCCGGCGCCCCGCTGTGGGGCGACATCGTGCCCGCCTCGTGGGCCTATGACGCCAATTCCGTGGTCAAGTACCCGCTCGATGTCAACAAGGCCAAGTCACTGATGCAGCAAGCCGGCTGGACGATCGGCGCCGATGGGGTGGCGACCCGACCCAATCCAAGTGGCTCGGGGACGCAGCGATTCGTGGGGAAGATCCGGGTGCGCGCCGGCAAGCCGGACCGGATCAAGGCCGCCGAGATCATCGCGGACCAGGTGAAGCAGATCGGGATGCAGCTGACCCCAGATCCGACCGACTTCAAGGTGTTTTACAAGCCGGTCCAGCAAGGCAACTTCGACGTGATCATCGCCGGCTTCAGTCTGACGCTGGATCCCGATGACTGGAGCACCGCTTCCTCGGACCAGCTCCAACCCGAGCACCATGAGGGGCAAAACTGGACCGGGTACTCCAACCCGCAGCTGGATTCGCTGATCAACCAGGAGCGGGCCACGGTCAAGTCCACCGACGCCGCGACCAAGGCCGCCCGCAAGGCGATCTTCAACCAGATCGAGAAGATCATCAGCGGCGATGTCCAGACCTACATGCTCTGGGCCGATGTGTCGTCGATGGGCTGGTCGACCAATGTGGGCAACGTGGAAGCCGGAAGCGGCGACAACGTGATCTACCTCGACGTGAACAACAACCCGACGGCGCGTGCCCAGTGGTACTCGAAGACCGGTAAGTAAGTAGCAATCGACGGGGCCTTTGGCGGGGAGGCGGCCGGGCCGCCCCCCGCGGCGGGCCTCAGCACCTAGACGGCGAGGCACCGGTTGGTTATGCTTCTACCAAAAGGGCGGCGAATGACGCCGGGAAGTGGATTCAACTGCTCAAAAGGGTTCATAGGATAGTGGCGTGACGTTCTACGTCATCCGCCGGCTGGCCATCGGGATCTTCCTTCTGTTCCTGATGTCCGCCATGTTTTTCACGCTGACCCGGCTGACGCCAGGCGCCCCGATCAGCGTCGGCGAGAACCCGCGAATCCATCAGTCGGTGATCAACCTGCGCCTTCACCGACTCGGGCTCGTCGATGAACAGGGAAACCCGTATCCGATCCCCCAGCAGTACGTACTGTACATGGGCGCCCTGCTCCATGGCGACCTTGGGGACTCGTACATCTACAACCGGCCGGTAACGACTCTGCTCGCGCAGCGGCTGCCGAATTCGATTCTGCTGCTCGGCGCCGCCCTGATTGTGGCGCTGGCGATCGGGATCCCGCTCGGGATCTATGCGTCCACCCACCAGTACTCCAAGACGGATATGGCCACATCGTTGCTCTCTTATGTCGGCGTGTCGATCCCTAGCTTCGTCCTGGGTCTGTATCTCCTGATCATCTTCGGGGCGTTTTTGAAACAGTCGCCGCTCCATTGGGGTTTCCCCCTGTTCGGTATGCACAGCGGCGGCGTCGATGATCCGATCGACCTCCTCTACCACATGGTCCTCCCGGTGACCTCCCTCGCCATCCTGCAGATCGCGATCTTCAGTCGCTTCATGCGGGCCAGCATGCTGGAGGTCCTCCACCAGGACTACATCCGGACGGCCCGCGCCAAGGGCCTTTCGATCGAGAAAGTCAACTACAAGCACGCGCTGCGTAATGCCATTCTGCCGATCATCACGCTCGTCGCGATTGCGATTCCACAGATCGTCAATGGCGCCATCATCACCGAGGGCATCTTCAGCTGGCCGGGGACCGGACAGCTCGCCTTCCAGGCGGTGGTCGATCGGGACTACCCGGTCATCCTCGGGGTGGTGATGCTGGTCGCGGCGGGGACCGTGCTCTTCAACCTGATCGCCGACCTGACCTACGCCGTGGCCGATCCAAGGATTCGATACTGATGGCGCAAGTTCCCGAGCTCCCACTGGTGCCTTCGGCTGGCGTCCCTTCCGTCCCGAACCAGCTCTCGGTCGAGACCACCGTCCAGCAGGAGCGCGACCTTGCCCAACCGGGCGTCAAGCCGGACGACTTCGGCATTGCTCCCGAACTCGGGTTCTGGCGGCTGTCTGTCATTCGCTTTCTGCATCATCGGGTGGCAACGGGCGCCCTGATCATCCTCGGCGTCATCGTGCTCGCCGCCATTGTGTTCCCGATCATCACCGGTGATCTCTACCGGATCCAGAATTACCGGCACCCCTACCAGCCGCCCTTCCAGAGCCTTCAGCATTTGTTCGGCACCGACGACCTCGGCCAGGACGAGCTTGCCCGCTTACTCCGCGGTGCGCGGGTCTCGATCATGGTCGGGGTGCTGGCCGTCGTCGGCTACCTGGTCATCGGGGGTACATTGGGAGCGCTGGCGGGCTACTACGGTGGCTGGCTCGACAACGCGCTGATGCGCTTTACCGACATCATCATCTCGGCGCCCTTCCTTCTCGTGGTCATCGCCGTCACCGCGGCGACGGGCGGCGTCAGGCTGAGCACCGTCATCATCGTCATCGCGGCCACCGGCTGGTATGAGATCGGCCGATTAATGCGAGCCCAGTTCCTGGTGCTTCGAGAACAGGAGTTCGTCCAGGCGGCTCGAGCCCTGGGGGCATCGAACACGCGCATCATCGTCCGCCACATCCTGCCGAACGCGCTGGCCCCGATCATCGTTTCCGCGACCCTGGGGGTGTCGGGGATTATCTTGCTGGAAGCTGCCCTGGGTTTTCTTGGGTACAGTATTCCACCACCCGAGCCGAGTTGGGGCAACATGCTGCAAAACTTTGAGCAGTACCTGCTCGACGACAAAACCTATCTCGTGTTCTTCCCCGCCACAGCGCTGGTCATCACGGCGCTCTGCATCAACCTCGTCGGTGACGGGATCCGGGACGCGCTGGATCCACGTCAGCGGTGACCGACCTCCTCCGGATTGAGGACCTTCACACTCAGTTCCACG
>Ga0307479_10005362_pt1 | contig 11743 bp, 6 predicted proteins | sample atmos_gasesECM4C_FD_203743 | JGI IMG/M metagenome (GOLD analysis project Ga0307479, IMG submission 203743) | Hardwood forest soil microbial communities from Morgan-Monroe State Forest, Indiana, United States - atmos_gasesECM4C_515 | ecosystem: Environmental > Terrestrial > Soil > Temperate... | reverse complement strand
GCGAAGAGCTGCAAATGGCCGAGTACATGCGCGGAGCGCTGCAGAAGCTCGGCCTCAACGTGACCTGGCAGGAAGTGGAAGAAGGCCGCGCCAATGTCGTGGCGCGATGGACCGGCTCCGGCTCCGGCAAAAATCTGATGTTCAACGGCCACATGGATACTTCCAACACCGGCCGCGAAGACTTTCTCACCGGTATCGGCTATAAACCGCGCGCCGTCGTCAAGGACGGGGTCCTCTACGGCCTCGGCATCTACAACATGAAAGGCGCGCTGATTTGCTACACGCACGCCGTGAAAGCCCTGCAACGCGCGGGCGTCAGGCTCAGAGGCGACGTCATAATCGCGGCCGTCGCCGGTGAGATCGAGAAAACGCAGTGGGGCGAGTACAAGGGCAAGGAATACCGTGGCTACGGCTTCGGCACGCACTATCTCGTGAACCACGGCGTCCTTCCGGACATGTGCATTCTCGGCGAGCCCACCGACATGCGCGTGGTTCTCGAGCATTTCGGTTCCATGTGGGTGCGCATCTCCTGCACGGGGATTTACGTCCACACTGCGTTCTGCGAGGGCCGCGAGGAAATGCACTCCATTCGCCGCATGTACACGTTAATGGAAACCATCATGAAGTGGTCGGCGGCGTGGGAGAAAAAGGCGTCGTACGGCGGCAAGAAAGCGATTGTCAATCTCGGCAGCATTCGCGGCGGCCATCCCTGGCGCGCCAGCCGCACTCCGGAGCGCACCGATCTCTTCCTCGACGTGCGTGTCCCGCCCAATATTCCCTTGAACGAAGCGCGCCGCGACATTCAGCAGGTCTTCCTTGATCTGGAAAAGCAGCATCCCGATTGGGGGCTCGAATTCGAAACGTACGTTTCCGTTCCCGGCGCACGCATCGCTGAAGATCACCCCATGATCCGCGCCATCGATTCGAATCACGCGCGCGTCATGGGCGCGCCGCCCGAGCGCGAAGTCGTCACCTGGTGCTCGGACGCCAGCGTGCTCAGCCGCTATGGCATCGAAACCGTCAACTACGGCCCCTCCAGCGGCCCGCGCGATGCCGAAGGCGAAAAAGTTCGCATCCAGACTCTCGTGGACGTCACCAAGATTTACGCGCTCACCGCCGCGGAACTCTGCGGTGTGCAATAAACGTGGATGTGGGTGCGGAAGGTTTTTCTTTAGGAGACCGGGGCCCGCCCCGCAAAGGCTTTGCCCTTCAAGGGTTTTAGCCCCTGAAGAAAGCCTGAAGTCTTTTTAGCATGTTCAGGAGAGGAACGTTGCCAAGCAAGCGCGAGATCGAACGCCGCAACAATAACGTGCGTGCCGCCATGCAGCGAGAGGGCCTTGATGCGCTTATCGTTTGCGGCAATCAGTATGCCGGCTTTGAAGGCGCTACCTTCTATATGTCCGGGTTCGAAATTGTTCATCGCTACGTCTACGTGCTTTTTCCGCTCGTAGGCGAACCCACTCTTGTTTTCCCGCGCGAAGCGCGCTGGATCGGTGACAAATCCAAGCCCTGGATCCGCGATCAAGTCTGGCCCGATCTTCCCGGACAATGGCTCGCCGAACGCTGCCGCGAGAGGAACTGGAAGCGCGTCGGTGTCTACGGCATGAACTTTGTCATGGCTGTCCGCGATTATCGCGAGTTGGCCGCCGCACCGATTGAGCTTATCCCCTTCGACACGCAATTCGACATGGCTCGCGCCGTCAAGAGCGAAGAAGAACTTGCCGAAGTCCGCGACGCCATGGACATTATCCTCGACGGTTTCTGGGCGCTCGTTGGCGCTTACAAGCCGGGAAAAACCGAAGCCGAAATTATGGCTCCCGCGGTCGAACGCTTTTTCGCGCGCGGCGCCGGCCCTCGCATGATGAACATTCTCCTCTCCGGCTCGCATGGTGAAGCCGAAGCTGCCTTCAAAGTTCCCGGGAAGCGCATCGTAGCCGCCGATGATCTGCTCCTCTATTCACTCGAAATCACCGGGGTTGGCGGCTATTGGGTCGAATTTTCACGCCCGCTCATCCGCGGCAAGCTCAGTCCCCGCACGCAAGCAATGGCCGGCGCCTATCCCGAGGCGCTCGAAGCTGCACGTAAACTCATGCGCGATGGCGAACTCGCCAGCACGGTTCATCGCACCGTGGCTGAGAAGTTCGCCAAGCACGGTTTTGCACTCGGCCATCTCTCTGGCCACAGCATCGGCGCCACCATGATCGAATATCCCGCCATCGGCGCAAAAAGCGATGCCGTCCTTCGCGAAAATATGATCTTCTCGCTGCATCCTCAGGTCGTCGATCAGGACGGCAAGGTCTGCTTGTATACGCAGGACACCTATCGCATCGGCAAGACCGAAGGCGAGTGCCTCGCCGATGTCCCGTGGCGTTTTTTCACCGGCGAGGAAACCCGCGAACGAGCCGTCATTCGATGAGAATCGCTGTCATCGGATGTGGCGCGGTTGGCAGCCTCTTCGCCGCGCACCTGGCGAAAGCCGGCGAAGTCGAAGTTTGGGCCTACGACGTCTGGGAGGAGCACATTGGCGCGATTCGCAATAACGGTCTGCGCATTTCCGGAGCCGCCGATTTCACCGCCCACGTCAACGCCACCGCCGATCCCAAGTCCCTCCCGCGCTGCGATTTCGGCATTGTCGCCACCAAAGCTATTCACACCAAAGCCGCCATGGCACAGGTCGCTCACGCTTTCGACGAGAACAGCGCCGTTTGCTCCGTGCAAAACGGCGTCGGCAACGAAGAGCTCATCGCCGAGCACGTGCGCGCCGTCATCCGCGGCACCACGTTTCCCGCTGGCCACTCCATCGCTCCCGGCCACGTCGGCTTCGACATCAAAGGCGATACTTGGATCGGTCCCTTCGAGCCGACCAACACCCCCTACTCCAAAGTAGAACAACTAGCTGGCTTCATCACGCGATCCGGCATGAACACTATTCCATTGCAAGATGCCCGCGGCGCTCAGTGGACCAAGCTTATTTTCAATGCTTCCACAAACCCCGTAGGCACGCTCACTCTCCTCCACCATGGCGCCGCCACGCGCTTCCCGCCCACCGGGCAGCTCTTTAACGATTTGATCGCCGAGGGCGAAGCCGTAGCGGCCAAACTCGGCATAAAACTTCACGGCGATCCGCGCCGACTTGTAGAAAAAGGCGCGAACGCGCCAGGCAAGCATCGCGCCAGCATGTTGCAAGATGTCCTCGCGAAGCGCCGGACCGAAGTCGACTTCATGAACGGCGCTATCGCCCAATCGGGCGAAAAAGTCGGCGTCCCCACGCCCCTGAACAAAGCCCTTTGGCAATTAATCAAAGGTCTCGAACACTCATGGCAAGATCCGGAATAATGAGAACGCTGCGCGCACGCAGTTGCGATTTCCCTTATCCGGGCGCGGCACTGATGCGCCCCATCTCGGCGATACTGATCCACTCACTGAGGCCCGTTCCGAATTGTGTCTCGAAATTCCCAGGATTCCCGCAAGCGTAACAGGAGCAAACCGCGAAAAATGCCCATTCCGTTCAACATCGGCGTGCTGCAATTGAGCATGGAGCCCGTCCACGAAACCGTCGCTATGGCCAAAGCCTGCGAAAATGCCGGCTTCGACGCTTTCTGGATCGCCGAAGCCTACCCATGGTGGCGCAAGCACGGCTTCGAAGCGCGCTCCTCCACCGCAATTCTCGCCGTCATCGCCGCGCAAACGCGCCGCATTCAACTTGGCTGGGGCATCATATCGCCCTACACGCGCCATCCAGTGCAGGTGGCCATGGAAGCGCGCGTGATGCAGGACCTCGCCGGTGAACGCTTCCTCTTGGGTCTCGGTGCCTCCAAGATCTTCATGAAGGAAATCGGCGAAGGCGAAGGGGAAAAAATCGGTCCGGCCACGGTGATGCGCGAAAGCATCGAAATCGTCAAAGGCGTTCTGCGCGGCGGCCCATTCGAATATCAAGGCAAGGTCTTTGCCGCTTCCGTTCCGCCGCTCAAATCCGATGCTCACGCCACTACCAAACTTCCGCCCATCTATGTCGCTGGCACCGGGCCGGTCATGCAGAAAATGTCCGGCAGCATCAGTGACGGTCTGCTCACCGCCAGCATCACCACTCCGGCTTTCGTTCGCTATTCACGCAAGAATCTGGAAGAAGGTGCGCGAAAAGCAGGCAAGAACATCAACGACCTGGTCCTCGGTTCCGTAATCGTCGGCAGCATCGGCCGAGACTCGTCCAAAGGCAAGGAAGGCGCTCGAGAGCAGGCGGCCATGTATCTCGCCAACAAAGTGCAAAACATCAAAGGGTCCGCCGACGTTCTCCTCGACTGCGCCGGCCTCACCTTTGAAGAGCTTCAGCCCGTCGCCGAAGCCATGGAACAGGGCGGCCGCAAAGCGGCTGCCAAAACCGTTAATGACGAAATTCTTCGGAAAGTTTGCGCCATCGCGGGCACTCCCGAGGATTGCATCGCGCGCATCGAGGAATATCGCGCCGCCGGCTGCACGCACATCATGCTCGAGATCTGGGGCGACGACCGCACCGGCCAGGCCAAGCTTTTCGGCGAAGCTGTGCTGCCGCACTTCAAGAAGTAGCCAGCAACCATGGATTGCCGCAGACTTACTACAATCTCTTTTTTTGATCGGAGCCTTTATGCGACTCGTAACCTTTGAAAATTCGGCTCACCAATCGCGCATCGGCGCCCTCGCCAGCAGCGATGGCCGCATCATCGACCTCAACTCCGCATGCGCTCTTTACCTGAAGGATCGCGAGAACGAATCCGCATTTCAGCGCATCGCGGACGCGCTTGTTCCGCCAAACATGCGCGCCCTATTCGAAGGTGGAGACACCAGTCTCGACGCCGCCCGCAAAGCTCTCAAGCACGCTCTAGATCGCGGAAACAGTGCCACCGGCGTTCGCGGCGAACCGATTTCGTACGCCTCCTCGGAAATCCGTCTAAAAGCTCCCATCATTCCCAAAAAGTTCTTTCACACCGCTGGTAACTTCCGCGAGCACCACGAAGAAGCCACCAAGGCTGGCTTTTCTCATCCCGTCATGCCTTGGATCGTCTTCTTCCAGAATGTCGACGCCATCATCGGCCACGACGAGCCGGTCATCTATCCCGAGCATCTCACGCACGAGCTTGACTATGAACTCGAGCTCACCGTAGTGCTGAAAAAGTCCGGCAAGCACTTCACTCCCGAGGATGCCGCCAGCTACATCGGCGGCTATGTCATCTTTAACGACATCACTGCTCGCGACATCCAGCGCCGCGAAATGAAGTCCGGCGTCTTCAGCTTCTGCAAAGCCATCGACACCTTTTGTCCTCTCGGCCCTTGGATCGTCACTGCGGACGAGATCCCAGACCCGCACAACCTCGCCATGCAGTTGCGCGTCAATGGCCAGTCGCGCCAGAATTCGCACTCCAGCAAAATGTCCGTCAAAATTCCCGAAATCCTCTCCCATTATTCGCCGATGGGCTACAGCGCCGGAGACGTTGTCTCCACCGGCACGGTCTCTGGCGTCGCCGCTTTTTCAGGCGACCCCAAAGCCTTGTATCTCAAACCCGGCGACGTCATGGAATGCGAAATCGAAAAAATTGGCATTCTCCGCAATCCTGTAATCTCGTGGGAAGCCGCGTACGGCCAAAAGCCTGCGGCCATGGCAACCCAAGAGGCCAATAAATGAGAGGACAACCACTATCTAACCCTGCAAACTCCGGCATCTGGGTCAGCGAACTCAACGCCCGGCCTGAAATTCGCTCAGCCTTTCCGCGCTCCGCCGTTCGCTTTTACGACGCCACTCTTCGCGATGGCGAACAAACCGTCGGTGTCGTTCTCTCGCCTCACCAGAAACTCGAAATCGCCCGCAGGCTGGACGCTCTCGGCGTCGACCGCATCGAAGCCGGTTTCCCTCGCGTTTCCCCGGAGGACGCCGAAGCCATCCAGCTCATGTTCCAAGCTGGCCTTCGCGCCGAGCTTTGGGGATTCTCCCGCGCCGTTCGCGCCGACGTCGAAGAGCTCGTGCGCCTCGGTCTCCACGCTTCAATGATCGAAGCTCCTACCAGCGACATCAAGCTTCGCGCCTACGGCCTCACAAGAGAGGAGGTCCTCACGCGCATAACTGACGCCGTCTCCTTTGCCAATCAAAACAACATTCGCGTGGCCTTCTTCGCCGTGGACGGCACCCGCGCCGATCCGGAGTTCCTCAAGCGCGCCTATCACGCCTCTCTCGAGGCCGGCGCCGCCGAAATCGTTGTCGTTGATACCATTGGCGCCTGTGGCCCTGAAGCCGTCGAGTATCTCGTTCGCCAGGTTCGCCAGTGGATTGGCCCCGGCATCCCCCTCCAGTTCCACGGCCACGATGACTTCGGCATGGCCACCGCCTGCGCCGTTGCCGCTGTCCGTGCCGGCGCCGCTTGGATTCAGGGCACCATCAACGGCATGGGCGAGCGAGCCGGAAATGCCGACATTGCCGAAATCGCTCTTGCCCTCCGCTGCCTCTACGATGTTCCCGTTGCTCTCGATCTCACTAGAATCCGCGAAGTCTCCGAATTTGTGCGGCACGCTGGGGGCTACGCGCTGGAACCCTGGAAGCCCGTGGTCGGTGAAAACCTTTTCGTGCGCGAAAGCGGCGCCGTCGCCAGTCAATTCCACATCCCTGAAGCCATCGAGCCCTATTCCTCCGAATTGGTCCGTGCCGACCGCCGCATCGTTCTCGGCAAAAAAAGCGGGCTCGACAGTATCGAGCTGAAGGCCAAGGAGCTCGGCATGACCATCGTGGCCAATCAGCGTGTCCCCATCCTTGCGGCCGTAAAAAAGCGGGCCATCGCCAAACGCGGAATCCTCACCGACGCCGAGTTCCGCGAAATCGTCGCCACGTTCCAGGCGTAATCGACAACACTTCTCTCCCAGTGAAACAGCCAATCATGCCTGCGCGCGGTTAGTGCGTGAGCGGAATCGCCCTGCCGGATTGCGGGCCGTGAGCGGGAACCTAAATCCGGTCCAGCCTCGCCGTCAGAGCTTATGCTCGTTGCCGAGGCCCAATGGCCCCGATCAGAACGTGTAGCGAAGAGCAAATTGGAAGGCCCGTGGGCCTCCCGAGCCGAAGAACTTCCCCGCCGTGTCCAGAGCGTGATTGAAAGTCGCCGAGTCGACGGTATTGTTGACTCCAGAGTAGTTCCTATTGGTTGTTCCCCGGATGTTGGTAACATTGAACAGGTTGAAGGCTTCCGCGATCGCCTGCAAGGCATGCGGCTCCTTGAAATGAAACGTCCTCGAGAGTCGCATGTCAAACGAGTTAAAGCTGTTGCCGAACTTGAGTTTTGGATTCACGAGCGATAAGGTCACTCCCTGGTTGCAAGGGACCGGTCCGGCAGTGTTGCCGTTTGCGAGACAGGCAGGCAGCGCGTTGTACGCAGTGATCGCGGCGTTTAAGGCCGCGCCGTCCTGAATCTGGCGTCCCAAGGCGTTCCGTGGGATGTTGGGAAGCCGGCCAGCCCCCAGTGCTCCTACCACAGAATTCTCGGGAATGCTGGAAGACCAAGTCCAGATGGGCGACAGGTTTATCTTCCATGGCACCTCCATGCTCCCGAAAAAAACGAAATGGTGGCGTTCATCGGTCACCGCATAGCCCTTTTCGATCCTCAGATTATTCACGTGCATGTTGTCGATGGCCGGGTCCTCCGTGGGCGCCCCGCTGGGGCTGACTTGGTCGTCTTGCTGTTCATCGAACGTCTTGGAGAGCGTGTAACTGATTTGGTATCCGGGATGCCACGGGCCGCTTCCGGGCCGCTTTTGGAAACTCACCAGCATGGCGTCGTACCAACTCCGAGCGGAGGACTCGATGTCAGTAATCGACTGGCAACTGGGATCGGCGGGGCACCCAGCCGCCGCCGTCTTGCCGGTGGCGGGATCAATTACTGTGCAGGGATCTCTGCCATTGGGGCAGTTCACAAAGGGAGAGGTCACGCCCGGCGGTAAGCTGCGCAAGAACCTGGGGATCAACTGGCGGGTTCCACGGTCGTGGAGCCCGTCCACGGAAACGATATAATCTTTTCCAAACTGGTGCTGGACGCCCAAGGTGAACTGCTGCACGTAGGGCGTGGCCGCCTTATTGTCTAGGACAGTCACACCTATTCCGAAGGGGCTGGAGCCGCCCGAGAATGGGCTAGCAAGTGTAGGGGAGCCAGCAGCGTAGATCGCTCCAGGCAAGGAACAATTGCCAAGGCCCGGTGTCGCTGTCCCACCCGGGGCCGTGCAGCTCGAACCGGCAAAGCCAACGATTGGCAAGGCCCGGCCATTGAGCAGCTCTTCCAGAAGCGCCGGCTCCAGGATCACCCTGTCGTAGTAAATGCCGTAGCCGCCCCGCACCACAGTGTTCTTCAGGTCGAAGGGGTGGTCCCAAGCAAAGCCCACGCGCGGGCCGAAGTTCTTGTATTTCGCCGACGAGTCGTGCGGGCCAAGAATGTTGCGAATGAACTCGCAGTTGGGGCTCGCGGTGGTCAGTGATGGACAAGGCTTGTTCTGTTCGGTCTCTCCCAAGGAGTTGAAATCTCCATCCCAACGAAGTCCCAAGTTAAGGGTCAGGCTGGGTTTCATGTGCCAGTCATCTTGCACAAACAATCCCAGATAGTGATTGTGCTCATACGGTGCGGTAGGGGGCCGGACAGGTGCGCCACTCTTTAGCGCAATGGCAATGGGAATGTCCCGGTCATCGCAGGGATTCACAGAACAGGAAGTGCCCAATCGGAGATTCTGGGCGGGGAAATCCAGGGTCGTGAAGATGCTTCCGCTGCCGAATAGGTCAAAGAGAATGTCGGATCCGTAATACTGGTATTCCCCCCCGAAACTCATGTTATGCCTGCCCAAGGACCAGTAAAAGGTGTCGCGCAACTGGTCTCGGGCCAACCTAGTGCGTTGCGGGATGCGGTAATTCGCCCCGTCCTGCACCGAGGGGAACCGAATCTCGTTGCCCGCCGCCAGCCCGGCCGGATTGGTCACCGGGTCGTTAGGAGAGAACGCTGGAATTTTATTAATAAAATAGTTCTTTTGGTAGATCAAAGTGTTGACTTGAGTGGATGAGAAGGTTCTCGACCAGCTCGCGAGAAAAGAGTTATAGCGGTTGAGTGACTGCTGGCGGTTTGCCGCCGCGCCCAGTGGTTGCGTCAAAAAGCCATTGTCAACGTCTAAAGAGCGTTCAAAAGAGTACCGCAAGGAGATATGGTCCTTGTCATCAAGGATCCAGTCGCCTTTGGAAGTCAGCCGGAAATCGTGTACGAAGGCCAGCGCGGAGCCACCGGTCACAGTGTCCGTGGTAAAGTCCCGCACGCCCACTGGAACTGCGTGATCCTGAGTGAGGTATTCCATGGCGAGAAACCCGAAAAGCTTGTCGCGCACAACGGGGCCACCCAAAGAGCCGCCAAACTGTTCGCGAGAGAAGCGCGGGGTCGGAAGCCTTCGGTCGAAAGTTGCCGGCAAGCCCTGTAGGTCCTTGTGGCGGAAAAAGATGTACTCCGAGCCATGGACGTCGTTAGTCCCTGATTTTGTGGCCACGTTGATGATGCTCGAGGAGGAACGCCCCACTTCTGCCGTAAACTTGGTGGCAATTTGAAACTCGGCGACCCCATCTTCCGGGAAGTTCATCAGCGTTCCACCCACCACTTCGTCATTGTTGTCAGCACCATCGATGATGATGTTGCCGCCTCGTCCGTACGCCCCTGCTGAGGAAACCTCCAAAGTATTTGTCTTGGTGGGGTCAAAGCGTGGCGCCGGGCGGTTGCCCGGAATCAGGAAAGCCAGCTCGAGATAGTTCCGGCCATTCAACGGAAGGCTCTCAATTGTCTGGGATTCCACCAGCCCCTGCACCTCTGACTGCGTGGTGTTCACAGCAAGCTCGGCCCCGGTCACTTCAACGACCTCGCCAGTTTTGGCAATCTTGAGCGAAACATCAAGAGTGGCGGCGCGGCCGACATCCAGAGAGACGGCCTTGAATTCACTTGTGGCGAACCCTGAGGCACTCACCCTCACCGTGTACTCTCCGGGGGTCAGATCGATGACAGTGAATCCGCCGTCACCGCCAGTGGTGGTTTCCCGGCTGACGCCGGTTGCGTTGCTGGTGACTACAACTCTTGCGCCGGCGACCACCGCACCCTGCGGGTCAGTGACCGTTCCGTTCAAGGTGGAGGTGGGGAGCTGGGCCGCTGCAGCGAAGGAAAGGATCAAACACGCGAGAAAGCAAATCAACAAGCGGTACATGGTTCCTCCTGAAGTTGGTATTCCAGCGTGCCGAGGGACACCCTGCTCGCCACGAAATGCGCGTTCAAAGGAAAAGCCCTGAGGATCCAACCCAGAGTGCTACCCCCCGTCACTCAAGCTGGCAATGGACGGCATATTATTCTAAATACCTACAGAGTACTATAATTTTTTTTGATGACAGGCGAACAAGCAGGGACAATTACTGGCCGGTGGAAGCGTAGAGAGCTGGCGTGGAGCTGCATTCCTCGGCGCCTAAGGACAAACCGGGGTTCAATAGACAGTACGTTTCTGGATCTGTGCTTTGGTCTCCAAAGAAAAGCGGGGCTCTGCAACTCCTTTTCCCAAGACGCGATTAGCCACGTACTCGCCCAGGGAAGGACCATGCTTGAAACCGTGCCCCGAGCCTCCCCCGATAAGCCACACATTGCTGAAATCCGGATGGCGGTCGATTAGAAAATCCCCATTAGAGGTATTTTCGTATTGGCAAACGCGCGACTCCATCACCGGCGCGTCCTTTAGCCCCGGGAAACGCCGGGCAATGTATTCGCGTGCGGAAGCAAGGCCTTCCGGGCTCGCAACTCGCTCAACTGTGTCCGGGTCGACGGTCACGCCGTGTGCATCATAAGCGATCTTGAATCCGCGGTTCTCCAAATCCGGCATACCGTAATATTCGTCGGAGAGAATAATCCATGTCGGGAGGTTCGGTGGGGAGTACCGTAGATCGCCCGCCGGTATTCCAAAAAAGAAAACTTCTTGCCTGGTAGGAATGATTCGGCTTCCAAGGAGACGCGGGAAAAGTTTCGGCAACCACGGCCCGCACGCAAAGACGTACGTTCCGGCACTGACAGAAGTCCCATCTCGCATCTGCAGCGCATCAAGGCGACCGCTGCCAGCGGGCGAGACGGCTGCCGCAGTCCGATACTCGATGCCCATCTGTACGGCGTTCTCCACGAGCGCTTGCACCGCGCGTCGCGCCATCAGAACGCCGCTCTCTGGTTCAAATATCCCAACCGCGTCGTCATCGACAGCAATTTGTGGATAGCGCTCTCGAAGATCTAAATGGGAGAGTTTTTGAAACTTTACGCCGGTTTCCGTCAGAACCTTCTCCGTCTGCAAAGAGTAGCGATCTGTGGGATTGCAAATCCAGAGAACTCCCGTCCGATGGAAGAGCGAACTTCCTGTGCGAGAGAAAAGTTCCTTCCATCGTGGGAGCGCGCGTTGCGCCCACCGAGTATAAATGTCGTCCGGCCCATATCCCATCCGGATGATCCGTGTTTCGCCGCCCGAACTTGCCCGGTCATTCGAGGGGCCATACGCGTCCAATAACAATACTCGCTGCTCGGCGCTCTTCAGAAAATAGGCAGTCCAGGATCCGAAAACCCCCGCGCCGATTATCGCCACGTCGAAAATATTCTTAGACACATGCTCACTCCTCGCATGTGCTTTGGAGAGCGCTCCCGTCCAAGCAAGCGCGCCGGCAAATGCGCTTCTCCGAATGAAATTGCGTCGGTCCATGGCT
>Ga0307479_10005361_pt1 | contig 11744 bp, 13 predicted proteins | sample atmos_gasesECM4C_FD_203743 | JGI IMG/M metagenome (GOLD analysis project Ga0307479, IMG submission 203743) | Hardwood forest soil microbial communities from Morgan-Monroe State Forest, Indiana, United States - atmos_gasesECM4C_515 | ecosystem: Environmental > Terrestrial > Soil > Temperate... | reverse complement strand
ACTCAGGGCGTGCCCAAACCCGACTTGTTCGATGCGAAAGTCGGAGGAACCGCGTGGAAGTCGAAGCCAAGCTGGTACATCGTCGGCAAGAACGACCGCACCGTCCACCCAGACCTGGAGCGGTTCTTCGCTAAGCGCATGGGAGCCACCACGACGGAGCTCGCCAGCAGCCACGTCCCCATGCTCTCCCACCCCGACTTGGTGATCGATGTCATCCGCGCCGCCGCAAAGGCGGTTGAGGGACGACTCGCGGCGGCGTGACAAATTCGGGGAAAAGAGACGGGACGTTCACCGATTTCTTGCGCCAATGTAGGAACTTCAAGCCTCCCCTCCGGGACGCGTCTCATTTATCACTCTCACCCGGCGGTGAAACCGCCGGGCTATTATCAGGCACCCCTTCCGAGGCTCAAATCTCCCGATCTCGTCCGAATTCATCGCACCAGAGGCCTGGAAACCTGCTTGGCTGAAAGCCATGCCGCGGCAGTCAAACACAATGTAACCGCGATTGAGAAAACGATGGGAATAATAAAAAAGTATTTCCAGGCCAGGACCGTGATGACGGCGAAGCAGAGGGCGAACGTCCATGCGGTGCCGCGCATGCGCGCCAAAGACTCTGGCGGAAGGCCGCCCAGCTGCCACGCCAATACCACCGCGAGTAGAAGAAACACGCTGACAAAGAGTCCGAAGCCAACATAGAAATCCCAATAAGTGCGGCTGAACCCCATGATGTAAAAGTGACTGGACCGCATGGAGCCAAGATCCACTCCCCACTTGGGATCGGACCAGGGAAAACCAGAGGTGTGTCCGGCCTCAAATAGCAGCAGAAGAACAGCAGCGATACGATAAAACATGGATGCTTTCATTCCTGCCTCCGGAGAGCACTTTCGGCGGCGCCACTCTCCTGCCGCGCAGGTTCAGACTTTATCATTATCATTACCGAATTGCGGTAGGAACTCACGGCAGTATGCCAGCGCGGACAGGGAAATCTGGCGACAGGCGGAAGGTCCTCATTTTTCGGAATCGGGGAATGTCCTGTTTGTCCATAATTCCCAATTGGCCGCCACAGGCGGCTCAAAAGTCGTGAATCGAGGAGGATCGCAAGACAATGCACCAACCACTTAAGAAGAATAAGAAGCAGTTGTCACCAGAACAACGTCAAGAACTGCTGGGAGCATTGAAGGCCCGTTTTGAGAAAAACACGAACTGCCACAAAGGTCTGGAATGGGCTAACGCACAGGCAAAGCTGGAAGCTAATACTGAAAAACTGTGGTCCATTAACGAAATGGAAAGAACTGGCGGCGAACCCGATGTCGTTGGCCTTGATGCAAAGACCGGGGAATACATTTTTTATGATTGTTCAGCGGAAAGCCCGAAAGGCCGCAGAAGTCTTTGCTACGACCGGGAAGCGCTGGAGTCAAGGAAAGAAAATAAACCAAAAGGGAACGCGATGGATATGGCCGCTGCCATGGGCATTGAGCTTTTAACCGAAGAACAATATCGAGGGCTGCAAAAACTTGGCGAGTTCGATACGAAAACCTCAAGCTGGGTGAAGACACCTTCTGCTATCAGAAAACTCGGCGGAGCGCTCTTTTGTGATCGCCGTTTCGACACGGTTTTCACATATCACAACGGCGCGGAATCTTACTATGCTGCCAGGGCGTTCCGTGGTTGGCTAAGGGTTTAACTTGTGCGGGCTACCCGCCGTCTATGCAAGGGAAAGCTCATTTCTGCCAAGGGAGGGAAGAGGATCACGAAGTGAAAAAAAAGAACCGCCTCTGATCACAGCGCCTGCGAGTTGGAGTCAGAATCTGGGTGAAGGAGCAGCGAATTCTTGAACCGTGGTTTCAACTCCAGTCCCGACAGCTTCGCGATGCCGGCGGAGATATGCAACTGGCTTCACACCAAGGGCTGGCGGCGGGACGCGGGCATTGTTTAAGGATTTGATAATACGGTGCTTAGATTGGGCTGGACATGGCGGTGTAATTGCCGATAGTATGCCCAGCATCTTTTGGGCGGCAGTGTGTTTTGCTACCTGCTGCGAGGACGAGACGTCGGCGCGACAGCCGGCGAGGACGCCAGGCGCTGCTGTCGGGGGCTCCCGCATGCTGCGAGAGTGCGCTGTGCTCGGCGTTAGGAAAGGTTCGTATGCTTCACATCTGGCCGTGGGTGTTGATCCTCGCAGTTCCCGCTGTGGGCGTGGCTTCGGTGCAGATTTCGTCACCGCGTCCCCGGCAGGCTTTGTTGGTGGAGCGCGAACGCCAGGTGTGGAAGACTCCCAGACGCGCGGCCGAGTTCAGCGACATCCCGCATGTGAGCGCGCGCTCGCGCTGCGAAGATACGAGGCCGCCGCAGGCTTTGACCACGCCCGATCCTTTGCTGATTCCGGCTGGGCCGGGAATGAAGGTGAAAGTCAGCTTCATTATTGGGTCGGACGGGCGGGTGCACAGTCCGCTGATTCTGCAGAGTGCGGGGCCGGTGGGCGATCGCAATGTGTTGCGAACGGTGCGGACGTGGAGGTATCGTCCTGCTACTTGTAATGGCGTGCCGACCGAAGCGGAAGGGAAGATCGAGTTCTCGCGACGGTGATTCTGCCGCCTTGGTAACCAGCGCCGCCCAAGCCCCTTGCGCTAGAATGACCCCAGCAGCGCGGCCTAATCGCGGCGCTCTAAATCGTGGCGGACTCCATCGTGGAAAGAGACAAGAAACTGAGCAAGCCGTTCGGCGCCGCTTCGGCGCAGGACGCCGATGTGCCGGTTATCGGGCCGCACAACCCTGCGCTGGGGGAAATCTATCAGCGGCTGTATCCGGAGATGCGGCGGCCCAAGCCGAATCAGGAAGCCATTGCCGCGGCGCTGCAAGCCATGCAGCGGCTCACCATGGAAGCGGACTCTGAAACGGTTGCGGAGAACGCCATGCAGGAAGCGGTTGAGCCGAAGATAGCCTGCCGCGTGTGCGGACATCACAATCGTGCGGGGAATAAGTTCTGTGGAGCTTGCGGGACTGCGCTGGGAGCGGAGCCGGTTCAGCCTGGAACGGCAGCGCTCGATGCTCCAGGGGTTAGCGAAAGGGATCTGGCGCAAACTCCGCTGCCGGCGCCGGAAGCGGATGAGGTGCATCCCGCGCCGGGAGCACCGGCGGGAACTCATCATTATCACCATCACTACCATCACCACTATTTTCAGGGCGGACGCGTCGACGAGGGTGCATCAGCGCCAAGGCCGAATGCGCCGGAGAGCGCACGGGAAGCGGACAAGATGCGCGTTGCCGCCGCCGCCAAGGGAGAGCCGATGAGCCGCGGCGAGGCGGCGGTGCGGCGGCTGACGCAGGAGTGGGTTTTGGCCTGCAACACGCGGCAATTGGATGAACTGATCGAACTGTATGCGCACGATGCGCTGGTGCTGCGCTCGAACCTGCCTCCGATTCGCGGGGCGATGGCGGTGCGCGAGTTCTTTCATGCATCGCTCGAAGCCGGGCTGGGCGAGGTGGCGGTCGATCCGATCCGCGTGGAAGTGGTGGGCGATATGGCGCACGAAGTCGGGCGCTACAGTGCTTTGGTTCCGGGAACCGCGGGCAAGCGGCGGGAGGAGCGGGGCAAGTATCTGTGGGTCTTCGCCAAGCAGGCGAGCGGAGACTGGAAGCTGGTGTCGGAGTGCTGGTCGAGCGATCTCACGCTTTCGGGCGCGGAGTCGGATGTTCCGAAGGCTGTGGTTTCTGCGGGGAAGATCCGCAAGAGCTAGTGGTCAGGGGCCAGTGGTCAGTGGCCAGTAAACCGAACCCTGATCTGCGGGACTGACCACCACTCACTGCTTTACTCCCAATTTTCCTAACTCTTCTTTCAGTTGCTCCAACGTTTGCATCTGGATGGTTCTCATGCCTAGTTTTGCGGCGCATTCCAGGTTTAGGGCGCGGTCGTCGATAAAGCAGCACTGTTCGGGATTGATCTGCGTTAGATCGATTGCCAGGCGGTAGATGCCGCTCTCCGGCTTGCGCAGTCCTACGAAGCAGGAGCTGACGAATACGCGGAAGATTTCCCGCAAGCCGAATTTCTCGATGCGGTGCTGGGTCAGCTCGCGCGACTCTTTGTTGATCATGCCCATGGAGTACTTGCCGGAATCGGCGAGCGAGCGCGCGAAGGCGAGGACTTCCGGCATCGGCTGCGACAGCGAGAACATGTAATCGCGAAACTCGTCGCGGGTGAAGGGGCGGTTGCGGTAGAAAACTGTGCGGTCCAGATATTCGTCGAGCGTGATCTTGCCGCGCTCGAACGACGAGACCACCATTTCGTGGCGCGAGTGAAACTCTTCTTCGTCGAGGTGAAAGTGCTCGAGTGCAGCTTTGCGCTCGGTGTGGTCCCACGCGTTGGTGAGCAGAACGCCGCCAACGTCCCAGAAGATGGCGCGAATTGCGGGCACGGATCAATCCTCCACTTCAGTTATCGGCTCCCACGGTTCGGCGTTCATTCCGAGCTGAAAACGACAACTGAGAGCTGCCAGTGTAGAACAAATGGGCAAGCACGTTCACCCGCTACACGGTGGCGAGTGTTTTACGGTATCGCCGCCAGAGGAAAACAGCGGGCAGTAGAAGGATCGTCAGCCAGATAAGGAGTGCGGGGCCGTATTCCGCGAAGAACAGTACGATGCCCAGGAGTGTTTCCGACGCATCGCGATAGCCGGCCACAAATGCGTTATGAATGCGAGTGGAGACGGAAGGGGCCGGCGGGTTTAACTGTGCTTTGTACTCTTCCGTGAGTTGCAGTTCGACGGTGGCGAAGTCTACGCGGTGTTCGAGAGCTTTTTGTTCCGCTTCCATGCGTTCGATATCGCCACGGACACGCGCGATCTCCTGCTCCACCTGAAGGACCTCGGTAACTTTTCCGGTGCGTTCGTCAAGGATGGTGCGGAGGCGTTGTTCGGTTTCGCGGGAGTTTTTCAGGCGCGCGACCAGGTCGGCGTGCTGCTGGGTAACCTCTTCGCCGGATTGCGATTCGTTTTCAACACGGCCGAGGGCTTTAAGATCGGCAATTGCGGAAGCGAGTTCGGGGGCTGGAATTCGGAGGGACGCCTGCAGACCGCGGGCGGCGTTTTCCGGAGTGTTGACGTTCAGTTGCGCAGAATAACCGTGGTACCGCGCGAGGATATGGTCGAGTGACGTGCGGGCGGCGGCGAAGTCTTTCACCACGACCGAGAGCGAAACTGTGCGCGCGATCATGGGGGCGGAAAAGATGTTGCTCTGGTCGGTGAGGGACTGGCCGTCCGAGTCGGTGGCCGCAACGGGCGACGCCGATGCCACGGGCGAGTTCGGTGGCGCGATTTTATCGCGATCGACTCTGGATTTCTGGTCGGCGATTTCGCCGGGCGTGGCCAATTTGGCGACGATCTGCGGTTTACCGGCGCTGCCATTGGCCGAATCCTCCATCGGGCGAAACACTGCAAGGCTATCGGGCCGATACAACCTAGGCAGCGAAATGGCCGCTACCAGCAACAGCACTACGAATGTGCCTACACTAGCAGTCGCCCACTGCTTCCAAGTCCAGAAACTGGTGCGAATAAAGAGGTCCGGCTTGCCGATTTTGAGGCTGGAGCCGCTCTTTGCCGACAGGGATGTAATGGAGTTCTCCAGCCTTGCGGGGACAGTTTCGACATTCCAGCGGGAGAGTGACTGCGATGTGCTTTGGATCTGCTTGACCAGTTGGGCGCATTCGCCGCATTGTTCAACGTGGTTGGAGACAGCTTGAGCGTCCGATGCAGAGAGCTCGCCGTCGAGAAGCGCCATCACTTCTTCGGGAGCTACAGGATGTGCAGTCGTATTCATACGCGTCCCTCGGATTCTGTAAGAGTTTCTGGGGATGGTTTGGGAACGGGGGCTGCGAGCAGGTCACGCAGCGCCATTCGCGAGCGGAAGAGGCGCGAACGTACAGTATTGAGCGGCAAGTGAAGCAGATCCGCAATCTCTGCGTAAGTCAGCTTTTCAAATTCGCGCAGCAACAGAATTTCGCGATCCAGGCGTTCCAGTTTTCCAACTGCTTGACGCAACAATAGTTCAGCATCCATGGTATTGGGCATGGCAGGCTCATGAGCAACCGCCGTTCCCAGAAACGTAGCCCGGAACGCCGTTTTCCGGCGATGCGCGCCCAAGATCTTGAGGCCGATTGCATACAAGTAGGTTCGAAAAAGCGCGCGCGGTTCGTAACGCGCCGCGGCGCGGAGTACGGCAAGAAACGTTTCCTGCGCCAGTTCTTCCGCTTGGGCCGGATCGGCAACGCGCCGCCGAAAAAATCCGTAGAGCGGCTGCTTGTAGCGTGAGAACAGCTCGCTGAAGGCATCCGCCGAACCGCGGGAAAACGCGACCATCAATTCCTCGTCACTTCCCGCTATTGCGGGTTGCTCGGTGGGGGGATTGGGTGGCGTACGGTTCATGCTGCTTAACTGCGTTGCATTCGAGTCTAGAACGAAAGCCGGCAGTGCGTCTTGCATGAGTCCAAGTGTGTCCTTCATTCACTGTAATGTCGCGGGGAGGCGAAAAGTTCCCTTGCTTTCGAAGGAAAAGGAAGAGAAGTTACGGACGTAATGCGCTGATCCGGCGGCTCTTATGGCACTCTAATAAGCGCCGTGACGAAACCACATCAGAGCGATTACATCGACTGGGACAAGGGACGCGACGGCTATGTCGCTTCGCCGACGGCTTATCTTCCCAAGGCAAAGCCTGCGGCGAAGGGCAGCGGGGGCGGTTATTTCCTTAGTATTGGCGCGGAGGAACGAGTCGGCAGCCTCATCGCCGCCGCCGGGACGATGTGGGCGGCGTATGTCGCGACCGTGGATTATACCGGTTTGTGGCGCATGCAGATCATGCCGCCCGGGCCGGTGGAGGTTTGCATCTTGGGCGTTCTGGCATGGCTGCATGCGAAGTGGCGGCGCTCCATGAAGTAATTCTGGCACCTCGGTGGCTAAGCCATCTTTGAAAGCGAGTTGTCAATGCGGCGCTGGAAGCGCTGCTCCACCCAAAACAGATTTCTCCCGCAACCTCTGAGGCCGCGCCTTCCCAAGCCATTTGTGAAGCCAAGTTCTAATGTTTGTAGATAGTGGTGTCAGGATGGTAGTTACGCCAGTCGAACCAATAATCTTTCAGGGCGGGGATGCGGTCGAGGCATTTTCCCTGCGCCGCGCCTGAGGTCGCGCAGCCCTGGAAATTCCACTGGCTGGCGGTTGCGGTGTCGAGCAGTGCCCAATCTTTATTGTCTTTATTCTCTTTATTGTTCTCTTTATTGTTCTCTTTGTTCTCGGGGGCATCGGCTTGGAGAAAGAATTCGGCGTCGCGGCCGTCGATGCGAGCCACGAAGACGCGGAAGGATTTGCCGTCCGGACCTAAGGCCAGAAGCAGGGGCGTGCCGTTGACACGATCGACGACGGGAGATTGTTTGGCAAACTCTTCCCAGGGATAGGCGCGGGCTGCGCCGTTGATGGTGAGTCCGATGACGACGTCGCGCGATTTTAATTCTGTGCCGGGAAAGCTGATGACGACGGGGAGCTTGGCGACGTCGGGCTCCCAGTTGGGGTCGTATTCTTTTGTGTATTTGGCGATGGGGGCGAGGACCTGCCCAGTGGGGGATTCGTTTCTCCACTGGCCGAAGGTGAGTTCGTCGCTGAGCACGAGTTCGAGCGATGCGCCTTGCAGCGGGCCATAGATGGCCTTGCCGGTGATCTGCTGCCACCAGGTTCCGGTCTCGCGGTCGCGCATCAGGAAGTTCTGGTTGTTGATTCCTGCTAAATAGAAGTTCAGATCTCGTCCGTTCACCGTTCGTTTCCACACCAGACCGGTGTGACAGAGCGTTCAATAGGTGACCGCGATGGGCACGCCGGCAACTACGTCGTTGAGCACGTGATGGTAGGCCATCTGGTTGATGGGATAGGCGCGGGCTTCGCCGCCAAGGCGCACGGCGAGGATCATTTCTTTGGGATCGAGCTTGCTCGCGGATTGCGCTTCGAACTGAGCGCCGGTGATAGGATGGAACATCCACTCGAAATAGTTGAGGCGTGCCATGACTGCGGAGAACGTGACAAGCAGCAGCGTCAGTATGAGGAGAGACTTGCGCCAGGGGCCGACGGTTTTCCAGAGTGCGAAGGCGAGGATGAAACAGGCGATGGCCGCTATTAGGGTGACTGAGGGAGCGTGGTCGTGAAAGTTCATGGCGAGAGCGAGGCCACGCGCTGACTGATGAGTAAATGGTCGAATGATGAAGGCTGGAACGAAGAATAAGGCGGTTGCCGTGATGGCGCATAAGGAGAATGCAGTCCAGAGCCAGGGCGAGGATTGGCGCTGCGTTCGGATCTGCGTTAGGGACGGCGTGGATGTGCTCATTGGAAGACGTCTTGTAAGATTTTAGTCCGTGATGGTATGGGAAAGGCTTAGGAGGCGGAATAGTAGAAAAGAATTAGGTGCGCTGCTGTGGAGAGGCTGCGGCCCGATGAACCCTGGGCCGCCGGACAGCCCCTTCGACTCCGCTCAGGGCAGGCTAAGGCGGGCTGTCCCAACATGGGGTTGTGCTCGCAAGAAAGAGGCCGCCGGATCTCTCGGATCGGCGGCCCATTGATATCAGCAGTTGTGGTTTCGTTGACTTAGTACATTTCTTCGCGAGAAGCGACCACCATGTAATGAAGGTTATTTCCGACGGCCGCCCAGCAGCTGTTGTAGAAGATACCGGCTGATCCGCCGCCGTTCCACGTGAATGAGGGCGTTCCCAACACGCCGCCCACCGCCCCGTTGGTGTTGGCTACGAACATTTCCCCGAAGATGGTGCCGTCGCCAGCACCGCTTATGGTTACGGATCCTTGGCCAATCACCAGGATCAAGCCATCGTATTCCATTTTGCCGTTGATGGTGAAGTTTCCGGTTACGACCAGCACGCCTGCGCCGCTAGTGCCGCTGCCCAAGGTGAAATCGCCGTTCACATAAGTAATCTGCGGCGAAGCGTCGGTGCCATAAGTGGATGAGCTGCAGAGAGCGTTGCCGGGACAGGTAACGTCGGCCACATTAGCCATCTCCGATGCCAGGTTGTTTAGCATGGCCGGGTTCTGCCAGTTATTAGCAGTCAGCAACGGCAGAGCAACTACCGAGGGTTTTACGCTTGGTACCCAATTCGTCCCTTGGTAGTTATCAGGTTTGGAGATCTGAGCTGAGACGGTGGTCACAGCAGCCGCGTTGTCAACGCCGATTGCCGCGTGGTTCCCGGTGTTCGCGTTGCAGCCCGCTACAGGGGGTGCCGACGCCCAATGGGAACCCGGTTTCGTGGGGTAGCTGCCATCGACGCCATCGACGACGGCATTGGTCGAACTGGGAGGGTTGAAATTGGCGGCCGCGGGGGGTCCATCCAATGCCAGACCTGACGGGGGCGGTGCGATGTTGAAGGCGGCAGCCTCATATTGACCGACGCGCCGGCTGCCCGTCGGCGTGATGGCCATGGAGGTAATTAGGTAGAGAGGCTGGACATTGAAACCATTGGCTGCCGCGGTTGCACAATCGGGAGCCCCGCCCATCGCGCTCGCTACCCTCTCCTGTAAAGCGAAAGCATCCCAGCACACTGGCGAAGCGATACCTTGGCTCGGATCAACCAGGCCAGCCGTGGTTGCTCCAACTTGGAACGCGCCATTCTGTTTCATGGTGATGCGAACCCACTTGTACTTCAGGGAGCCAAGGGTACGAGTATTCGGCGACATACTGGCGACGTAGGGTGCCACGTTGGTAGCAGGGGGCGCGTTCGCGGCAGTGCACGGAGTGCCTGTGGCTACATAAGGCAGGCCAACAAACTGCTCGTGGCAGAACTCGTCATCAAAGAACGGATTGGTGGACGATTTAGGATCGACATTCTCGCCGAAACTGGGGTTGGTGATATAGACGATAGAGTTTGCCGGGGTAGCTGAACCGGGCCAAGTGGTCGGGATCAAAGGAACAGCGAGCGGAGGGACCGGTTGCAGGCTATTGGACCGCATACGGTCGCGCATTTCTTCGAGTCCGGCGCGCATGGCGAAGAAAGCCTGCTGCGTGTCCTTGTAGTTGCTGTTGATCGAAGTTTCGGTAGTCGACATGTAAATCATTCCCAAGCCGACGGCGGAGATCAGCAGCAGCGCCAGGAGGGCGAGAATAAGTGCCATCCCGCGTTCGTGATTAGGGCAATTATTTTTGCGCATAATGGAGAAGTCCTCCTTCAATTGTTTACCAGGCGAGCGTTCCCCACCAGTGTGGTGACAGGGCGCACCCTCGTTTGTAAGTCGGCGCCGGTGACTGCGTTTGCCAGAAGATTGATCGTGAGGCGGATGGACTTGACGCAATTTGTAGTGCTGACGCTGCAGGTAAGCGCTTGCGTGCCGGCGGGGGTGGTGATGTCCAGTGGGGGATTGATTGACAGTATGCCGCCATTCTGGTCGTAGGCTTGAAACACGGGATAATCTTTGAACGTGGTGATGGCCGCGTAATAGGCGGTATCAGTGGCTCCCCACGCGGTATCGCCGGTTATGGGCGCACCGCCGCCATAGGGCGCAGCGCCCACCGGCTGTCCGCTATTGACCACGTTCTGCAATTCCTGGCTGAAGAACGTAGGCTGGAGAAGAGGCAACGTTGAGCCGGTCGGATCTTTGGGCTGCTCGCTCCGCTGCAGAATACAAGGGCACGACAACGGAGGATTGTTGCCCGCGGCGTCCACTAATCTGTATTGGACCGAATATACAGTTCCGGTGCCATCCATCGCGCCTTCAAAAATGATCTTGGTGCTGGAGACAAAAACTAGGCCTACAGCCAACGCCGGATTCTTGGCGGCGGGCTGCTGAGTCGCGGTGTAGTCAGCGGGACAGTTGTTTGTAAGTGGAATTCCCGCAACCAGGGTGGTGACCATGCGGCAGTTGGGATAGCCCGCCTGGTGGAGGTCGCGCTCAAACTCGTCGACGAACTCCCGCCCGGCCTGGGTGAGATCGACCTTAACCTGTTCCGACTCGCTGCGCTGAACCGTGGTGTCAATTCCTTTCACGATGGTGTACATCACGATGGAAAAAATTGCGCACACCAGCATGAGTTCGATCATGGTAAAGCCCGCTTGCAGCGGTTGCGAAGTTCGTAGAAATAGCTTCATCTTGTTCATGGCTCAGTTCTCGATTAGAGTATGCAGGCTGGTGGGGACCGCAAAGAGCGTGGCGTTGCGCGCATTCGCCGCCGACGTCTGGCGTGACGACACCGTTAGCATGCTGAGAGCGGCAATGCCACTCGCGTTTGGATTGACTTCCATAACGTTCCAGCGGACCTCGTAAGTATCTCCATTGCAGGTCTGGTAGGTCATGGCATAGCCGCGGACTCCATTGGTAGCGAAAGCGGGGGGGGGTTGGGTCCAGTCAATGTCGCCCACCATGGAGGGCCGAGGCGCGGTGGCTGCTGTATACAGCCTGGCGCCGGCTCCGCCCACGGCAGTTGTGCCCTGCACCACATTGGCCCAATGAACACTGGCGGCGGTGGTACCGCAATCGGTGACCACAACGTATCCATTGGTGGGATAAAACTGATAGGTCGCAAACATCTCGAGGATCTCTTGATCCAGAACCACCGCGGCACTGTCGTTCTTGTTGCGCGAGTTCGATTGCATGCCGGCGAGAATCATGGCCATTGCTCCCAGCATGCCAACGGAGAGAACGCTCATGGCGATCAAAAGTTCAATGATCGACATTCCGTTCTCGCTGCCGCGATTACGAGCTCTTGCAAATCGATGT
>Ga0307479_10005360_pt1 | contig 11744 bp, 11 predicted proteins | sample atmos_gasesECM4C_FD_203743 | JGI IMG/M metagenome (GOLD analysis project Ga0307479, IMG submission 203743) | Hardwood forest soil microbial communities from Morgan-Monroe State Forest, Indiana, United States - atmos_gasesECM4C_515 | ecosystem: Environmental > Terrestrial > Soil > Temperate... | reverse complement strand
TGGATCGCTGCAATGGCGCTGGGGGTGCTTGGAATCCTGCTTGGACTGGCCTGCGAGGGGCAGAATGTCGCCTATCTCCTTGCGCTTGCCACGGCGATCGCAGCCAGCGCCAACTTTCCGTTGCTGCTCCTGGCAATTTACTGGGACGGCCTGACGACTCGTGGCGCGGTCGTTGGCGGCACGGTCGGCCTTGTCTCATCGGTCGTTTTGACGGCAATGGGGCCAACGATCTGGTCAAAAGTATTGGGTCTTGGTCCTGCGATCTTTCCGTACGACTCGCCGGCGCTCTTCACGATACCGCTCACACTGCTTGTCTGCTGGCTCGTGTCGATAGCCAAGGCTGAACCCGAGGAAGATTGGCGGCTCGCCCAACCTGCGGTCCCTCAGTACGTGGAATAGTCCTTGATCGTACAACCGCATCGGGAGCCTCTCACGACCGGTAAAGTGGTTGCTGCATTGTTGTGAGATCAAATTGCAAACGGTAGGGAAGTGGACCGAATCGACGCCATGAAAGTCTTCGTCGCGGCCCTCGACGAGGGGGGCTTGAGGAAGGCCGGGCGTAAGTTGGGGCGATCTCCGGCTGCGATGAGCAGAGCGCTTGCTTTTCTTGAGGCGCATGTTGGCGTTACTCTCCTTCATCGCACGACGCGTTCGTTCAAGCTAAGCGAAGCGGGCGAACGGTACGCGATCGTATGCCGCCGCGTCATTTCGGACCTGGAGGAAGCCGACCTTGCCGTGGCGGGCGAGCGATCGGCTCCGCGCGGCACGTTGACCATAACCGCTCCAGTTGCGGCAGGCGAAGATATCTTGCGTTCGGTTTTGGATGACTTCATGGACGCCTGTCCGACAGTTTCGGTCAGATTGCTTCTGCTGGACAGGCCGGTTAGCCTCATCGATGAGGGCATCGATATCGCTCTGCGGATTGCCCATTTGACTGATTCCACACACGTGGCGATCCGGTTGGGCGAGGTTCGCCGTGTCGTGGCGGCATCGCCTCGCTATTTGTCCACGCATCCGAAAATCGAAGAGCCCGCCGATCTTGCAAAACACAAGATCATTGCGATGACCCATTTCGGAATCGATTCCTGGAGCTTTCCGCCGGTCAAGGGATCATCGATCGCTCGCTCGGTTCAATTCTCGCCGCGCTTCGTGGTGAATAGTGTTTGTGGCGCCGTTGCCTCAGCCATCGAAGGACGTGGCGTCACCCGACTGTTCTCCTACCACATTGCTGAGCAACTCTCGCAAGGCAGACTGCAGGTCCTTCTTGCGCACGACGAGCCCGGCGCGGTGCCCGTGCACCTCATTTCTCCGCAAGGTCGGCTCGCCGTCCCGAAGGTCCGTGCATTTGCCGATTTCGCCGTACCCCGCCTCAAGGCGCATTTTTCTCGCCTTGCGAGGGACGCCGCAAAGCAACAACTCGGCACTGAATTGCCTCACGGGAAGTGTCTTCCGAAGCGCGTATTGCAAGTCACGTAATCGGACGTGCCGATGAGTCATCGAGGCCGCGGGCGATGTGCAATGCATACAAGCCAATTGGCTCGATTGAGGGCCGCTTCGGACAATCTCTATTCGAGATACGTGTAATCTAAACTAATCGTTTTTCGTCTTTCGCATTGCGTGGTTATCGAACGCAACTGGCCCCGTTTTCAATGGAGGGAGGGGCCGGGTCGACGGCAAAAATGTCGATAGCAAGAATAGAGAGGCGCATCTGGTTTGCGACCCACAGACGAAAAGGAGCAACCCGTGACGACGACGTTCGGATTTGTCGCGAAGACATTCGGATCGGTCCAATGGCAAGGCGGCATGTGGGACGGAGAGGGCGCAATCTCGACCAAGAGCGGCGCGCTGACGGATTATCCCTATGGTTTCGCCAGTCGCTTCGAGGGCAAGCCAGGCTCGAACCCTAAAGAGCTGATCGGGGCAGCGCATGCCGCCTGTTTCACCATGACGTTGTCGCGAATCCTCGGCGAGGCCGAACTCACCGCAGAGCATATGGAGACCAAGGCCGAAGTTACTCTTGAAAAGCAGAGTGACGGCTTTGCCATTACGTCCGTCCAGCTGACGCTAGTGGCGAGGGTACCCGGTGCGGACAGTAAAATGTTCACCACATTGGTGGGCATGGCCAAGATGGGCTGCCCGGTTTCGAAGCTATTCAATACGAATATTACGCTGGACGCGACGCTGCTTTGAAGCTTCGGACGCCGAGACACGCAGCCAAGGAGTTGCAGCGCGGCGGCTCACTCATCCGCGGTGTTGTTTAGGCGACATACGCGCCCGGAAAATGTGGCCATCACGCGGAGTAGGCCACTTCGTAATGAAAAAGGGGGAAGCCGAATTGGCTGCAAACAGAGAGGGACTGCGATGATCAGTACGCGATTGACAGAGTTCTTTGGCATCGAACATCCGATCATTCTTGCGCCTATGACGCCCGCCGCGGGCGCTGATTTGGCCGGCGCGGTTGCTGCTGCCGGCGGCCTCGGCCTGCTCGGCGGCGGATACGGTGATCGTTCCTGGTTCGAGGCAGAGTCGGCGAAGATCACGCGCAACGATGTAGGGTGCGGTTTCATCACGTGGTCTGTCGCACAACAACCGGACTTGCTCGATTTTGCAATCGAGCGTCATCCGCGGGCAATTATGTTGTCCTTCGCCGATCCTGCGCCTTTTGCGCCGCGCATCTTGCGGGCCCACGTGCCTCTCATCTGCCAGGTCCATACCGTCGACCAGGCCCGACGAGCTGCCGACGTCGGGGCCGATATTGTCGTTGCTCAAGGTACGGAGGCGGGTGGTCACGGCCAAACAGCCCGCTCGACGTTGCCGTTCGTGCCGACAGTGGTGGACGCTCTGAGCAAATATGCCCCTGATGTCATCGTTGTTGCTGCGGGCGGTATCGCAGACGGGCGCGGTCTTGCTGCAACTCTCATGCTGGGCGCCGAGGGCGTCCTGATGGGCAGCCGCTTTTGGGCGACACAGGAGGCGCTTATCCATCCCAACGCAAAGGCCAAGGTTGTGGCAGCTTCAGGCGACGAGACGATACGAACCAGCGTATACGATATAGTAAGGCAAAGGGCCTGGCCGGAAGGATACACGGGGCGGCTTCTAAAGAATGAATTCATCGAAAAGTGGCACGGCCAGGAAGAGAAGCTAAAGGCCCTACAGGCTGACGAGTTGGCGAAGGTCGAGGCCGCGTCACATGTTGGGGACTACGATATTGCGAACGTGACGGTGGGAGAGTCCATCGGCATGATTCACGATCTTCCCCATGCTGGCGACGTCGTGCGCCGCGTCGTGGAGCGGCTTGCCGCAGGAGCCGCTTCGTGCCGCATTCCTGCGCGGGCGAGCAGGACAGCGTGAGCGATCCATGTCTCACCATTATTCCGGTCCCGATTTCGGCTTCCCCCACGGAGACGCGCGCCTGGACCTCACGGATCTGTATGCTTTCCCCAAGCTAGGCGAGACGGGCAAGTCAATTCTGATCATGAACGTCCATCCTTCCGCCGTCGTGAACCCGCCAGGGTTCACCACGCGCGAGCCGTTCGCGCCCAATGCGCTGTACGAGCTCAAGATCGATACGAATGGCGATGCCGTCGCCGACATCGCATATCGGGTGCGCTTCTCGTCCTCCGTGGACGGGTCGCAAACCGCGACCGTGCGGCGCGTCGAGGGTGCGGAGGCTGCCGAAACGGGTGACAGTGGTCAGGTCGTGATCGAAGCCGCACCTGTATCGACGGATCGGGACGCGCGCGTGACGGAGGCCGGCCCCTACCGCTTCTTCGCGGGCTGGCGCAGCGATCCATTCTTCTTCGACACCCGGGGGGCGTTAAACGATCTGCAGTTCACCGGCGACGATTTCTTCATCGACAAGGACGTGTGCAGCATCGTGCTGGAGATGCCCAACTCTGCTCTTGGAGCCAAAAGGGTTGGCCTGTGGGCGCGCACGCTGGATGGCTCGGGCGGGGCTTGGGTCCAGGTGGACCGCGGCGCGTTGCCCGCGCAAGCGGTCTTTCTCGTGGGCTCGGAGCGAGATGGCTACCACGCGGGGGAGCCGGTAAACGACGGCTGCTTCATCGCCGTCTTCGCACATGCGTTGGAGCACGCCGGTGGCTATTCGCCGGAGCAGGCAAGGCGGGTTGCGGCAACACTGTTGCCCGACATGCTGCCCTACGACCCGACGCGTCCCGCGTCGTTTCCGAGCAATGGTCGTGCGCTCACCAACGATGCCGCTGACGCCTTCTTGGCAGTTCTGACAAACGGGAAGGTGACCGGGGACAAGGTTGGACCCCACTTCGATCTGCTTACCGAGTTTCCCTATTTGGGGCCGCCCCACGACATCTCTGTGCCGGGCCATGCAACTTCAACTATCGCCACCGAGCTTCGCAACGCGTCCAGGCGCCTGGGCTCTTAATGAAGGAGGACGTTATGAATCGACTCGAGAAAGTGCTGTATACCGCGAAGGCCCACAGCACAGGCGGACGCGTGGGTACGTCGCGCAGCTCCGATGGTCGCCTCGAGGTCAGGCTGTCACGGCCCGGCAGCTCAGGCACCGGCACCAACCCGGAGCAGCTCTTTGCAGCCGGCTGGTCGGCGTGCTTCGATTCGGCGATGGAGTTTGCCGCGCGCAACATGAATATCACGTTGCCGGCCGATCACGCGGTCGACGCCGAGATCGATCTCGGGCCCGAAGGCGGCGCTTTCAGCCTCGCCGCTCGCCTCTACGTTAGCCTGCCGGGAATGGAGCGCACGACGGCGCTGCGTCTTATCGAGGCGACCCATCAGGTGTGTCCCTATTCGCGAGCAACGCACGGGAACATCGCCGTCGAAACGACGCTGGTCTGACGCGCTTTCAATCAGGACAGATGTGATCGCTCGATAGCCGTGCGCATGGTTCAAGGAAAGCAGAAGCGTGGTGTCCACCACTCCGGGCTTTGGAGACCACGCTGATCAGCAAGAGCTGCAAAGATCGCCGCAGAAGATACGCATAGAACAGGCGTGATCGCGGGCGGGTGAGTCTCGCTTGCACCCCGGATAGTGCTGGTCCGAACGCTCGGGTTTTTCAAGGCCCACGGCCTCTCCCCCCGTCGCTATCTGTCCCGACGATATGGGTATTCTCTGAAGAGATACCTTGCCCAGCGCCTGCTTGCCGATCGAAATCGGGCAACGGAGCTAGATTCGATCTTGTAAAACGGCAGCTTCGACCACATGGTAATCATTGGTTCTAGAGCGTTAATGCCGAACCCCTCACTTTTGAAGATAGGGCTTGTTATGGACGCAACCGATCTGAAAGTCTTTGAGGCAGTTGCCCGGCACGGCAGCATGAATCGGGCTGCGGCTGAGCTGAACACTGTGCAATCCAACGTCACTGCGCGGGTGAGGGCGTTGGAGCTCGAGCTTGGTGTCCTTCTATTTCAGCGGCATGCACGCGGCGTAAAAGTCACTCCTGCCGGGCGCCGTATGCTCCCCTTTTCGGCACGCATATCCAGATTGCTTAGCGACGCGAAGGCCGCTGCAAGGGATGAGGGCGTTCCGAGCGGTGTGCTGGAAATCGGCACCCTGGAGACGACTGCGGCGCTTCGGCTCCCGTCTGTACTCGCAAGCTTTGCGAAAGCCTACCCCAAGGTCCGTCCCGTCGTCACGACGGGAACGACCTGTAGTCTGATCGAGGACGTCGTTGAATGCAGACTTGAGGGCGCGTTTGTTGCGGGCCCGATCGACCATCCAGATCTGCAACAGGAGAACATCTTCCGCGAAGAGCTCGTCTTGGTAACTCCTCGCTCAATTCGCGGCATTGAAGATCTTCCCTCGGTAACCGAACTGAAAACCATCGTCTTCCGCGTTGGTTGTTCGTATCGAATAAAGCTGGACAATCTGTTGAGCAAAGCCGGAGTACTCGTTGCGCAGCCGCTGGAATTCGGTTCGATCGACGCGATTCTGGGCTGTGTGGCCGCTGGCGTGGGGATCACCTTGTTGCCCAAGGGTATAGTCGCCGCAGCTTGGCGGGACGGCCAGGTCGCGGTGCATGAACTGGACCCCGAGTTTGCCGAAGTGCAGACTGTATTCATTCGGCGCACGGACGCCTACGTGTCCAGTGCACTCTCGGCCTTCCTTCGGATCGTACGACCAGACACTGAATTGCGTGTAGCCGCCGAATAGTCTTGTGCGGCAGGGACGGCACCTGTTCGTCGCTGCAGACGCGCCCGTATGTGGATCCAGAACGAAGTCTTTACTTGAGCGGCAACGATATTTGATTGCCCAATCGCCGGATTTGATGGAATCGGCTTTCGGATGACGACAAGTCGCTCGATTCTGTCTCGTGATCTCTGTTCCATAATCATGCGATTTCCACACCGTGCCGAGCAATCTGCAGCACAGATTGCCCTCTCGAATCTATTCGTTTGATGGTCGCAATTGATGGGGGCACGGTTCCTCGCGCGACAAAAACCAGATCAATCGAACTGGAATCGGCCGAGGACGCTCACATGCTGATGAAGAATTCGACATCTCCCTCTACGGTAGCTGCGATCGCTGGCTTTGCCGACCGAGCTGTTTCGACATCGCTAAAGCCCGACCTGCGCAAGCTCTACAAACGCAACATTCTGGATAGTCTGGGATGCGCGATCTCCGCGCTTCCGGGCGCGCCGTTTGCGGCGTTGCGCGAACAATTTGCGGAGTATCGGTCCGGCGGATCATGCACGTTGATTGGCGGCGGCAAGACCGCGCCGGATCAAGCGGCATTGTTCAATTCCGGGCTGGTCAGATATGTCGATCTCCTCGACAGCTACATGTCGCCGGGCGGGCTGTGTCACCCCAGCGACAATTTTGGCGCCATCCTCGCTGCTGCGGAGCATGCGAAGGCGTCCGGGGAAGACTTCATGCTTGCCCTTGCGGTCGCCTATGAAATTCAGTGCCGGTTCACCGCCGTGGTGCCCGTGATGGCAAAGGGATTCAACCACGCCATTCAGCTTGCAATCTCTGCGGCCGCAGGCGCGGGAAAGCTGTTCGGACTGACCGACCAGCAGATCGCGCATGCGATCTCGATCGCAACCGTCGACAACATTTCCCTCACCTGCGTCCACGTCGAGCCGGTATCGCAATGGAAGGGCTTTTCCCCCGGCATGACTGGCATGCGGGCCGTCTATTCAGCATCGCTCGCCAAGCGAGGTTTCACCGGTCCGTCCGGACTTTTTGAGGGGCCAAACGGTTTGCTGCGGATGTTTGACCAAAAGATCGACATTGACTGGTCAAACGACTCGCTTGAGATCATCAAGAGTACGATCATGAAGAAGTTCTGCTCGCTCATTCACGGCCAGCCGGTTCTGGAGGCGGTGCTCAAATTGAAGCGCGCCAATGGCTTGGCAGCCGAGGACATCGAGGCCGTGCGCTGCGACATCTTCCAGTCAGGATTCGACATCGCGGGCGGAGGCGCATTCGGCTCCAAGGCGAGACCGCAGACGAAGGAACAAGCGGACTACAACCTGAAATACCTGATTGCAGCCGCGCTTCTGGACGACGAAGTCGGACCGGCTCAGCTCGAGCAGTCGCGTGTCCAGGCCGCCGACGCCCAGGCCCTGCTGGACAGGGTAGAGATTCGTCCGGATGATACTTTTACCGCAAAATACCCGCACGAACTGAACACGCGCATCGCCATCAAGACCAAGGATGGCCGCACTCTCAATCGCGAGCAGCTGGGATACGAAGGCGGTCTCGGTAATCCATTGTCATGGGAGCGTGCGGTCGAGAAGTTTAACTGGCTCAGCGAGCCCTTTGTGGACGCCGCGCTGCGCGACAACATCATCGAAGCCGTCATGAAAATCGACGAGCGGCCCATCGCTGATCTGATGGGTCTCCTTGAGAAAGTAAATCCCAAGGCTGTCTATCCAGCATTCCATTCGGGAATTCAATGATCATTCACGCCAACTCAGGAGGACCCCGATGTCAATGATTTCTTGCGACATGCGATATGGCCGCTCGGATGAGCAGAAGCGTTCTCTTTCGGCCGGCCTGTTGCGCGTCATCAGCGAAGCGACTGGCGAACCTGCCGACAATATCTTTTTTGTTATCAGGGAAGGACGGGGCATCAACTTCGTCGAGCACGGGCAACATTTGCCTGAGTTCGTCGAAGGCAACGCCAACGACAAAGAGCTGATCGCTCGGTTGAAATAGGAAATCGGAGGTAACTATGCCCTATATCGAGTGTCATATCGCCACCGGCCTTACGAAGGCCCGCAAGACGCAACTCATCCGCGACATCGTTAAAGTGACTCACGAGTCCATCGGGTCCGATCCGAAGATCATCAATGTTCTTTTGTTTGAGCATCCAGCCGACAACATGAGCATCTCCGGCCGAATACACGGCGAAGAGACTCCGAAGCAGACCGTGGAGAAGGCGCGAGCTTGAGCCTGGTAAGTCGTAGGGTCTCGACGCAGCCCAGACGGCCTGAACCCGTTAGGCTGCACATGGAATCGAGCCGTCGCGCGATGCACAGTGCGAGCGGCATGGCTGGAACTGTGTTACGACACGCTCATTCGCCCGTGTTCCTGAAGAGTGTTGAAAGATCAAGATGACGAACGGCCCGAGTGCGGGAGGGCAGCGAATTCGCTCGGTGACCACCCGCGGTATGATGGTCCCGCTGAAATTTACGCTGGGAACGAGTGCGGCGATCGTCAAGGCTGTGCCGCTGTTGCTTGTTGATCTGCTCAACGAAGACGGCGTAACGGGCAGGGCATATACGTTTTGCTACCGGCCATCGGGAGCGGTTGCGATATCGTCGCATCTCTTCGAGGCCGTCGAGCTTTTGAAGGGTAGGGATTGCACGCCCTTTGATGCGACACAGACCCTTTCGCGTCAGTTTGCCCTGCTTGGGGTGACCGGTGCCGTCCGGATGGCGCTTTCGCTGCTGGACATGGCCATGTGGGACGCGATCGCGCAGAAGCAACGCGTTCCGCTGTCCTCGCTACTCGGGTCCAGCCCGAAACCGCTTCGCGCATATGACAGTCGCGGACTCGGGCTGATGGAGCCGGATCGCCTCGCGCAAGAAGTTAAAACTCTTCTGGAGGGCGGCTTGGGGGCGGTCAAGCTCCGGCTGGGATACCCGTCGCTTTCCGGGGATTTGGCCGCTTTGAACGCTGTTCGCAGGAGCATTTCCGGCGGAGATGTTGCGATCATGGTGGACTACAATCAGGCGCTGACAAGCACAGAAGCCATTCTTCGCGGAAGGGAGCTGGAAAAGGAGGGCATCTATTGGCTCGAGGAGCCGATTGCCCATGATGATTATGAGGCAAGCGCCGCAATAGCCCGCGAACTCAAGGTCCCGATCCAGATCGGCGAGAACTTCAATGGCCCGGAAGGTTTGCTCTGCGCCGTTAGTGCTCGGGCGAGCGATTACATTATGGTCGACGTCGCAAGGATCGGTGGCGTAACCGGTTGGATACATGCGGCCGGCGTAGCCACAGCAAACGGCATCGAAATGTCCTCGCATCTAATGCCCGAAATCAGTGCCCATCTCCTCTGCGCAACGCCGACCGGCCATTGGCTTGAGTACGTCGATTGGGCAAATGCGATTGTCGAGGAGCCGCTGATAATTCGCGACGGAATGGTTCTCACTTCCGACAGGGCCGGCAGCGGGATTGCATGGGACGAAGCCAAGCTGAAGCGGCTTGAGACGATCTAGGTTCGATCACCGGGCTATGGCTGGGCGCTGAGTTCACTCCTGGCTAGAGTTCGCCGGTAAGGAATTGAGCGCGTCCGAGCCCGAACGACCAATCATCATCCGTGTTCGTCACGAACGTGACGATAACATCGCCTGGTGCGATGCCGCATGCAGCCTCCAACTTGTCCACCAGCGATTTATAAAATGTCTGCTTCATCGCTCGACTGCGAGGGCGGGTCGTGACTTGAAGGACCAGCATATTTGGAGTTCGCACGATACCGAGACCCGTGTCCTCGATGATCATTCTGGATGGCGCATGCTCCCTGACGATTTGATAGCGGTCGCGCTCGGGCACATTGAATGACTTGACCAAGACCTCATGTGTGACGTCCAAAATCATGTCGATCTGCTTTTCCGAACGACCTTGAATTAGGTCGAAGCACAAAAGTGGCATCATCATTCTCCGTGTGACCTAGATGCCCGCTGCTTGGGTGCGCAGCGGGCCAGTTGTTGCGATCAAGACATGGTAGGCATTACGAATTCGGCGCCAGCTCGAATGCCGGTCGGCCAGCGGCTCGTGATCGTTTTCAACCGGGTATAGAAGCGTACGCCTTCCGGGCCGTGCATGTAGTGGTCGCCAAAGATCGACGCCTTCCACCCCCCGAAGGAATGAAATGCCATCGGCACCGGGATCGGAATGTTGATGCCGACCATGCCGATCTTGATCTGGTGCGCAAATTCCCGAGCTGCATCGCCATCGCGCGTGAAGATCGACGTGCCGTTGCCGAATTCATGTTCGTTGATCATCCGTGCGGCGGTATCGTAGTCGGGAGCACGGGCGACAGACAGGACGGGCCCAAAAATCTCTTCCTTGTAGATCTTCATATTCGGAGTGACATGGTCAAACAGCGACCCGCCGATGAAGTAGCCGTCCTGGTAGCCCTGCATCTTGAAGCCGCGACCATCGACGAGCAATCTTGCCCCCTCCGCGACACCTGCGTCGATGTAGCCACGAACCTTCTCCAAATGCTGCTTGGTGACGAGCGGGCCCATTTCTGCTTCCGGATCGGTGCCAGGTCCGATCTTGAGGCTGCGAATCTTCGGCGCCAATGCGGAGATCAACCGGTTCGCGGTCGTCTCGCCCACCGGGACCGCGACAGAAATAGCCATACAACGTTCGCCGGCGGAGCCAAAAGCGGCGCCCATGAGAGCATCGACGGCCTGATCCATGTCGGCATCGGGCATGATGATCATGTGGTTCTTGGCACCACCCAGCGCCTGACAGCGCTTTCCCGTCGTCGCAGCCGTTTCGTAGATGTAACGTGCGATCGGTGTGGATCCCACAAAACTGATCGCCGAGATGTCAGGATGATGCAGCAGCGCGTCGACGGTTTCCTTGTCACCATGGACCACCCCGAATACGCCATCGGGAAGACCTGCTTCCTTTAGCCACTCCGCGACGATCACTGACGCCGATGGATCCCGTTCGGAGGGCTTCAGGATAAAGGTGTTTCCACAGGCAAGCGCGACAGGAAACATCCACATCGGCACCATCGCAGGGAAATTGAAGGGAGTAATGCCGGCGACCACGCCGAGGGGCTGTCGCGTAGAGTAGCTATCGACGCGAGTGCCGACGTTCTCGGTCAACTCGCCCTTCAACAGCTGTGGCGCAGCGGTCGCGAATTCCACGACTTCCATACCACGTTGAATTTCCCCGACGGCGTCCGAATGGACCTTGCCATGCTCGGCGACGATGACTTCAGCGAGTTCGTCGATACGGTCCTCGAGAATCCTGAGGAAGCGATTCAGTATCCTGGCTCGCCGCAAGGGCGTCGTCGCCGCCCATCCCGGCGCAGCTTTTGTTGCCGCAGCGACAGCATCCGCGACGTCCGCGGCGTTCGCGATCGGTACTAATCCCGTCTGCTCGCCTGTCGCGGGATTGAAGACAGATGACGTTCGCCCGTTGCGGCCAGAGACCTGCTTGCCATTGATGAAGTGCTTGACTTGTGTGACCACGACTACCTCCTTGTTTCCATCAACCTGACATAAAGTGCTTAAGTTTACAGATGAACGGCAAATACCGCGGATTGGTTGTGCATA
>Ga0307479_10005358_pt1 | contig 11746 bp, 9 predicted proteins | sample atmos_gasesECM4C_FD_203743 | JGI IMG/M metagenome (GOLD analysis project Ga0307479, IMG submission 203743) | Hardwood forest soil microbial communities from Morgan-Monroe State Forest, Indiana, United States - atmos_gasesECM4C_515 | ecosystem: Environmental > Terrestrial > Soil > Temperate... | reverse complement strand
TTTGCCACATGAGCACCAACTATGGCGGCGGTTGGCAGGGGACGAACAATCCGAGCCACTCAGCGGCGCCAGGTGCCTACCCCGTGGCTGCCTGTTCCACTTGCCACAACACGGTCTCGTTCCTGACGTCCACCTTCGACCACAGCACAACGGGTTTCCCGCTGACCAATTCGCACCAGCTAGCCCCAGCAGGCAAGATCAACGCCTGCACCGACTGCCACGTCAACAACAATTACAATTTGGCGCCTATGGCCGATAACGGAAATTGGCCGACGGACTGCCAAAACGCAATTTGCCACATGACCACCAACTATGGCGGCGGCTGGTCGGGCACCAACAACCCGCCGCACGCCTCAGCGGGTCCGACCTTCGCGGCGGCCAACTGCTCGACCTGCCACAATACCGTTTCTTTCTTGACGGCCACCTTCGACCACACCACCACCGGCTTCCCGCTGACCAATTCGCACCAGACGGCGCCCGCGGGCAAGATCAACGCCTGCACCGACTGCCACATCAACAACAATTACAATTTGGCTCCTATGGCCGATAACGGAAATTGGCCGACGGACTGCCAAAACGCGATTTGCCACATGAGCACTAACTATGGCGGCGGCTGGTCGGGCACCAACAACCCGGCGCACTCGACGGCTGGTGCGCCCTTTGCAGCAGCCAACTGCTCGACTTGCCATAATACGATCTCGTTCCTAACAGCTGTCTTCGACCACAGCACTACGGGTTTCCCGTTGACGGGTTCTCACCAATTAGCGCCCGCGGGCAAAGTCAACCTTTGTACGGATTGCCATACCGCAAACAACTACGCGAAGGGCTTCCCGAGCGTGGATTGTATCTCGTGCCATCAAGCGGCATGGAACACCACCGCGACCCTGGGCGGAAACGTGCCAAATCACATTGCCGCTGGATTCCCCAGCGCGACGGCTCAGTGCATGATGTGCCATGACACCGTGCTCTGGACCGATGGAAAGTTTGATCACAGCACCACTGGCTTCGCGTTGCTGGGTCCGCACATGATTCCTCCGCGCACCGCCGTTACCGGCGCGATTGGGCCGATGGTGAACGCCTGCACCGACTGCCACATCGGCGGCAACTACGCCGCGAATTATCTGTCGCCGGGTGACTGTTACACCCCCTGCCATCAGACCTATTACACGAACGCGCAGACTTACGGACCGACCGTGCCAAACCATGTGGCGGCGAATTACCCGACCACGTGCACAACCTGCCATACCACTTACGTGACCACCGCCTGGCTTGGTGCGGTCTTCACCCATACTTATTTCCGCATCCCACACCACAACTCCGCGTGCACTGATTGCCACATTAATGCGGCGAACTACAAGATTATGTCGTGCGAGAACTGTCACACGAGCCCGACTGCGCACCAGCCCGGCATGTCGCATCCCAACGTTTGCTCGCCCTCACCCGCGTGCTGGTATACAACGGGTGGCAGCTACGGCCCGGGCAGCAGGTGCTACGACTGCCATAAGGGTTGATGAAGGCAAGTCATGGTTCTCCGAGTGCACGTTCGGCCGGCATATTGCATCCTAATACATGCTCGCCCTCGTGCTGGTTCAACCCCAAGATGCAGTGCTTACGACTGCCATTAGGGTTGATGCAGGCAGTTTCCTGCTTCATAGCGCCTCGGCAGTGTAAGTCAAGGAGGTGACCGAAGCAAAGCGGCCAAGAAGACCGCCAAATACTACTTCTGGGGGATTGAGAGAGCGTGCTACGCTGGACCCATAGATTGAGGCAGTCTCCTAGGGGCCGCTGCAAGCACCTACTGACGCTGATGCTCCTGGGAGCTTCCCTATGCTCCTGCTTGGCCGCCCCGCTTGGTGCCCAAGCCCCGGAAGGCGCTATACCCGTTCCCGCCAATCCCCCCGCCAAGCAGGCCAAAGACAAACCTGTCGTGTTTCGCGTGAAGTACGTCGGTGACAGTTCCGTGTATATCGACGGAGGACGCAACGCGGATTTGGAAGAAGGTATGAAACTATCTGTCGTAGAAGCTCCGCCGGACGGCGTGATCGCTGATGGCATCCAATACCGCGGCTACGAGCACGTGGCCGAGGTGATTGTGTCTTCCGTGTCCGATTCCTCCGCCGTTTGCGACGTCGTGGAAAGCAAAGGCGAATTGAAAATCGGACAAGCCGCGTTTCTTACAGCCGAAAGCGCCAAGAGCCGCCACGAAACGGAATTGTCTACGGACCTGCAAAATTATCCTATTGTCGTGGCTTTTACTTCCGGTGATCCCCTGGATGAAGAAGCCCATGCGGTGCGAGAGGCACAGCAGGTTCGGCTCTCCCCCCTGCAGCGCATGCAGGGCCGTATCGGCTTCGACTATGGCGCCACCAACGAATCGGGTGGCCTTACCTCACGTCAGACGGGCTTGGTGATTGACGTAGACATGCGCAATATTGGCGGCACCTACTGGAATTTCATCGGCTCGTGGCGCGGGAACGTGGGCTTCAGCAGCAGCGCTCTTCCCGGCGTTCCCACTCAGACCCTCACGGACTTGGTGAACCGCACCTACCGCATTGGATTCACTTACCAGAGCCCTGATTCCCCCATTACTCTGGGTGTGGGCCGCCTCTTTGTGCCCTGGGCCCCAGGCTTGAGCACCATCGACGGCGGTTATTTCGGAAGGAAGATGACCCGGGAGGTAATCTTAGGCTTTTTTGCCGGCTCCACTCCGGATCCTTCTTCCTGGAGTTACAACCCAAACCAGCACATCGCCGGTACGCTTGTGAATCTCGAGCACGGCAGCTTTGACCATATTCGGATTTACAGCACCGCCGGTGTGGCGGTCACCAGCATTCAGTGGAAGGTGGCACGCCAATTCGCGTTTCTTGAAAACAACTGGTCGTGGAAAAGGTACGTCTCCTTTTACAATTCGTTGCAGGCGGACGCCGCGCGCATCGTGAACATCAATGGCGTCAAACAAAGCAACCCCACGGGCATCTCACGCAGCTATTCCACGCTGCACTTCCAGCCCATCAAGTTGTTCGGTTTCGGCGTGAATCACAATTACTTCCGCACCCTTCCGACCTTCGATCCGCGCCTGGTAAGCACCGGCCTAGTGGATCAGTTTCTTTTCCAGGGTTTCAGCGCCGACGTGAGTTTGTCTCTTCCCAAGCACATCACCCTGACCGCCAGCCTGGGTCAAAGCAAGTCCAGCACCGACAAAAGGAAATCGCCTAACCAGGCCTATGGCATCAACTTGGGCCAGATTTGGAAAACCGGCATCCTTTTGGACCTCCATTACTCGAAGTTCAACAGCAGCTTTGGCAGCGGGAAGTACCAATCCTTTTCCCTCTCGAGAAACATTACCGACACGTTCCGCGTGCAGGTTTACGGCGGCCATCAGGATTTCTTCTCCCCGCTCTCGAACAATACCAATTCCAATTTTGTCAACGCCGTCGTGGATTACAATGTCGGTCCCCGTTATTTCCTGGAGGGCAACTTCGGCTGGTATCATGGCTCGAGCCTCAGCTACACGCAATGGTCCACCGTATTTGGCTACCGCCTCGGAGGTTTCCGCAAATGAGCGGCGGCCGCAGCCTGGCTAGTTGCCTTTCCCGGCTCCCTGGGAAAGCGGCATGGCTTTCTGCCCTTTTTGCGGCTGCCCTCTTCTTCGTCAGCCAAGCCGCCTACGGGCAGGCCTCCATTGCCGAGCCTCCCGCGCCTGCCGTGGTCAACCCCATGTCCCCGCAAATGGAGGCCCTGCAGCGCGCCCGCCTGTCGGTGGACAAGTTCTTCGAGCAGTCCACCAACGTGGTTTGCACGGAAAACGTTTCACAAGCCGTGCTCGGAAAAAATGGCAAGGTCAGCTATCGCGAGGACTCCGTCTTCGACTATCAGCTTCAATCGACCGACAATAGCGGTGCCCTCAAATTGGTAGAATCGCGTGACACCCGCAAGGCGGCGTTCCGCGATTCTTCGCGCACTCTGCTGATCACCAATGGTTTCACCGGCATGCTGCTCATCTTGCATCCGATGTTTGAGTCCAGTTATACGTTCGAGTCCGCAGGCCAGGACAGCGTGGACGGAGTAACCTACACCAAAGTCAACTTCCACGCCGTGCCCGGCAGCGCTTCTCCAGCCGCGCTTCAATTACGTGGGCGCAACTATGCGCTGCCATTTTCCGGCACCATCTGGATTGAACCGCAAAGTGGTGCGGTAGCCAAGTTGGTGGCTTCCCTGGATTCCAGTTTGGAGGACCTGGGCATTAAGGAGATGCGCAGCGAAATTCACTATGCCATCGTGCACTTCCACGAGCCGGAGGAATCGTATTGGATGCCCGTGTCTGCAGTGATCGATTTTGCGTCGGCCCGCCAGCACTGGCGCAACGTCCACCGCTTCACCGGTTACAAGAGATTCCGCGCCACCATTCGCGTTGAGAACCTGGAGGCCAAGCCATGAGCGCATCCGCAACCGTAAGCACCGCCGTCCTAGCCAAGGACGATCCCGAGAAGGGCCACCGCACCCGCGTTCGCCTCGCGTGGCTGGCGGCCCTCTCCGTTGTGCTGGTCTTTTTGGGTTACGGTCTCAACTACTACACGCTCAGTTCCACGCAGCGGCCTTTCTCGCCCAAGCATCACCTGCTTCGCCCCAGCGGACCCATCGGAATCAACCTGGGTATGTTTGGCGTGTTGCTCTTCTTTCTCATCTATCTTTATCCCCTGAGGAAGAAATGGACCTGGCTGGGGCGCCAGGGCAATGCGCGCCACTGGCTCGACTTTCACATCGTCATGGGCACCGCCGCCCCCATGATCATCGCCCTGCACGCTTCCTTCAAGTTCGGCAACATTGCCGGCATGGCCTTCTGGAGCATGATGATGGTGACTATCAGCGGCTTCGTTGGCAGGTACCTCTATGCTCAGATTCCCCGGGGCATTACTGCCGCAGAGCTCTCCAAGAAAGAGATGGCCGAGAAAGAAGAAGCCTTGCGGAAACAGCTCGAAGAGCAAAAAGAAGCTTTCGGGTTCGCGGTCGAGGCTCTTTATCACCTTCCAACGGCGCAGGAAGTAGCTCATTCCTCGACGATCGAAGCCATTATCTCCATGATCATGATTGACTGCAGGCGCCCCTTTGAAGCTTCCCTGGTGCGCCTGCGCAGCACCGGCTTTTTCCCCTGGCTGTTTTCCTTTTGCGGGCTTCGCGCCACAGGGGATTACAAGCTGGAGCGAGCCATTACCGTAGCCAGCACGCAGTCCGCGCTCTCCAAACGCGTCATGTACCTGTCGAAGACTCACAAGATGTTCGAGCTTTGGCACGTTATCCACCGGCCCTTTAGTTACGCCTTCGCCATCCTCGCTATAATCCACATTAGCCTTGCGCTCTTCATGGGTTATAGAATATAGGGTGGATACAAAAACTGATTCTGAGGAGCTGGAATGGATATTTCCATGAAGCGCTTGGCCCTCGCCCTGGGGCTCACAGCTGCGCTCATTGCCGCCGGCGGGTGCAAGAAACAACAAACCGATAAGGACGCCATCCGTGCAGGCATCATGTTGCATCTCTCCAGTGTGGGCGGGCTCAACCTTAGCGCCATGGACATGGAGATCCACAGCGTAACCGTCAATGGTAATCAGGCTCATGCCGAGGTAGAATTCAAGCCGAAGGGGAGCGGGCCGCAAGGGGCTGGTATGCAGGTGGCCTACAATCTAGAGAAGCGCGACGGCGCTTGGGTGGTGCAGAAAACTCAGCCCATGGGCGGGGCCATGCAACACCCGGATCCCAGTCAAAAGCCCGGCCAGGCTCAAGACGTTCATTCTGGCAGCCTGCCCAATTTCAATGACGTATTGAACACTGGCGGCGCGCGAGCCCAGGGCGCAACGCCTCCACCTTCGCAAGCCAGCTCTCAGCCTGGCGGGCAGGATCCGACGTCATACAAAAAGCCCCGCTGATGCCATGGACAATATTCTCGCGTTCCTGATTGCCGCGACGATTATCGTACTCTTCCTGCTGAACTATCTTCGCCATCAGAAGAAAATTCATGCCAAGGCCCTGGAAGCCCAAGAGCGCGGCAAGCTTCGTTCGGATGGCCCGCAGTCCCAGCATCCGCACATCGACAACATTCAATGCATCGGCTGCGCAAGCTGCACCTTGGTCTGTCCAGAAGGCGATGTGCTGGCCATGCTGGGCGGCAAGGCCGTCATTGTCCACGGCTACAAATGCATCGGGCACAGTCTCTGCGCGGATGTCTGCCCGGTTGGCGCTATCACCATGGTGCTGGCCAGCCCCAGCATGGGCGGCAACATGCCCAAGCTCTCGCCGCAGATGGAGACCACCGTCAAGAACATGTATATTATCGGCGAATTGGGCGGGCTGGCGCTCATCAAGAACGCCATCAACCAGGGGCGCGAATGCATCGACCATCTCGCGACCAAGCTCCACGCCCCCGGCGCGAAGAAGCCTGGCTCCGATGTTTTGGACGTGTTGATCGTCGGTGCTGGTCCCGCCGGGATCGCCGCCGCGCTGCGCTGCATTGAAAAGAAGATCAACTACTTGTGCATCGAGGAAAGCGAGATTGGCGGCACCGTCGCCAAGTACCCGCGCCAGAAGCTGGTGATGACCAGCCCCGTCGAGTTCCCCACCTACGGAAAGTTCAAGAAAACGGAGCTCTCCAAGGAAAACCTGATGGACTTCTGGCAAAAAGTGCTGCACAAGGCGGGGTTCAATTGTCACCAGGCCGAAAAAATCGAGGACATTCAGAAGGGCCCGGACGGCATTTTCACCGCCACCTCCGCCAAGGGCAAATACAAAGCGCAGCACGTCATTCTGGCCATTGGCAAGGGCGGTAGCCCGCGGAAACTCGGCGTTCCCGGCGAAGACTTGCCCAAAGTCATGTACCGCTTGCTTGAGGCGGACCACTACATCAACAAGAAGATTCTGATCGTCGGCGGCGGAGACAGCGCCGTCGAAGCAGCCATGGGCCTGGGAGCGCAGGTCGGCAATCAAGTGACGCTCTCCTACCGCAAGGAGGCCTTCTCGCGCATTAAGGAGCGCAACGCCCAACGCATCGAGGAATCCATCCGCAAGGGCAAGGTCAAAGTTCTTTTCAACTCGGCTCCGGTGGAGTTCAAGAAAGATTCGGTGCTAATGGAAATTGCCGGTCAGCAACAGGAGTTACCCAACGATTTCGTGTGGATCTTCGCCGGCGGCGAACCTCCCACGGCCTTCCTCAAGAAAGTCGGTGTCGGCTTCGGCGAACAAGATATGACCGCCACAGGCAGCAAGGAAGCCAAAGACGCCAAGCAAGCCCGCGCCACAAACCAGGAAGCTCTCGCCACTACCTAAGACCGTCGCACCTCGCACATCCTTCTGCATTCTTGTTTGCCTGGCAAAGCTCCATACTGAAAACGACTTGGCCACAGTATCCACATAGCGGCACTATCCACACGCCCGCACCATTTAAGCCACGACTTGCCCTCAAACAAGCCAGACTCCGCTCTAAGTTGCTGATTTTAAACGGGAAATGATACACAAATGTTCAGTGGCAGCTTGGGACGCCTTACGCGGGGGACGGCAGGTCGGCCAGAATGTGTGCGGGGACTTTGCGTAGGTCCCACACAATTCCCAGCCAGGACATGACCTTGAGCGTGTAGTAGGTGATATCAATCTCCCACCAGAAAAAGCCTTGGCGAGCCGAGGCCATGAAGTGGTGGTGGTTGTTGTGCCAGCCTTCGCCGAGCGTGATTAGGGCGAGCAGCCAGTTGTTGCGGCTGGTGTCGGTGGTTTCATACCGGCGCGAGCCGAAAAGGTGCGACAGCGAATTGATGGTGAAGGTGTCGTGCCACAGCAGCACCGTGCCCAGGCAGAAAGCCCAGACGAACAGCGGCCATCCGCCAATCAGCCAGACCGCGGCGCCCAGCGCGGCCGGCGGCACCATGTGATATTTGTTCAACCAGCGCAGCTCCGGAAATTTCGCAAAGTCCCCGATGTAATCCATGCGCGTGCTGTTGTACTTATCCGAGAGAATCCAGCCGATGTGCGACCAGAAAAACCCGAACAGCGTCGGCGAGTGCAGGTCCAGTTCCTGGTCCGAATAGCGATGATGATGCCGGTGATGTGCCGCCCACCACAGCACGCCCTTCTGTGAGGAAGACATGGCCATGAAGGCGATCACAAACTGAAACACCCGGCTGGTCTTAAACGAGCGGTGCGAAAAATACCGATGATAGCCGGCCGTGACGAAGAACATGCGCACTACCAGCAGCGCCAGGCAAGTCACCGGGTAATACCAGTGAAACGGCAGGAAAAAAATCAGCAGCGAAGCGGCGTGCACCAGGAAGAACGGCAAAGAGTGCAGAACCGAAATCCGCGAGCCATTCGGCAGTGGGATGCTTAAATACCGAGGGATGGAAGCCATCCGGCAGAATCCTCCGCGTTGAAATACAGACGCTTTGAATCACGTCATTCCGCAAGCGCTGAGATCCAGCCGGAACTTCGCGCCACGATTCAACAACTTCAGTTTACGGCTGCGCTGGCAAGCGGTCAAGCAAGATGAAGTACAGGTTCTGCAAGATAAGAGGATGTCCGAAAGTACAGCTCGTTTGCCAAATATGCTATCGTCGCATGGCTCCTAGACTGATTACGAGCAGCGCCTTCGCTGGCAGCACGCGCACGAGAGAAAACGAAATGGCAGAGCGCCCTGTATTGGTAGGACTGATCCCACAAACGGTAGTGATCGACCCGGGCGACCAGGTCTCTTGGATTTCCGATGCCGGAAGCTTGCGCGTGGAGTTCGATCCCAATCGCTGCCCTTTTTCCTCCAATGTTTTTCAGGCGCCTGCAGGCCTGCGCCTCCTGAGTGGGCCGCCGCGCCCGGGCACCAAAGCATCGACTTACAAGTACCGTTTGTGGCTCAACGACCAGCTCGTCGGACACGGTGAAGTCATCCTGCGCGAGAAATAAGCCGCATGCTTTGAAGCCATTGGGATTGCTGATGGGAAGGCTGCCACGGGATGCTCGAGCCACAATCAGGAAAAGCCAGATTAGCTTTGGAATTCCAGCCGGCTGAGGACTAGGTCAGCCGCCGACGGCCATCGCCCGAACTACTTCCACGGACTCGGCCAGGCCCCGGCGCATAGGTCCCAGCACGGAAGCTGGCACCTCCCTCCCTGGAACCAGAGTCACGGTGGTCGCCTTCTTGGGGAACTCCACGCGGCGATCCAGCCTCATTCCGGCCGCTTTCAAAAACTCCTCGGAGAAGCCCATATCTTCCGCTCGGTCCACGCCCCAGAACCACAGCTTCTCTTCCTGGCGCTGCAGGAAGTCCAGCGCTTCTTCCAATTTTTTCATGGCGCGGTCAAACGAGGAGGCCAGGTAATAAACGCTCAGCGTCCAGGCGTGCTTGGGATAGTGCACGCGGAGGCGGACGCAGTACTTTCCGGACTGGTTCCGTTCAATGCTACAGCGGTATTCGTTGCGGGGATTGGAAGTGCGAGTAGCCATTGTGCGTTTCACCGATTTGGAAAGCCATGGGCCCGAAGACCGGCCGTGTCCACCACTTGGCCTGAAGGGATACCTTTGTGAGGCCGACCTGGTTCCAGTTGCGAACAAAACTAGTTCCTGGTGGATACCCTAATAGGGTAATGGCCAGGGGGGAGAAAGGCAAGCGCCGCTTAGATGTAATTAAGTCTATTGTTTTGTTTAGATTACGTTAGGCTAGCCCGCCAAAACTCTTCAGCTTCTCGGGCATGAGTCTCAGCTTGCCTTCTTGTTTCAGGCGATCGGAGAGTGCCGTCCGGAAGGCCTCAAAGGCTACCTCGCGCTTGGACTGCAGCAATTCTTCCGATAACTGCTTCTTCTGAGCATCGAAATTGGCCGGATCTGCCTCTGTCTTCTCCGCAACCCGGTACACGAGCCAGCTCTGGCCCAGAGGCAAAGGAGCGCCGATGTCGCCCTGCTTCAGATGGAATGCGGCGCTGAGCTGCTTGCCGCTGGCCGCACCCGAAATCGACCCGTCTCGGGAGATGGAATCGCTTGTTTTCGCCTCCAAGCCAAGATTCTTGGCGGCGTTGTCGAACTTTTCGCCCCCTTTGAGTCTCTGCGCCAGTTCATCCGCCTTGCTTTTCGCCAGTTGCACGGATTGTTCGCGCTTCAGATCGGTGATAACCCGCTCCCGCACCTCTTCCAGCGTTCCCTGGTGAGCTGGCTGCCTGTCCTTCAAAGTCACCAAAACGTAGCCGCGATCCGTGCGAATGGGGAGGCTGAGTTCACCGCTCCCCAACCGGAAAATCGCGTCCTTGACATCCTGGGAATTGCCGAGTTCCAAGAGCGGGTCAGAGGCGGCGACCGGCCGGGTCTCTCCGAGCGTCAAGTGGTACTGCTTGGCAAGCTCGTCCAAGGAAAGTTTGCTCGATTGTCGGATGTCCCGAGATAACTGGTCGGCCGTGGCGCTGGCCTGCCTGTCCGCTTCGGAGAGCAGAAGCGGCGTGCGAATCGAGTCCTTGACTTCCTCGAACGGCTTGGTGTGCGCCGTTTGCTTTTCCAGCACTTTGATGATGTGGAACCCGTACTGCGTCTTCACCAAATCGGAGATCTGCCCCGGGGCCAGCGTGAACGCCGTCCTCTCGAATTCCGGCACGGTTTGGCCCTGGCGGATCCAGCCCAGGTCGCCCCCCTTGTCTTTGGAGCCCGGGTCTTCCGAATACTTCTTGGCCAGTTCGTCGAACTTCGCGCCTTTGCGCGCCTGCTTCAGGACGTCTTCGGCTTTCTTTCTTGTCTCTTCGACCAGCGCGTCCGTCTGGCCCACGGTTTTGAAAAGAATGTGCTCCACGTGAACCTGGTTAGGCACCTGATACTGCTGGATATCTTCCTGATACTGCTGCTTGAGTCTGTCTTCTGAGATCTGGATGGTCTGGCGAAGCTGGTTGACATCCAGAAGCGCGTAGCGCACCGAGCGGCGTTCCGCCACTTGGTATTTGGACTTGTTTTTCTCGTACGCCGCCTTGATCTCCGCTTCGGAAGGCGCGATTTTGGCTTCCAGGTCTTCGGGCTTGATGAGCGCGTAGTCGACCTTGATCTTCTCGTTCTTGTAGCGGTAACCGTCCTCCAGTTCCGCCGGTCCAACGCTGATCCCATCGGTCACCAGTTTCCTGAATTTCTCCACGAGCAGATTCTGCCGGACAATCTCCTCGAAAGCCGGAACGGTGAGATGAAAGTTTTGCTGCACCAAGGCGGCATATTGGTCGATGCCCACAAAAGTGCTGCCGTTGAACGCCATGGGAAGATACAACCGGATGCGCTCGGCGCGCTCTTGATCGGAAACGGTGACGTTCAAGCGCTTGGCTTCGTACTCCAGCTCTTTTTGAAAAACGAGTCCTTGAAAAATTTCCTGCGCCAGAAAGCCTTCCATGTATTTGTTGATTCCCGGGTTGCCCTGCTCCCGCAAATCAATCTGCTGGCGGATATCCTGCATGGTGATTGATTCGTCGCCAATCTTCGCGACTGTTTCGGTGGAAACTTCCCCGGTGCTGGGCGCCTGCGGCACGAGGTAGAGCAGCATGCTTCCGCCCAAGACCACGCCAGCCACGCCGAACAGGACGCGCTTCGCCAGTTTGTTACTGTCGTTTGCCACCGCCATCCGATGCCTCTCTCTACTCTCTAGACAAACTTCAGATTATAGGAGATAGCGGCGCGGGCCTCAAATACAATCGGAGTTCGCGGCTTGAGGAATTCGGGCCGCGTCCGGCCTGGCAAGAAGCAGCACTCCAGACCACGG
>Ga0307479_10005357_pt1 | contig 11746 bp, 7 predicted proteins | sample atmos_gasesECM4C_FD_203743 | JGI IMG/M metagenome (GOLD analysis project Ga0307479, IMG submission 203743) | Hardwood forest soil microbial communities from Morgan-Monroe State Forest, Indiana, United States - atmos_gasesECM4C_515 | ecosystem: Environmental > Terrestrial > Soil > Temperate... | reverse complement strand
GGCTGCGTATTCGCGCGGCCACTTCGGGACGGTTGCGGCTGCGGACTAAATTCTTGCTGTCGCTGGTGCTGGTGATTGCGGCGCTGACGTTTTCAACTTTGCTGATCGTGGGGCGCGCGGCGGAAGAGCAGGTGCAGAAGGCGATTGAGCAGGACACGCGCAATTCTGTCCTCACTTTTGAAAACATGCGGGCGGAGCGGCAGTTGGAGTTGGCGCGCAGTGCGGAGTTGATGTCGACGCTCCCGGCGGTGAAAGCGCTGATGGCCGACACGGATCGCGCGGGGTTGGACGAGGTCTTTGAGGGGATCTGGCACTCGAAGAATTTCGACTTGCTGGCGCTGGCGGATTGGACTGGAAAAATTATTGCGCTGCACACTTCGTCGGGCGGGTTTCCGATGAGCGCGGCGCAGGGAATGTTCGAGCAGTCGCGAGGGGCGGGCGAGCAGGGCGCGTGGTGGTTCGGACACGGGCATCTTTATCAGGCGGCGATGAGGCCGATTGATTTACGGGATCCGCCGACGCAGATGCATCTGGGAACGGTGATCGTTGGGCGCGAGATTGATTCGCAGGTGGCGCGCGAGGTGGGACAGATCGCGCTGTGCCAGATCGCGTTCCGATACGGAAATGACCCGGTGGTGAGTTCGTTTTCGCCGCTGGATGAGCGGAGCGTGACGGAGGGAATTTCGCCGCGCGTTGCGTCTGGAAAATTTGAAATTGGAGACAAGCGGTATCTCTTCAGCTCGGTGGATTTGACGCCTACCTTGCATCCGAGTCTCACGCTTACCGTTTTCAAGCCGTATGACGAAGCGTTCGCTTACATCAGCCAGCTGAATCAGCATCTGATTCTGCTGGGCGTGGCAGCGGTGGTGATCGGAGGCGTGATCGTTTTTTTGATTTCGAGCACGTTTACGCGGCCGCTCGAGCAGCTGGTGGGAGGCGTGCACGCGCTGGAGGAAGGGAACTTCGGTTATCCGCTGGGGCCGGATACGGGCGATGAAGTGTCGCAGGTGACGGCGGCATTCGAGCGAATGCGTTCGACGCTGCGCACCAACGAAGAACAGAATCAGATGCTGAGTGAGCAGCTGCGGCATTCGCAAAAGATGGAAGCGGTGGGGCGGCTGGCGGGCGGAGTGGCGCACGATTTTAATAATTTGCTGACGGTGATCAAGGGGCACAGCGATTTACTGGAGCTGAAGCTGGGGAGCTTGAGTCCCGTGCAATCCAGCGTGATGCAGGTGAAGAAGGCGGCGGACCGGGCGACGGCGCTGACGCGGCAACTGCTGGCGTTCAGCCGCATGCAGGTGCTGCAGCCGCATGTGCTGGATTTAAATGCGGTGATCGCTGATGTGAACAAGATGATGCCGGTGCTGCTGGGCGAAGAGATTGAGTACAAATTTCTGCCGGGCGAGCGGCTTGCGCATATCAAGGCGGACCCGTCGCAGATCGAACAGGTGCTGGTGAATTTGGCTGTAAATGCGCGCGACGCGATGAGCAAGAGTGGGAAGCTGACGGTGACGACTCAAAATGTGGTGCTCGATGGAAAATATGCGCGGACGCATCCGCCGGTGATTGCGGGCAAGTATGTGTTGATCGTGGTGGCGGATAGCGGGCATGGGATGGACGAGCAGACGAAGTCGAGAATCTTCGAGCCGTTTTTCACGACCAAGGAGCTGGGGAAGGGAACTGGGCTTGGTCTTTCGACGGTGTATGGAATCGTGAAGCAGAGCGGCGGGTACATCTGGGTGGACAGCGCGGTGAACGAGGGCACGCGGTTCGAAATTTTCCTACCGCAGACGACGGAGGCGGTTTCGGTGAGCGAACAGAAAGAGGCGTTCCGGCAAATGCATCGAGGGGTCGGCACAGTGCTGCTGGCGGAAGATGAGGAAGCGGTGCGCGAGCTGGCTTGCGAATTTTTGAGCGCGAGCGGATATCAGGTGATTGCGGCGAAAGATGGAATCGAGGCGCTGGAACTGGCCGAGCAGCAGAAAACGCCGATTGATGTGCTGGTGACGGACGTGGTGATGCCGCGGATGCGGGGAACGGAACTGGCGATGCGATTGAGGCGGGCGTACCCAGGCATTCAGGTGGTTTACATGTCCGGGTATTTGGAGCACAACTCGGACGACGCTTTTTTGGCGGGGGCGGAGTTGCTGCAAAAACCGTTCTCGCGCGATTCGTTGCTGCAGAAACTTTATGCTGTGCGCGCGAGAGATGCTGCGCCAGTCGGCCATTTGAATTGACGCGAAGCACCAGGTCTCCGGTGGAAGGCTGAGAGACTACGAGAGGTCTAATGCTTGATTTTTTCTGTGCCTTTGGGCCAGCGGGGCTTGAAGGCGGAGTCGGGGATATTCGGATTGCGGACCATCTTGGAGTAGCGGACGATCATGTAATCGCCGGAACCGGCTTCGAATAGTTGCTGTTGGACGGGGAGCCAGCTGGATTGGTCGAACCAGATTTGAATCTTGGAAAATTGCTTGAGGACATCTTCGGATTTGGGAGCTAGCTCGAGCTCCACAGTTTTTCTGTCATCAATGGGAGCTTCGCCGACGAGAGCGACTCCGTAGCTTCTGCGCAGTTCCTTTCCTCCCGTGCCGAAACCGAGCAGCAGGAACTGATCTACGAGGCCGCGATTTTTGCCGAGGTTGAATTCCTCCACGCGCTTCAGGCCGGGCTCGTAGATAAAGAGATTGTCGCCGTTGCGAAGAATCGTGCGCGGATCGGGAGTTTTCAGATCGAGAAGCATTCGGTCGCCGCGGACAAGAATCGCGCCAGCCTCCGTTGAACGATCGTTTACGACAACCGTGACCTTTGTGCGTTCGACATCGGCGGAAAGGCTGTGAAAGTTTCTAGCGGAGTCGTCCAGGTGCGCCAAGACATTGTCGAGTGAGAGCGAACCGTGATTCTGGGAAGAATTGGCAGCAGCGAAAGCGACTGAGAGTCCAAAAATGGCCGCAAAAATAAATAGTAACGATGCAAAACGCCTAACGATCAAAGAATCCCCCGCCGATGTGGTTGGCCTATGAAGAAATCGCGACATCATAGCATAGGGAATGAGATGCGCCGCAGGCACACGGGGTTCCACTGCGTTCATTATCGGAAGGCTCGCTGCGAGGCTGATTTGCCGGGGCCTGGACTGCGCAAAAATTAGGAGAGGCTTAGGCCGCTCAGGGGTGAACCGTCACGTCGTAGTAGAGAATCGGGCCGTCACCGGAGCGAACCGGATCGATTCGCTGAACCTGGAATGTGTGGCCTTTGAGGTCGTCCACGGTGCGACCCAGGATGTCGTGGGTTTCGCGTTCGAGTTCCGGTGTGGGATGCGTGGCGCGCTTTTCGGCGGGAAGAGCGTGAGCCTCGAGCCGGTAGGTGCGCGTTTGGCGTTCGGGGTCTTCTTGAACCAGTTGGATATCGGAGCTGGCGAGAGATATCGACTGCGATTGATCTTGAAACCAGCGGCGCGGCGAGAGCAGGACGAAGACGACGATGATGATAACCATCACGTCGTAGGGCCAACTGCCGCGCTCATACGACCAGAAAATCGTGTTGACGAAGCCACGCCAGAACTTTCGCATGCTAGTGAACGGTGGCGCCGTCCACGACGAGCCCGTCGCGCATGTGGAGGACGCGATGGCCGTAGGCGGCGGCCTCGGGATTGTGGGTGATCATCACGATGGTCTGGCCGAGGTCTTTGTTCAGCGAGGCGAGCAGATTGAGAACAGCCTCGGAGCTCTTGGTATCGAGATTACCGGTGGGCTCATCGGCGAGAACGATCTTAGGTTCGCAGACAATCGCGCGCGCGATGGCGACTCGCTGCTGTTCACCGCCGGACATTTCCGATGGCTTGTGTTTCAAGCGTGAGGTGATTCCGAGCAGATCAGCAACAACGTCGAAGCGGTGCGGATCGAATCCGTCAGCACGAATATGCTGGGCGAGAACGATGTTGTGGTAAGCGTCGAGCGTGGGCAAAAGGTTGAAGCGCTGAAAAACGAAACCAACTTTGTGGCGGCGCAACATGGTGCGGGCCGCGTCGGTCATGGTGGTGAGATCGTTGCCGTCGAGAAGGACTTTTCCGCGGGTAGCTTGCGCCAGGCCGCCGATCACGTGCAGCATTGTGGATTTTCCGCAACCGGAGGGGCCCATGATGGAAACAAATTCGCCGGGAAGAATCTGGATGTCGACACCGCGCAGGGCGGGCACGTCCACCTTGCCCGTGCGATAAATTTTCCACAAATTTTCGGTCTTAAGTATCGGCTCCAACTACCAGGCCCCCGTGCGAACGTCCATGAAATATGCTGTGATTCGATTCTAGACGCGATTCATGCGTCTGGCTAGCGCGCATGTAATCGCGAGCTTTATTCGTATGAAAGCGCTTCCACTGGATCTTTGCGGCTGGCCATCCAGGCGGGATAGGACGCGCCGAGCAGGCCGCCGAGAATTGCAATCAATCCCGCGCGCGCGATCCAGCCTGGGGTAATCAGAATCGTGAGGCTGGGGAACAAGCGGATAAATATGGCGCGCATCAGATAGCTGAGGCCCACCCCTCCTATGACTCCCGCGAAGCAGAGCAGAGTGGTTTCGCTCAGGACAATTTGAACGATGTAGCTCTTGGAAGCCCCGAGAGACTTCAACACACCGATTTCACGGGTACGCTCGATAATCGTGGTGTACATCGAGAGAAAAATCACGAGAAAACCGATGGCCACGGCGATGCCAATCATCACGTTGATAAAAGCGGCAAGGCCCGGCAAATTGGACGAAGTCATCAAGGTGAGGAAATCCTTGAGAGGCCGAACTTCGTATTTCGGCAGCAAATCACGAATTTCGTCGGCGACAGCGGGGGTGTGGTCCGGCCGGTCACACTTCACGTAGAAGATGGAGGCTTTGTCGCGGGCTCCGGCCATTTCCTGCAATGTGGGCATCAGGACAAAGAGGCGAGCGCCCTTGCCGTGCTCAACGATTCCGGCCACGTGAAAATCGTGTTCGAGAATGTGAAGCGTCTGATTGACCCTCACTTTCTTGGAGCGGGAATAGACGTCATCGATCAGGATGTCGTTGGGATCCTGCAAGTCATGACCGGAATGAAAAACGAAACCACCTGAGACGGCACGGAAAGTCTCGGGAACGATTCCATAGACGATGTCGAGGCCGTTGACGGAATTGAATTGAACGAGCACGGGCGCTACGGCCTGCACGTATTCGAGCTGGCGCAGTTTGTCGGCAATGGCGATCGGCATCGGCGCTCCACCGAACGCCATGAAAACCGAAGCGGAAGGCGGCTGCACCATGATGTCGGCGCCGACACCTTCTGTGCGCTTGGCGGATTCGAGGAGTAAGCCGCTGGTGAGCCCGACGACGATGATGACGAGCGTGACTTCGACGGCGACCGCGAGCACGGTGATGAAAGTGCGGAGCGGCCGGTGCAGCACGTTCTGCGAAATCATGTAGCCGATCAGGGCTGAGACTCCTTGGATTCTTCAGACTCTTCGCCGACGCGGATCAGCTGGGTGCCGGGCGGCTGGGCAAGTATAAAGCGATCCGGGGCGATCGGCTCATTGAAGGTGGCTTTGACGATCGTGATCTGCAATTGATAGTCGTCGCTGGGCCGGGCGACGTCAATCTGCCGGGCGTAGTGAAGCTCGCCAAACGAGTCCCAGTTGCTATAACGGTCGTCGGAGGCCAGGATGCCGCCAGGGGAGTAGGTTTCGATTCGCGAGACGTTCAGATCGGCGCGATTGAACCAGATCTTCTCGGCGATTTCGAATTCGCCCGCGGGGCTCTGATTCGAGTTCGGAGAATCGGGGTCGGCGTTCGAAGATGACTCGCGACGCAGTAGGGTGAGCACATAGAATCGTGCCTGGGTTTCGTTTGCCTGTTCGAAAAGGACGGAAACGCGATCGGAAACCGGAGCCCAGAGGAGTGCGTCTACCAAGTGCTGTGGCCGCAGATTTTCGATCGGCTTCTTGGACGGACGCTGCAAGTTGGTGGGGCCCACGATGAAATCGTTTTTCGACGGGATAAATACGTGAAACTCTTCGCCGTTGCTGACCATGTCGAAAATATTCTTGCCCACGACGGGCGCTTGGCCTATCACACGGATATTCGCTGGGTTCGCAGCGAGCATGAAACCGTTCACTTCATGGTATTGCTCGATGACGCCGGAATAGTTCGAGCCGCCAATTAGTTTCATCTGCACAGAGAGATTCACGGAATGGATTGAGCCGGCTTGGCGGTTGTATTTATCAAGGAGCTGGGCTTTCGTGGCGGTTTGGAGTGCGGCGGGAGCCTGGGAGGGCTTGACGACGGTCTTGTGGCTTACCGAGCAGCCGGAAACGAAGAGGCAGACCGTCGCAGCGAGCGCGATGGAGGCAATAGCGGCCGTCATGGTAATCGGGGCAATCGGGGGCGGGCCCGCTCGGCGCTTCGGTACCGCTCGAGTTGACCACTCAGCGAACAGAGATTTGTTCTCCTTATACGGCAAACAAGCGAGGGTACCAGCCGGTTAGAGGGGAGTCAACGAAGTGGCGATGGGCGCGTGGAGCGGTGGGAAGGTGTTGGTACGCAGCCGTACGCCCAATTAAGTGGTGAACAAAATTCAGTAGAATTCTGGTATCTTTTCGGGCCTAACTTGCGGTAAGCCGAGGTGCAATGGGTAAGTCAGAAACTTCCAGTACACCAGGGGCCGGGCTTGGAGTTTATCCGCGAACGATCGAGGCGATTCCGCCGGTCGCAGCATCTTCCGAGCGTCGATTTTTCAAGAAGGCTTTATCGGCGTTACGAATTTTCGCAATTAATTTCCTGATTTTCGCGGTTCTCGCCGAATTGGCTTCTGTGATTTACATCAATGTGACGAAGTGGCCTGGAAGCAAGCCGAGCTATCACGTGGGATACAACGATTTTTCCGCGGACATTAATGCTGCATTCGGCGCCTGGCACAGGCCGAACGGCCATTTCGTCCACAAATCCGGGTGCTACAGCGTCGAGTACGACACAAACAGCTACGGCGCCCGCGACGTGGAGAGAAGTGTACATTCATCGGCTCCGCGGGTGATCGCTCTGGGAGATTCGATGATCGAGGGCGTGGGACAGCCTGTTGACAAACGGTTGACGAACATCCTGGAGAGAGACACGGGCCGCGAGTACCTCAACTTCGCCAGCTCAAGCTTCGGGCCTTTGCAATACGACCTCATGTACAAGACGATGGCTTCGAAGTTCGATCACGATCTCGTTCTCGTCGGCGTGGTGCCGGACAATGATTTCCACGACATGGATTTCGCGTACCGAAAGGAGCACGGGCGGAGCGGCGAGTACCGGCCGTTTTACGCGGATGATCTTTCTGTTTTCTATTCCGGCCATTTCGATCCGAACGCGGGAGAGGGTTTTTGGGACCATGTGGAAGCGTTTCTCAGGGCATATCTGGCTTCCTATCACGTGGGCCTCTTTGTAAATTCACGATTGTATTGGTGGAAGCTGAGCCCTTATTCGGGCTACCACGATTACAACAGCGTAGATATCGCGCGGCTTGAAAAGTCTCTTGACGACATAAAGGCCACGGCGGACGAGCACGGAGCAAAGGTGGCCGTCGTTTTGATTCCACACGCCATCGATTTCCAACGGGTGCACAAGACGGGGACAAACCCTTTGGGTCCGCTCGTCGAGAAGTGGGGAGCAGAGCACGGCGTTGCGGTGAAGGATCTCCTGCCGGAAATGGATGCGGCGTCGGGCGGCGATTTCCTGGCGTATTCGCTTTGCGACGGCCACTGGTCGGAACGAGGTAGCACGACTGTCGCACAAATTTTAGAGCCGTGGATCCAGCAGATCTATGCGAATAAGCCGGTGCAAAACCCAGACGTGAAGGCTCCGGCGAAATCCGAAGGCAAATCAACGACGAAGAATTAATCCTCGTCACAGACTCCGCGGGCGATTTTCACCACTCAAGTTTGAGGTTGCTGCTTCCAAGAAGGTGTATTCTCGTGGTGCGTAGTAGGCCGGCCCTGCATTCAACTTCACGTTTGAGGAGAATCCCCATGTCTCACAGCAGGCTCGTACTCGTTTTGCTTCCGGCATTGCTTTGCGCTTCTGTGGTGTTTGGGCAAGGGGCGCCAAAAGCGGCGCACGCGGATATCGTCAACGCACAGGGGCAGAACATCGGCACTGCCAAGATTTTGCCGGCAAAGAAGGGCGTGAAAATTGAGGTGAACGTGTCGCAACTGCCGCCAGGCCAGCACGGAATTCACATCCACGCAGTGGGGAAATGCGAAGGACCGGCTTTCACGACCGCTGGCGGACACCTGAATCCGGATACGAAGAAGCATGGGAAAGACAATCCGGAAGGGCCGCATGCGGGCGACCTTCTGATGATTGACGTGAAGGCGGACGGAACGGCAAAAGCAACGCTGCTGGATACGATGGTGACGCTGGGCGACGGGGCGAATTCACTGTTTCACGACGGCGGGACGGCGATTGTGATCCATGAAAAAGAGGATGATTACAAGACCGATCCGACGGGGAATTCCGGCGGGAGGATTGCCTGCGGAGTTATTCAGAAGTAGGGTCGGCTGAACGATCCATGCGCGGCGGGCGATCATCGCCGAGGGAGACGAGAAGACGGCGAAGCTTGGAGCGATCTTCGAGGTTCATGCCGACCATTTCGAATCCGGCTTGATGGGAACGCACGAACCGGACTACGGCACGCATGCTGATGGAGCGGAGGCCGGCGGGAATTTTCAGAGTGGCTTCGGTGCCCACCGGTATTTGAATATCGCCGCTGAGAAGGCCGCCTTCGAGACTCAGCACGCTTATAGCGGATGAATATTTGCCGCGAGCGGAAGTAATCACGGCGGGGACGTTGCGCGGCAGCCTTACGCGGCGGTAGCGGCGATGGCGCACGAAATCGCGTTCCGGGATAGCGTCGAGGGGTGCGAGAGCCATTACAGCAGCGTCCAAACCGCACTGCGGAAGGAAAGCTTGCATCCACGCAGGGTCGAGTTTCATAAGTGCTTGCGCGGCTGCCATGCGAATTTCTTCCGGGTAAACCCAGCCAAACGTTTTGCGAGCTTCGACAAAATGGCGCAGGTGTCCGGCGGCTGCAGGCGCACGCATGCGGCCCAGCGCTTCGATGGCTTTCACTTTAAGATAGTCGGGAGCTTCTGGCAGAAGCTCGCCTTCCGCCAGACGCAGAAGTTTTGACGCGGTGGCCGGGTCGCCGCACATTCCGATTTCATCGAGGGCCAGCGGCAAAATCATCGGATCGATCAGTTCGATACAATTCGTGAGTATCTGGCCGCGCTCCGGGGCCCCGGCTGTTGAAAGCTGGCGAACGACGGCGTCATGAAAACTGCGCTGGCCTTCCTTCAAGCGCACCGGGAGCACTTCTTCGACCGCGAAAACGTCGAGGCGGCTGAGTAGTCCGACGGCGGCGGCGGCTTTTGGAAAGGGTTCGTTCTTCAGAGTCTCTCGGAGGTGGCGCGCGCACGGAGCGCCGATGGATTTGGCGAGGTCAATGATCGCTTCGCGTTCGGTGCGCCGGGCGCAACGTGACAGCCGGACGCCCAATTGCTCGGCAGCCGCCTGCGGAATGCGCATGAGCACTCCGACGAGACCTTCGGGCATTGTCTCCGCTGTGAGCGCTTCTTCGATGAAGTCAGCCACGCGATTCTCGACGCCGAGCCGCGGGCGCAAACTCGCCGCCCAGCTTGGCTTGGAATTTTCGAGTTCGGAGATGGAATCGAGAGCTTGTTGCATCGCGCGATAGTAACGGCGCGCCGCGGATTCCTGGCTGAGACGGACGAACGCAGCGCTGAGCAGCGATTGCAGCTCGATGTCTTTTTCCTCTGCCATCTGCTGGCCGATTTGAACGAGAGCATCCTGCAAACGTTGGCTGGCTGCTTTGCTGTAGAGTTCGGCGAGCTGGCCGAGGCCGATGGCCGCTTTCTTGCGAGCCTCGGCGTCTTTATTGCGAACGCAGGAGGCGTATTGCAGCAAAATATCGCCGGCGGCATCCGATTCGCCGCGGCCGAGCAGTTCTTCGACGTATTGCTGCACGTTGCGCGGGGGAATGCACCACGCCTCGCCGGACATGAGAACCTGACGCTTGCCGGACTCCGGAACGGCTGCCCAGAACTGGCGATCGAGCACGTCGGCGTGCGATTCGAGATTGACGCCCGCGTTGGCCAATTTTTCTTCGCGCGCTTTCAGCAGTTTGCGAAGGGTCTCGAGTTCGTGGCCCATGCGGTCGAGCATCTGGCGCACGGCATTCACGCGAACTTCGCCGCGCTGAAAGCGATCGAGCGCGAATTTAATGGCGAGGTCTTCTGCGAGGCGCAGCAAGGTGGCCTCGTCCATTTTCGCGGAAGGCGAAGTGGCTGCTACGCCGGCGAGCGCCTGGCGCAGCGTGATCTGCGCGTTGTGAGGCAGCGAGGACATGCGCTGCTTCCACACTTCTGGATTTTGCTGAGGCGTTTTTGCTTGCTGTGCCTCACCGAATTGCACAAGCAGTCGCAGCAGGCTTTGTAGATCGGCTTCTTCGAGTTTCGAAACCGCGGCCTGGTTCGCGATGGGAGCTCCGGAGACATAGCTGCCGCCGAGCACTCCGCCGGTGCCGGCGCCAGATCCGCCGGGAACGGCTCCCGCGCCAACTGCTGCGCCAACTCCGCCGCCCTGACCGCCGCCTGTTCCAGCGCCGCCGATTCCGGCGCCGCCGATTCCGGTGCCGCTGCCCGTACCGCCACCAGTTCCAATGCCACCAATTCCGGCGCCGCCGCCCGAACCCCCGCCGGTTCCAGCGCCACCGATTCCGGCGCCACTGCCCGGACCGCCGCCAGTTCCAGCGCCGCCGATTCCAGTGCCGCCACCCGTACCGCCGCCAGTTCCAGCGCCGCCGATTCCAGTGCCGCCACCCTGACTACCGCCGGTTCCAGTGCCACCGATTCCGGCGCCACTGCCCGGACCGCCGCCAGTTCCAGCGCCGCCGATTCCAGTGCCGCCACCCGTACCGCCGCCAGTTCCAGCGCCACCAACTCCGGTGCCGCCGCCCGGACTTCCACCAGTTCCGGCGCCGCCAATTCCCGTTCCAACCGTCCCCGCACCACCTGCCGCCGCGCCACCCGATCCTCCGGCCGTGTACGCGCTGCCAGTTTCCGAACCGCTACCTAAACCTGCGCCTCCGCCCGTTCCTAATCCGGGGCCCAATCCAATCCCTGGCCCGCCGGATTCTGGTCCGCCAGGTCCGCCATGAGAGCCTTCCGCGGCGGCGATCAACTGAATCATTTTCTCGGGGCTGCTGAGCCAGTCCGTAACCAGGCCCGCATCACCGCCCAAAGTTTTCACGGTAAGTTGGGCTGCGACGCGCGCCTCGGAATATCGCGAATCTTCAGCCACGAAACGGATTTCGTTCAGCCGGATTCCAGAGCGGCCGCCGAGATTTGCTTCGAGGCGTTCGGCAAGAGTGGACGACTTGACCGCTGATTCCATAAACGCGCGCACAAAAGCGAGAAAATCCTCGCGCGTTACGTGGGGACTGAAGCTGATGCTGGCCACGTTTGCTTCCGTGAGCAGGTCGGCGAATTTGCGTTCGGCAGGAGTCGATTCGAGAGGGACTCCATCGAGCAGGAGCTGCGATCCGGATGCGCCCAGCAGAAGTCCTCTTTCGCCTAATGCTAATACCGCAGCCTCGAGCTCCTTCCAGGCTGACTTGAATTGCTCGGCCGAACGATTGTGCTCCAAACCATAGAGACGGGAATACTTAAGCAGC
>Ga0307479_10005355_pt1 | contig 11749 bp, 21 predicted proteins | sample atmos_gasesECM4C_FD_203743 | JGI IMG/M metagenome (GOLD analysis project Ga0307479, IMG submission 203743) | Hardwood forest soil microbial communities from Morgan-Monroe State Forest, Indiana, United States - atmos_gasesECM4C_515 | ecosystem: Environmental > Terrestrial > Soil > Temperate... | reverse complement strand
GGGTTCCGGCTCGGGTACAACAAGCCGTGGAAGTCGCGCTGGTTCGCCAAGCGCGATTACGCGGATCTACTGCACGAAGATGTTGCCCTGCGCAAGGTTCTGAAGGAGAAGCTTAAATCCGCCGGCGTGGACGCCATCGACGTCGAGCGCGCGGCGAACAAGCTCGTCGTGCGGATCTACACCGCGCGCCCGGGAATCATCATCGGGCGCAAGGGCTCGGAAATCGACAAGCTCAAGAATGAAGTGCAAAAGCGCACGAAGCGCGAGGTGCACATCGACATCCAGGAAGTACACCGGCCAGAGCTGAACGCACAGCTCGTGGCCGAATCGATTGCGCTGCAGCTCGAAAAGCGCGTGGCGTTCCGGCGGGCGATGCGCAAGGCAGTGGACTCGGCGCTGCGGTTCGGCTGCAAGGGAATCAAGGTGCGCGTGGCCGGCCGGCTGAACGGCGCGGAAATCGCGCGCAAGGAATGGTATCTGCAGGGGCGGCTGCCGCTGCAAACACTGCGCGCGGACATCGATTTTGGCACGGCCGAGGCGCATACCACTTACGGCGTCATCGGCGTGAAGTGCTGGATTTATCAGGGCGAAAAAATTCCGGCGAAGGGCAAGCCCGGCACGGAAAAAGAAGCGTAAGGACACAGCAATCATGTTGATGCCGAAAAAAGTGAAGTACCGCAAGCAGCAGCGTGGGCGCCGTTCAGGCAAGGCGTGGCGCGGCGGCTCGCTCGCTTTCGGCGAATACGGGCTGAAGGCTCTCGAGCCGGCGTGGATTACCGACCGGCAAATCGAAGCGGCGCGTGTGGCGATTACGCGATTCATCAAGCGCGGAGGAAAACTCTGGATTCGCGTGTTTCCGGACAAGCCGTTCACAAAGAAGCCTGCCGAAACCCGCATGGGCAAGGGCAAAGGGCCACCGGAGCACTGGGTAGCGGTGGTAAAGCCGGGACGCGTGATGTTTGAAATGGCGGGGGTGGACCTATCTGCGGCAACCGAAGCAATGAAGCTCGCTTCGCACAAGCTGCCGATCAGGACGCAATTCGTCAGCCGGGCGAGTGAACTCTAATGGCAAAGGGCATGGAGAAATTCCGCGACATGAACCACAACGAGCTTGAAGTGCAGCAGCGCGAGCTCGCCGAACAGATTTTCCGGCTGCGCTTCCAGCTCTCGACCGGTCAATCCGAAGGGCTGAAGAAGTTGCGCGAAACCAAGCGCGACCTTGCGCGCGTGAAGACATTGCTGCGCGCGACCGAATTGAGGAAGGCGTAATGGTAAACGAGAAGACAGAAGTTCACGGCGGACCTTCCGGGAAAGAACCGGCGGGCGCTCACGAGCGCGGGGCGCGCCAGGAACTCACTGGCATCGTAACCAGCGCCAAGATGCAGAAGACGATTGTGGTGAAGGTGACGCGCAAGGTACAGCACCCGCTCTATCACCGCGTGATGCGGACTACGAAAAAGTATTACGCGCACGATGAGACCGGCGAGGCGCGCACAGGCGACACGGTAAGGATTATCTCCACGCGGCCGCTTTCAAAGCTGAAGCGCTGGCGGCTCAAGGAAGTCCTCGCGCGTACGACGCGCGTGGCCCGAGTCTGAAGCGGCGTTAAGGGAGCACGAACATGGTTCAGATGCGAACATGGCTGACGGTGGCCGATAACTCGGGCGCGCGGCAAATAACCTGCATTCTCCCGCTGGGAGGAGATGCGGGGTTAACGGCGGGCCTGGGTGACGTGATCACGGCGGCTGTTAAGGAAGCGACACCGGACAGCCAAGTAAAGAAGGGAAAGGTAGTGCGCGCCGTCGTGGTGCGAACACGCAAAGAGCAGCGGCGGAGGGACGGCACGTACATCCGTTTTGACGACAACGCAGCCGTGCTGATCAACGATGCGAACGAACCCGTGGGTACGCGCGTCTTCGGGCCAGTGGCGCGTGAGCTTCGCGAGAAGAAGTTCACGAAGATCATCTCGCTGGCTCCGGAAGTGTGGTAGCGATGAGAGAGACCAACGCAACTCCGGCGTCTATGGGGATTCGCCACGGCGACATGGTGAAGGTGATGGCCGGGCGCTCGAAGGGCAAGACCGGAAAAGTGCTTTCGGTGAATCCGTGGAAGCGCACGGTGACGGTCGAACACACAAACATCATCAAGAAGCACACGCGGCCGAACCCGTCGAAGAACATCAAGGGCGGAATTCTCGAGAGGGAAGGGCCGATTCACGTTTCGAATGTGATGCTCGTATGCCCGGGATGCGGCAAACATTCGCGCACGGGACACACAAAACTGCCGGATGGCACGAAGGTGCGCACGTGCCGGCGCTGCAATACGACGTTCGAGAGTTAGGAGACAGGTAGAGACATGATCAGCCGGCTCCACGAAAAATACCGCAAAGAGGCCATGCCGGCTCTTTCGAAGCGCTTCGGATACAAGAACACCATGGCCGTGCCGCGAGTGGCGAAAGTGAGCATCAACATCGGGCTGGGCGAAGCGAGCCAGAATGTGAAGCTGCTCGATGCGGCGACTGCGGAACTTGGACTAATCGCCGGGCAGAAGCCGGTGATCACGCGGGCCAAGAAGTCGATCGCGAATTTCAAGATCCGCAAGGGCATGCCCATCGGGTGCATGGTCACGCTGCGCGGCGAGCGCATGTACGAATTCCTCGACCGCCTCGCGTCGGTGGTGCTGCCGCGTGTTCGCGACTTCAAGGGCCTGCCGCCGAATTCATTCGACGGCCGCGGCAATTACACGCTGGGATTGAAGGATCAGCTGGTGTTTCCGGAAATCGATTACACGCGCGTGGACAAGATTAAAGGCATGAACATCACCATCACTACGACGGCCCGAACCGACGAAGAAGGGCGCGAGCTGCTGAAATCGCTCGGCGTGCCCTTCCGAGCGTAAGGCGCAGGGAGAGATCCAGAATGGCTCGAGACAGTCAATTCGCGAAGATGCGGAAGAAGCTGAAGTATAAAATCCGCCGGCGCAACCGCTGCCGGATTTGCGGGCGACCGCGCGGTTTTCTGCGCAAGTTTGAAATGTGCCGCATCTGTTTCCGCGGCCACGCGCTCAAGGGAGAAATTCCCGGCGTGGTGAAAGCTAGTTGGTAAGGAAGGAAGCCCTGCAGGGAGAAAAATGACGACTGATCCCATTGCCGACATGCTGACGCGGATTCGCAACGGCGCGCGCGCGAAGCATCCGCGGGTCGACATGCCCTCTTCGAAGCTGAAGGTGGAAGTGGCCCGCATACTGAAGGACGAAGGTTATCTCACGAATTTCAAGGTGGTCGAAGAGACGAAGACCAAGAAAACGCTGCGCGTGTTTCTCCGTTACACGCCGGAGCGCCGCAGCGTGATCACCGATTTGCGCCGCGTGTCGCGGCCCGGCTCGCGGCGGTACGTCGGCAAGACCGACATCCGCGCCGTCGTCGGCGGATTGGGAATTTCGATTGTGTCCACGCCGCGCGGCGTTATGACGGGTCAGTCGGCGCGCAAGGAAGGCGTCGGCGGCGAGCTATTGTGCGAAGTTTGGTAAACGAAGTGAAAACGAGGTTTCGATAGAGCCATGTCGCGAATTGGAAACAAGCCGGTTCCGATCCCTTCGGGCGTGAAGGTGCAGTTGAAGGACGGCGCGGTGGAAGTGCAAGGCCCAAAGGGGAAAATGAGCGTACCCCTGCCGCGCGGCATCACTTTCGAGCAGAAGGATTCGACGCTCTTTGCCAAGCGCGAAACGGAAGAGCACCGCGCGCTACACGGGCTCGCGCGCGCCCTGGTGGCCAACGCCGTCACCGGTGTCACTCAGGGGTTCAAGCGCGATCTTGATATCGTCGGCGTCGGTTACCGTGCTGAGGTGAAGGGCAAGAACGTTGTCCTGGCGCTCGGCTATTCGCATCCGGTGGAGTTTCCCATTCCCGAGGGAATTCAAATCACCGTCGAGAAGCAAACGCACATGACGGTTTCCGGTGCGGACAAGAACCGGGTCGGTCAGGTGGCCGCGAATCTTCGCTCGCTGCGTCCGCCCGACCCGTACAAGCAGAAGGGCATTCGCATCACCGGCGAACGGCTCAAGAAGAAGGCCGGAAAAGCCGGGGCCAAGACGGCGGCCGCTTAACCGGAGAGGAGAGAGAACGTGGCAGCACCGGTTCGAAAATTATCGAGCGAAGCGCACCGCCGCAGAATTCACGTGCGGACGCGCAAGAGGCTCGTGGGCACCACCGAACGTCCGCGGCTTTGCGTGCATCGTTCGAGCAAGCACATTCGCGCGCAGGTGGTGGACGATCATGCCGGGCGCACCCTCGCATACGCCAGTTCGCTCGACAAGGAAGTTCGCAGCATCATCAAGGGTGGGGGCAATATCGCGGCGTCAAAGGTAGTAGGCAAGATCATTGCGGAGCGCGCTCGCGCGAAAGGCGTCGAGCAGGTGGTATTCGATCGCGGCGGTTACCAGTATCACGGCCGCGTGCAGGCACTTGCGGAAGCGGCCCGGGAGGCGGGCCTGAAGTTCTGAAAACTATGCCGAAACAAGAACTAAAAGATACGCTTTCCCTGCGCCGGCTGATCGACGCCAATACGGCCAACCTAAAAGATCAGGTCGTCAATATCAATCGCGTCACGAAAGTAGTGAAGGGCGGAAAGAACCTCAGCTTCTCGGCGCTCGTCGTCGTTGGCGACCAGAACGGCCATGCAGGCTTCGGAATGGGCAAGGCTCGCGAGGTCCCCATGGCGATTCGAAAGGCCATCGAGCAGGCTAAGAAGAACATGGTCAAGCTCAACCTGAAGGGCACAACGATTCCGCACCAGGTGATTGGCCGCTACGGTTCCGGAGAAGTTCTGCTGAAGCCTGCGCCCGAAGGTACCGGCGTGATTGCGGGCGGCCCGGTGCGGGCGGTGATGGAAGTCGCGGGGATTCAGAACGTGCTGACGAAGTCGCTCGGCACTTCGAACCCGCACAATGTAGTCAAGGCGACTTTCGACGCGCTTCTGCATTTGAAAGACGCGGCCAAGGTAGCGGAGAACCGGGGCAAGACGGCCGAGGAACCGGTGGCGACGTAACCAATGACAACGAAAAAGACGAAATCAGGCACGCTGAAAATCAAGTGGGTGCGCAGCTTCATCGGTTGCCCGCGCGGGATGCGGCAGACAATTCGCGGCCTCGGCTTTCGCCGCATGCAGCAGATCGTCGAGCACCCCGACACACCCACGATTCGCGGCATGATCGCGAAAGTCCATCATCTGGTTGAAGTCCAAGCGTAGGAATATTCAGGAACACTATGGAACCGACACTCTCGAATTTGAAGCCGCCGCGTGGCTCGCGCCACCGCAAAGTGCGCGTCGGGCGGGGCATGGGCTCGAAGCTCGGCAAGACTGCGGGCGCCGGAAACAAGGGACAGCAATCACGCCGCGGCTATTCACGCCGCCCGGGATTCGAAGGCGGCCAGATGCCGCTGCACCGGCGGCTGCCGAAGCGCGGCTTTTCGAGTCCTTTTCCGAAAACGTTCGCCGTCGTCAACGTGGAGAGCTTGAATGCATTCTCTGCCGGCGAAACGGTCACGCCGGATGAGTTGTCCGTTCGTGGAATGATTCGCAAGGGGCGCGGCGCTGTAAAGGTTCTGGGGAACGGCGATTTGAAAGTTGCGTTGACCGTGCACGCGCATGCGTTCAGCAAGTCGGCGCAGGAGAAGATTACGGGCGCCGGAGGAAAGGTCGAAGTCCTGAAATGAGGAAGCTGGTCGAGGCATTTCGAAACATCTTCAGCACGCCGGACCTGCGTAATCGTGTTCTGTTTACGCTGGCGTTGCTGGGGGTGTATCGCCTCGGCGCCTTCATTCCCACCCCGGGAATCAATTCGGAATTGCTTCAGACGCTCTTCCAGCAGGGGCAGGGTTCGGTCCTCGGCCTGATGGACCTGTTCAGCGGCGGTAACTTCCGCCGGCTGACGATTTTCGCGCTCGGCATCATGCCGTATATTACGGCCTCGATTATCTTGCAGTTGATGGTGGTCGTGTGGCCCTACTTGGAGCGCCTGCAAAAAGAAGGCGAGCTCGGCCGGCGTAAGATCACGCAATACACGCGCTACCTGACGATTGTCCTGAGCTGCTTCCAGTCGTTCACGATTGCCATGACGTTGATGCGCCAAAATCTGGGCGGCCAGGCGCTCGTCTACAACCCCGGTACGCGCTTCATCCTGATGACCATGCTGACCCTCACGACCGGCTCGGCCTTCATTATGTGGCTCGGCGAGCAGATCACCGACCGCGGCATCGGCAATGGGATGTCGCTCATTATTTTTGCCGGCATCGTCGTCGGCCTCCCGCGCGCGGTGTTCGATCTTTGGGAGAAAGCGAAGACCGGACAGTGGGGTTCGTTCACGGGCATCGCACTTGTCGCTCTCTTGGCGCTGATGGGTGCGGTCATCGCCTTCATTGTCTTCGTCGAGGGAGGCCAGCGGCGCATTCCCGTGCAGTATGCCAAGCGCGTGATGGGGCGCAAGGTGATGGGCGGCCAGATGACCTACCTGCCGCTGCGCGTGAATTCCGGCGGCGTGATTCCGCCGATTTTCGCGAGCTCGTTGCTGACGTTCCCGCAGACGCTGGCGCTGATTTTTCAGAGCAAGTCGCCGTTCTTTCAGAAATTCGCCGCCTCCATTCGCTGGGGCGAGCCGCTCTACACATTGGTGTATGTCACGCTGATTATTTTCTTTGCGTTCTTTTACGTGGGCATCATTTTCAATCCCACGGAATTGGCTGACAACATGCGGAAGTATGGCGGCTTCATTCCCGGTATCCGCCCGGGACGGAACACGTCGGAGCACATCAATCGAATTCTCACGCGCCTGACGTTTGTGGGGGGGGTGTATCTCGCCATCGTCTGCCTCCTGCCGGAATGGATGATTTCCGGTATTCATCTGCAGCACCTGCCGATATGGCTGGGCGGCGATTGGTTCGACAGGCATATGTGGCGGTTTGTGCTCGACGGTTTGAACGTGCAGTTTTATTTCGGCGGCACGTCGCTGCTGATTGTAGTCGGCGTGGCGATGGACACCGTACAACAGCTCGAAGCGCAACTGGTGATGCGGAATTACGATGGTTTTGTTCGAAAGGGCCGGGTTCGAGGGCGTCGCGGTTGATCCCACTACGTCGGCGGTTCGCATGACGCACCATCGGGCGTTGATTTTCCTGGGCCCGCCAGGCGCGGGGAAAGGCACCCAGGCAAAACGGATCGCGCAACATTTTCGTGTCCCGCATCTCTCGACCGGCGACATGTTTCGGGATGCCATCAGCCGCGGCACCGAGCTTGGCAGGATGGCAAAGCCGGTGATGGAAAGAGGCGAGTTGGTGCCGGACGCGATCGTAATGGGAATGGTCGAGGAGAGACTGGCGCTTCCGGATTGCGCCGGCGGTTTTGTCTTCGATGGGTTTCCGAGGACGATCCCGCAGGCGGAACAGCTCGACAAAATCCTCGAACGTCTTGGGTTCGGGAAACCTGTCGTGATTGATTTTCACTTGGACGAGGAAGCGGTAGTCCGGCGTCTCGCGGGCCGCTGGACGTGCAGCGTGGGCGGCGAGATTTACAACATTTACGAGCGTCCGCCGAAGGCGCCCGGGATTTGCGATCACGATGGGGGCAAACTGGTTCAGCGCTCCGACGACCGTCCGGAAGTGGTGAAGGAGCGGCTGGCAGCATATAGGCGGCAGACGAAGCCGCTCACGGACTACTACCAGCGCGAGGGAGTGCTCGAAACTATCGATGCTTCGGCGAGTGTCGAAGAAGTGAGCCGTGCGCTGGATGAAGTCTTGAAGCGCGCGGAAGGTCGTGATGGTCATCTGTAAATCATCGGCTGAGCTGGAGAAAATGCATCGCGCGGGATTGATTGTATGGGGCGCGCTGGAGAAGATGCGCTCCATGGTCCGTTCCGGCGTCTCGACGAAAGAGCTGGATGTGTTCGCCGAGGAATACACGGCCGAGCATCGTGCGCGCCCGGCTTTCAAGGGCTATCGGGGCTACCCGGGTTCCGTGTGCACCTCGATCAATCAAGAGGTGGTGCATGGCATCCCGTCGCCCTCGCGCCGGTTGCGCGAAGGCGACATCCTCTCGATGGATTTCGGCGTCGAGCTGGAGGGCTACTTCGCAGATGCAGCCTTGACTGTCCCGGTCGGGAAAATCGCGCCGGGGCGTGAAAAGCTCCTGCAAGTGACGCGCGAGTCGCTCGAGCACGCGATCGAGAAGGTTCGGCCCGGAAACCGGCTCGGAGACATCTCCGCGGCCGTGCAGGAATGGGTCGAAAAGAACGGCTATTCGGTGGTTCGGGAATTCGTGGGCCACGGCATTGGAACGCGGATGCACGAGGATCCGCAGCTTCCGAACTACGGGCCGCCGGGACAGGGCGCACGGTTGCAGGAAGGCATGGTGCTTGCCATCGAGCCGATGGTGAACACCGGCGGGCCGGCCGTGAAGGTGCTCGACGATGAGTGGACCGCAGTAACGGCAGACGGCAGCGACTCCGCGCACTTCGAGCACACCGTCGCCGTCACCGCCAAAGGGCCATGGATTTTGACCCGGCCGCGGGAAGCCACCGGGCCGGTTTGGTAAGAGGAACGCGATTCGGCGAGATTCGAGATAGGGGCGTATGGCTAGATCCAGAAGACCGGAACCGGAGAAGAAGAAGCCGGGCGAAAACAGCGGGAAGGAAGACGCGATCGAAGTAATGGCGACGGTGGTGGAGCCGCTTCCGAACGCAATGTTTCGCGTCGAGCTTGAAAACAAGCATCAAGTGCTCGCTCATATTTCGGGAAAGATGCGAAAGAATTTTATCCGCATCCTGCCGGGGGATCGCGTTGCGGTTGAGCTTTCGCCGTACGACCTCACGCGCGGGCGAATCGTTTATCGCTACAAATAGGATTGGAGCAGAAAGATGAAGGTTCGGGCATCGGTAAAGAAAATTTGCATGAAGTGCAAGATTGTTCATCGGCGCGGCGTGGTGAGGGTGATCTGCCAAAACCCCAAGCACCGCCAGCGCCAGGGATAAGCCTGTTGAGGCCCAGGGTTTAGGGAGGAAGCGAAATGGCACGTATTGCGGGAGTTGATCTGCCGCCGAACAAGCGGCTGTGGGTTGGCCTGACGGCGATCTACGGTATCGGGCAGCAGCGCGCGCGGTCGCTTGCCGAGAAGGCGAAGGTCGACGCGACGAAAAAGATAAAAGACCTGACGGAAGATGAAGTGACGCGCCTGCGCGCCGCGATTGAATCCGAAGGGCGCGTGGAAGGCGATCTCCGCAAAGAGATGCAGATGAACATCCGGCGGCTGATCGAAATCCAGTGCTACCGTGGCTTGCGGCACCGGCGGAATCTGCCGGTTCGTGGACAGCGGACGCACACGAACGCGCGTACCCGCAAGGGACCGCGGAAGGGCGCGGTCGCAGCGAAGAAGAAGACGATGGCGCGCAAGTAGGGCTCACAAAGGAGAAGGAAGAACGTGGCCAAAGAACCAAAGGACGCCGCCGCAGCAGCACCGGGAGCACCGGCCAAAACTTCGAAGCGAAAGAAGGAATTTCGCAAGAAGAAGGAAAAGCGCGTTGTGCCGCACGGCGTGGCCTGCATTCAGGCGACTTTCAACAATACCGTCATCACGCTCACGGATCCGGACGGCCGGACGGTGAGCTGGGCCTCGGCGGGTTCAGCCGGCTTCAAGGGGTCGCGCAAGGGCACGCCGTATGCCGCGCAGCAAGCGGCCATGTCCGCCGCCGGTGTGGCGCGCGATCAATATGGCATGAAATCCGTGGAGGTACGCGTCAAAGGGCCGGGCGCGGGGCGGGAATCTGCCGTGCGCGCGCTGGCGACCTCGGGGCTGCATATCAACGCGATCAAGGACGTGACCCCGGTGCCGCACAACGGCTGCCGTCCGCCGAAGCGTCGCCGCGTATAGGATTTTCGGAGTCGATAAAAAGGAGACAAGGAATTGGCAAGACATCGTGAAGCAGTTTGCCGGCTGTGCCGACGGGAGGGCATGAAGCTCTTTCTCAAAGGCCTCCGGTGTTTTACGGAAAAGTGCGCGATCGAGAAGCGCAACTTCGTTCCCGGGCAGCATGGCCAGGCGCGCCGGCCGAAGATGGTCGGTTATGGCGTGCAGTTGCGCGAGAAGCAAAAGGTAAAGCGCACGTACGGTTTGCTCGAGCGGCAGTTCCGCGGTTATTTTGAAAAAGCTGTGCGCACAAAGGGGCCTACGGGATCGAACTTGATCGTGATGCTCGAGCGGCGCCTCGACAACGCAGTCTATCGCATGGGACTGGCCGGCTCGCGCGCGCAAGCTCGGCAGTTCGTGCTTCACGGACACATTCGCGTGAAGGGGCAGAAGGTGAATATCCCGAGCTATCTCGTGCAAGTCGGTGATGAGATTGCGCTCAAGGACAGCCTGCATCAGAACGCGATGGTGCTCGAAGCGCGCAACTTGGCCCAGACCCAGGGCGTTGCGCCCTGGCTCGATATTGACCGCGAGAATTTCAAGGCTCGCGTGGTTGCGTTGCCGCGCCGTGAAGACGTGCAGACGCCGCCGATGAACGAACAGCTCATCGTCGAACTTTATTCGAAGTAGTCCAACAATTTGTTTTCGTTTGGTAGAGCTTGCAGGTTCGCCACGGGCGGGCCGGGAGGAATGCAAAGATGTGGAAGGGCTTTCAGAAACCAAAGAGACTGGCAGCAGAACCCGAAACACTCACCGATAAGTACGGGAAATTCTCCGCGCAGCCGTTTGAGCGCGGCTGGGGCACCACGGTCGGAAACGCTCTGCGGCGCGCGCTATTGAGCTCGATTGAAGGCGCGGCGATCACTGCCGTGAAAATCGAAGGCGTTCTGCACGAGTTTTCTCCGATCCCCGGCGTCGTCGAAGACGCCACCGACATCATCTTGAATCTGAAACAGGTTCCCCTGAAGCTGAACACGGATCAGCCGAAGACGATTACACTCAACGTCGAGACGCCCGGGCCGGTAACCTCCGCGAAGATTGAAGAGGACGCCGATATCGCCGTGCTGGACAAGAACGTTTACATCGCCACGGTCAGCGAGGGCGGCAAGTTCGAGTTGGAATTGCGCGTGAAGAACGGACGCGGTTACGTCGCTGCCGACCGCAATTTCGATGAAGACCTGCCAATCGGCTACATTCCCATCGACTCGATCCACTCCCCCGTGCGCAAGGTCAACTATGCTGTGGAAGCCGCGCGCCTCGGGCAGATGACCGACTATGAGAAGCTCACCCTCGACGTTTGGACCAACGCGGCGATCACGCCGCAGGACGCCATCGGTCTGGCAGCGAAGCTGGTGAAGGATCACATGAGCATCTTCATCAACTTCGAAGAAACGCCGGAGATTGCCGAAGAAGTGGTCGAGAGCTTCAACGATCCGCGGTTGGAATACCTGGACCGGTCGGTGGAAGAGCTCGAGCTTTCCGTGCGTTCCTACAACTGCTTGAAGAACGCAAACATTCAGAATTTGCGCGAACTGGTGCAGAAAACGGAATCGGAAATGCTCAAGACGAAAAACTTCGGGCGCAAGTCGCTGAACGAAATCAAGGACATCCTTTTGAAAATGGGTCTGAGCCTGGGGATGAAGTTCGACGAGCACGGCCGCATCATCTGGCCTCCGCTCCCGAGCCAGACGGCGCCGCCGCCTTCGGAGGAAACCACGACCCTGTAACGCGGGGCCAGGGACCTAAACATGAGACATCTCGTATCAGGATCCAAACTCGGAAAGAACCCCGCGCACCGG
>Ga0307479_10005353_pt1 | contig 11753 bp, 11 predicted proteins | sample atmos_gasesECM4C_FD_203743 | JGI IMG/M metagenome (GOLD analysis project Ga0307479, IMG submission 203743) | Hardwood forest soil microbial communities from Morgan-Monroe State Forest, Indiana, United States - atmos_gasesECM4C_515 | ecosystem: Environmental > Terrestrial > Soil > Temperate... | reverse complement strand
TGCAGTAAGCCGATATACGGGAGCGCCCTGCTGGGTAAGGTTCTGATGCTTCCCATCAAAGAAGATGGGAATCGTATTGTTTAGAGGAGTGCCAGGGACACCACTGAGGCTGACGCCTGCGGACTGCTCGGTTTTGACTGTAATGCGAACCCACTTGTAGGCAATGGGCGGCGCACCGGCGAAACCCTGCAATACGCTAGGCGTGGTTTTTACCACCGCCGCGGTTATCGGCGTGAGAAATTCGTTGGCATACTCGTTGTCCGCGTAAAGATTGCCAGCCGAAAGGTCCGTCGGATTAACAACTTCTCCCGGGGCAGGGTTCAGGATGTAAACGACCTGGCCAACTGCGCTGGGTAGCTGCACCGGAGGCACCATCTTGGCGAAAGCCTGCGGATTGTAGCCGATCATACGGCTGCGCGCTTCCTCGAGCCCCGCTTGGGCGGCGTAGGTGAACGCCGTGGTGCCGCGCTGCCTGCCCACGCTCGAGCTTTCCGACCCTGCCAGGTACATCAGGGCCGCGCCGAGCATCAGCGACACCACCAACACGGACATGGCGATCAGCAGGCCCATCCCCAGCTCTCCGCTGCGTCCGTTCCTGATTTCTTTTCTCGTTCTCACGATACTCCCCATTTTCGCCTCTCTTGGAATCATGGAGTGGGATTCAACCGCTGTGCGAGTTCCACCACGGAAAGCTGCCTGTACTGATTCATCTGAGGATCCGGCCGATACGAACGAATGCGCAGAGTGATTTGCACCTGCTGGAGCTTGTCAGCAGTGGGGCACACGCCGTTCGGGCAGGGATAGGTGAAAATCGGGTCCGCCGGGTTTGCGGGATCGTTCAGGATATTCTCCAGGATGGCAGACCAATTCTGTTGGGCTCCCCCGCCACAAAGGGTCGCTTGATCCTTCGGGGCCTCGCTTCTCATCAGCGTGGAGGTCTGTTTTCCGGCATTCCTCACCAGTTGGTACTCGATACATTGCACGCTGTTGCTCAGCGGCGGCGTGCTCTCCAGGAGAAGGTCAAAGCCGTTCGGCAGCGCGCAATTCGTATTGACGACGCAGGTCTGGTTTGGCACCGCCTTGAACCCCAGGGAGAACTGTGCCTGCAGAGCAACGGGCGCTGTTGTGGGATCAGTGGGGGTCGCCGGAAATTCAAAAGGGGAAGGGAAGCCTGCCCGGTGGACATCGCGGACGATCAGGTCCATGGCCACGCGGCTTTCCTGCAGCACGGGCACGACGCTTTCCTCGCCCATTAGCCGGAATTGCGCGTTCTCCAGCAGCACAAAAATCGCTCCGGAGATGACCAGGAACATGGAAGACGCGATCACCATCTCAAGCAGGGTGAAGCCGCGTGCGGCGCGACCAACACAGGAAGTGTTTCTGCGCATCATGGGGCCACCATCACATTCATGGTTTGGGGGACGTTGAGCGTGCCGTCATTCGAGCGGCCGGCAATGGCAATTTTTTTGAGCACCGGTCGGATCGTGCCGTTATCGTTTCCGTAGAAGGTCACCACGTTCCAGCGGATTTCGATAGCGGACCCCAGCGCTGGCGCCAGTACTTTTACATATCCGGCGACAGCACATGCCGCCGTAAAGTCAATGTCTCCATTCACTGCAAGTGGACAGCCCGTCTGTGAGGGTCCAGGAGGCGCGGCGGTGGCCGTGCCGGTTGCAGGGATGGGCAGCGAGCCGACGTAAGCTGCGTCGCCGTCTGTATCTGCGAAACTATAGTCGGTCGGCGTGGCCAACTGATTGGCATCAATCGGCAGCCGCAGCATCTGTTCCAGCTCGCGCTGCGCCGCCATCATCGAGGAACTGGTATCCCGGTTCCGCAGGTCGGAATCCACGGCCTGCGTAACCATTTGTGAAACGCCGACGATCCCTACCAGCAGGACGACTGTGGCAACCAGAAGTTCGATCACGGTAAATCCGCGCATGCGGGGATTGCGGCAACTAGCTTCCGTATGGTGCATTCGCGTCTCCTGGCCCTCCGAGAAATACCTGTCCTTCGTGCAAATCGTTCGAGGAGCCCTTCCTCGGAAAACGTGTAAGCTACTGTGAATCAGACACTTAGTCTAAGCTGGGGGGGCCTGTACCAGTCAATGGAACGGGAGGATTAGCTCATAGGTTCTATAAGTACTAATAGTCCTCAGACCTATGACCGTTCCTTCGGCCAGGTGGGTATGCGCCGCGTAAATTAAAGATATCTAGGCATTTAGCTCAGGCTGCTGCGAAGTGCGGCCCGTCTCGTGGAACTTGCGTTGATAGTAGGCGACAGTCAGAAAGATGGCAGGCACGCCGAGTAGGGTTGGCAGTATCCAGAAAACCGTGAAGAGCTGGCTTCTGGCAACTGTAGGAAACAACCGCGAGCCACCGAACACCAGGAAGGCGGTGTAGCCGGCAATGCCCGTGCCGACCATCGAGCCGAGATGCTCGTACCACCAGTGCATACGCGTTTGCGGACCCCGCAGCAAGTAGCGCAGATTTCCAACTCCAATAAAGGGGCCGATGGGACTCAAGCCAATCAGTGGGCCGCTGCGATACTTAATTCCGAGCGTGAACACCGCCACGCCTCCAAGGATTGCCGCCAGGTTGAGCGCCAGAGCGAAAGGCGTACGCATCGTTTTGGGCTCACGGTTTGTCTCGATCGCCCAAACTCCCTGCCAACCAGCCGCAAGCGTAATCCCGGCCAAGTAGGCCAGGAAGGTGGCAAAAACACGTTGACTCCGCAGAAAGTCGGAGAGTTCCGCGGGGGAAAGCGGCCGCGCGATCTGCCGAACAGCGAGAGGAACGACGAACGCAAGTCCGCTCATGGCGAATGCCGTCAGGACAACTATGGACATGCACGCCACGTAGACCCATCCGGCGCGGATGTGCGCCCTACCGCCCTTTGGCGCGACGGCGGGAACCCAAAACAAGATGAGGGCGATACTTCCCGCCGTGATGTGTACCCACCGCAGGGACTGAAACAGGTTTGCCATCATGATTCTCCTTTCGCATGCGCGCCCGGACTCTCCGGATGGATTCCTCGCACCACGTGAGCCAGCCCCGATAGGAATGCTGTCCCATGCGCAGGGTCAAATGCTGGTGGAAGGCGCTAGGGGGAAGGTGACCCGGAAAACCATGGTCGCGCCGGGACCACTCTTTCTCCGCATTCTTCAGAGCTTCCAGGCGCGGCGCCCACCGCGCGCGCAGTTGTCTGAGGAATTCCAGTGTGTACGGAAGGTCCGAGAGTTCGTCCATCAGGTAGATCTGGGCCAAAAAAGTGTGACGCATGTCCTCAAACTGCGGTCCGTTGCGGAGCCACGCAGCAAGATGTCTTCGTCCTTCGGCGGCGACCTGATAAACGATGCGTCCGGGACCGCGCTTGGAAGCTGCGCGGCGCGAGCGCAGCAGCCCTTGCTTCTCCAGCCGCTTGAGGCTCGGATAGATCTGGCTCAGTTCGGCAGCCCAGAAATGCCCGATGCCGTGGTCCAAAACCGCTTTCAAGTCGTAGCCGCTAGCGGGTTGGCGAAGCAGCCCGAGCAAAATGTGTTCCAGGCTCATGCCGTCCACTATATAATGAATTATATAAATGTCAACCCTTGTGTTGAAGAACAAGGGATCAGCAATCTGGAGGGAAATCAGATTTCATAAAACTTACCTGCTTGCCTATCGGCCACGGGATGCCACGGGCTGGCGCATCGAGCGGAAACGGCGCAAGCGGGAGAAGAATTTACCGGCGCTCGAGATGTCCTGAGCGATCTGCGCGCGCAGCTCCTGGGGCCCGATGAATTTCTTTTCTTCGCGGAGGCGTTCCCAGAGCTGCACTTCGATGCGCTTCGGCGCGGCGGGGAGCTGAACGTCCAGAAGATGCGTTTCCACGGTTAGCGCGGAGCCGTCAAAGGTCGGACGCATGCCGATGTTGGTGACCGAACGGTGGCTGCGCGGTTCGCCGTCCAGGAAGGTGCGCGTGATGTAAACGCTGCGGCGGGGAAGCAGTTCTTGCTCAGGGGCGAGATTCAAGGTGGGAAAAGTGAAGCGGCGCCCGGTTCCCGAACCACTCACGACTCTTCCCGTGAGGGCGAAAGGCCGTCCGAGCAGCTTCGCGGCATAAGAGACGTTTCCCTCGGCGACCTCTTTGCGAATAAGCGTGCTGGAGATGACTTCGCCGCGATAGCTTACCGGGGGAAGAACCACAACCTCGAAGCCATGTTTGGCGCCCAGCGTCCTGAGCAAAGCCACAGTGCCGGCTTGTTTATGGCCGAAACGAAAGTCTTCTCCGACCAGAACGGCTTTGCTATGCAGATGGCCAACCAGGATTTGCGCGACAAACTCTTCCGGGGTCAACCGCGATAATTCCAGCGTGAACGGCAGCACCACGGCGGCTTCGAGCCCCAATTCACGGAAGGAGGCGAGTCGCTGCGCGACGGTCGAGAGCTGTTGCGGAGCAGTCTCCGGGCGCAGAACTTTTCGCGGGGAAGGATCAAAGGTGAGCACTGTGGGTACGGCGTGCAGGGTGCGGGCGCGCTCGGCTGTGGCGCGCAACACCGCCTGGTGGCCAAGATGGATACCGTCGAAGCTGCCAATCGCCAGCACGCTCGTGTGGCCAAGTTTCGCGAAGCGCGAAGCCCAGGCCTCTGAGGAAGTGAAGGTCGAAAAACGCGGCGCGGCCCCTGTCTCGAGCGGCGCACGCGCTTCGGGGGGCTCTTCGTGCTGGCTGAATGCCTCATCGGCAGCGTCCAAGCGAACTTCCAATTGCAATCCGTCGTAGGCCAGTTGGACATGCGGAAATCCAAGTTTCACCAAGCGCTCATTGGTTTCCGCATGCGGCAGGTCGTGGGCGATATGCGTGAACCAGGCGCGTCGGGGCTTCAGTTTGTCGATAAGGGCCAGCGCTTGCTCCACCGTCTGGTGCATGGGATGCGGAGCGTCCCGGAGGGCGTCGAGAATAAGTTCGTCAAGGTCCTGAAGGAGGGCCATGGAAGAATCGCTGATGGAACTGAAGTCGGTGAGATAGGCGGCGCGGCCGAAACGGAAGCCCAGGACATTCATGTCCCCGTGCAACAGCGGCACAGGAATGATGGGAATGCCGAGGAGTTGGAAAGGGCCCTCGATGAGGTTCAACCTCACGCTGGGCACGGTGCTCAAGGTAGGCTTGTCGTCGAAGACGTAAGAGAAGATGCGGCGGATAATTTGAAATGTGTCTTCGTTGCCGTAGACCGCCAGGGCTTCGCGCTGGTGGATGTTGTAGGGGCGGATGTCGTCGAAGCCGAGCACGTGATCGGCGTGGCCGTGGGTGAGAAGAATGGCGTCGAGACGATTCACACCGGCGCGCATGGCCTGCTGCCGAAAATCCGGAGTCGTGTCGATGACCACATTGCGGCCGTTGCGCGAGAGCAGCAGGGAAGGACGCAGTCGTTTGTCGTGCGGGTCCGTGGAAGCGCAGACGCGGCAAGGGCATCCGAGCGTGGGCACGCCCAACGAGGTGCCGGAGCCAAGGACCGTGACTTTAAGCGGAGTGAGACGCATGGTGAATGAGGCGCAAGGATCAGTCAGACCAGGCAGCGCCAGCGTGTTTGCGTTTCGCTCGCGGTCATTTCGCGCGATTGGCTTTGGCCTGAGTGGCCGCCTGCGCCGCTACAGCCTGATTGATCTCCACGTAAGTCAACTTCAGCTTGCCGAGTAAATCCAGCAGGAGCTCGTCCTCTTCGGGAGCCAGATGGCCTTTGGTCTTTTCATGCAAGGCGTCGAGCATGTCGATGAGCTCGCGGGCGGCTTCGGGGTCCATCACCGGCTGCCCGGTTCGCGGATCAGCGTACGCCCCCAGAACCATGGCGGCATTCTGCCCCAGCATACGTACTAGATTCTCGAAAGCTGGCAGGCGCTTGGGCGCTTCGCCAGGAGGCGAAGCTGTCGTTTTTGGTTGCTCCGCCGCTGCGGGCGCCGTTTTCGCCGCTTCGCGCTTGGCTTCCCGCTCTTGCTCTGCAACCACATCTTTTCGCAACTCGCCGTCCGAGGTAAACGGGCGGCGGTCGATGACGCGGAATGTGTCTTCCTTCTTCTGCTCGGACAAGGGGTTTTCCTCAATCCTATTTGGCTTCACCTGATTTTAGCATGGCTGGGCCGGGGAAGTCGCCGCCTCGCCGTGACGCCTTGTAAAACGCCGGGTTGCCCCTTAAAGTGGGACGTTTGATTAAGTGGTCTGGATGGGAAATTCCTGGCACACCGATGAAAGCGCGCAGGAAAAAAAGAAACAAAACGGCAAAGAAGCGCTCCGAGAAACAATCTCACCGCAGACGGAAACCGGGAACGCCCGGTGAATGGTTTGGGAAACTGGTGGCTGTGCAAGCGAGGTTGCGCGCTCCCCGGGGATGCCCTTGGGATCGCGAGCAAACGCACCGAACGCTGAGAACTTATCTCCTCGAAGAGTCTTACGAGGTTTTGGAAGCTCTCGACAGCGGAGACGACACGAAGTTTGCCGAGGAGTTGGGCGACCTGCTGTTGCAAATCGTCTTTCATTCGCAAATCGCGCAGGAGGATGGGCGTTTTGCGGTGACTGACGTGATTCGCGCGATTCACGACAAGCTCATCCGTCGCCACCCCCATGTTTTTGGCGATTCGCGCGCCAAAGATTCCACGGAAGTACTGAGAAACTGGGAGCAGATTAAGGCGGAAGAACGGCGTTCGGGCAAACCACCCGGCAAAGATGGAGATGAGCGAGCAGGTGTGCCTTCGTTGCTGGACGGCGTTTCCCATGCGCTTCCGGCCACGCTCGAGGGCTTTCAACTAACGCGGCGGGCTGCGCGAATTGGGTTTGACTGGGACGATGCGAGCGGCGTAATCGCGAAGATGCGCGAAGAAACCGCCGAACTCGAGGTGGCTCTCAAAGACAAGAACGAAAAGAAAATCGAAGAGGAGATCGGGGATCTTCTCTTTGCCGCCATCAATCTTTCCCGGTTCCTGCAAGCGGACCCGGAAATCGCGCTGAAGAAGGCCAATGCGAAATTCTCGCGCCGGTTCCGCGCCATGGAAGCAGCGGCGCGGGGAACTGGCCGGGAGTTCAAGGACCTGCCGCGCGCGGAGATGGAGGCGCTGTGGGACGCAATGAAGAACGCGGAGGAGAACGAAATAGGTGAAGCGCAGGCGCGGAGATGAGCCCGGACATCGTGGTGCGCAAATGTGAGGCGCTGGAGGAGTTTCACCGTTGCGTGGATCTTCAGCGTGAGATTTGGGGTGAGCAGGATTTGGAAGTCGAGCCTGCCACGATGTTTGTGGTGGCCGCCCATACCGGCGGCCAGGTACTGGGGGCCTTCGATGGCCAACGTTTGGTCGGCTATACACTGGCCGTAATTGGCTTGCGCGATGGCGTGCTCTTTCTGCATTCGCACATGACAGGGGTTCAGAGCGCTTACCGCGACCGGGGCGTTGGCCGCATGCTGAAACTGTTTCAGCGCGAGGAAGCTCTGAGCCGCGGCATTCGGATTGTGGAATGGACTTTCGACCCACTCGAACTGCGCAATGCACACTTCAATTTGAATCGCCTGGGGGCCATTTGCCGGCAATACCTTCCCAACCTTTACGGCCTAACGACCAGCCCCTTGCACCGGGGTCTGCCGACGGACCGTTTGCGCGTGGAATGGCGGTTGGACTCTGCGCGCGCGGTGGCCGCTATCCAAGACCTCGTCAAGGATCCCGCCGAAGCGCCGGCCGTGATTGAATTACCTTCCGACCTGGAACACTGGCAACGTGAAAGCTCACCGGAGGTCAAGAAAGTGCAGGAGCGGATCCGGGGCGAATTTACGAAGTGGTTCAGCAAAGGCTACGCCGCGGTTGGGTTACGCACCGGGCTCGGCAACCGCGCGTATCTACTCACTCCCTGGAGCGACTTTTAAGAAAGGTACGACCCCGACCATCATGCACATTCAAGAGGTCACGCTTCGCGAAATCGGCATGGAGCTGGTCACGCCGTTTGAGACCAGCATGGAACGCACCGAGCGTCGGCGAATCATTCTGGTGGAGGCGAAGGCGGACGGCGTAACTGGGTGGGGCGAATGCGTGGCGGGAGAGGCGCCCTACTACAGCCCGGAGTGGACGGACACGGCTTGGTTAGTCCTGCGGGATTTTTTGTGGCGTCTCATACAAGGCCGGCAATTCACTGCGGCCGCCGATATCTGGGGGCTCCTGCGACGCGTTCGCGGGCACAATATGGCCAAGGCCGCGCTGGAGGCCGCTATATGGGACGCCGAGGCGAAGCAAAAGGGCGTTCCTCTGGCGAAGCTCATCGGCGGAACCAGCGAAGAAATTGCCTCGGGAGTCTCCGTGGGAATCAAGGAGTCGCCCGAAGAGCTGGTGGCCGCCGTGAAGCAGGAACTGGCCGCGGGCTATCAACGCATCAAGATAAAAATCAAGCCGGGGAAAGACCTGGAGCCGGTGCGCCGCCTACGCCAGGAATTTCCACGCATCAAGCTGATGGTCGACGCCAACTCCGCCTACACGCTGGAGGATTGGCCCCTCTTGAAGCAGCTCGAAGGCTTTTACCTGATGATGATCGAGCAGCCACTCGGCTGGGACGACCTCTATAGCCACGTCGAACTGCAGAAGAAGCTCGACACTCCGATTTGCCTCGACGAATGCATCCATACCGAGGAGCATGCGCGCGCGGCGGCGGAGCTGGGCGCCTGCAAAATCATCAACATCAAGCTTGGCCGCGTGGGCGGATTCACGGTGGCACGCAGAGTTCACGATCTCTGTCAGCGCCACAGCATTCCCGTTTGGTGCGGCGGGATGCTGGAGAGCGGTATTGGCCGCGCGCATAACATCGCGCTCTCCACCCTTCCAAATTTCTCGCTGCCCGGCGATGTGGCCGCAAGCAAGCGATACTGGAAGGAAGATATCATCTCGCCGGAAGTTACAGTTTCGGCCCAAGGAACCATTTGCGTTCCCAGCGGGCCCGGCATCGGTTTTGAGCCAAGGCTCGACTACATCGAGAAACTCACCGTTCGCAAGGAACGGCTGGTCTGAGACAGTGAAGATCGAATCTCCCCGCGGGCGCGCTCCCGGCCGCTTGGCTCTTGCCGCGTCGATCGCTATCGTCGTGGTCGTTTGGGCCCTGAATTTCATTGCCGCCAAGATTGGCCTTCTTTATTTGCCGCCGCCGGCCATGGCTTCCTTTCGCGTGGTGTTGGCGGGCGTGGTGATGGCGCCCGTCTATTTTTGCTGCGCGCGCTTGAGCGCCTTCGCTGAAGCTCGTGAACTTCGCCGCCAGGGGTTTACGGCGCGCGATTTCTGGACCTTCCTGTATCTTGGTTTTTTCGGCGTGGGCGTGAACCAGATGTGCTTCACGATCGGGCTGTACTTCACGCGGGTGAGCCATGCCGCGGTGATCGTGGGCTTGGGGCCGATTTATATTCTAGTTCTCGCTGTACTGTTTGGCTTGGAGCGCGCCACCGGCCATAAGGTCGTGGGCATGCTCATCGCGCTTGCCGGCGTTGCCGTGTTGGCCTCGGAAGGCGGCGTTTCTGTGCATTCGCCTTCGTTGGAAGGCGATGCCATCACCATGGCGGGCTCGATCGGCTTTGCGATCTATGTAGTCCTGGGAAAGCGCGTGGCAGGGAAGTACGACAGTCTGACAATGACGGCCTTCAATCACTTTTCCGGGGCACTGATTGTGTTACCGCTAGCGATTCGCGAGGCCAGGGCTCTCTACCTGGAGAATCATTGGCGAGTTCCGTGGAGTGCCTGGGCCGCTACGCTCTACATGGCTATCTTTGGTTCGGCCCTCGCTTATGTATTCTATTTCTGGTTGCTGCGCTACCTGGAGGCCTCGCAGTTGAGCGCCTTTACCTACCTTCTCCCCGTCCTTGCCACTTTGCTCGGAATCTTGTGGCTTGGCGAGAAAGGCTCGTGGAGCCAGGTACTTGGCGGAGTCATGGCACTGGGCGGAGTCTACTGGATTGAATCCGGGCGGGCGCCGGTTGCCGGGGGGCACGCGGAATCGTGAATATCAGCCACCTCAGCGGCGATGGCACGCTGGTGCATCACTCGTTTTAATGGAACAATAACGCGGCAGCCCACGCTAGACTTTATCGGCGAAGCACGACAAGCGGTTGAGGAGACAAGACGTTGCCCGGCATTTCCCTTAGAAACGGTGGCGCGAAGGCGCGCATCGCAGTCATTCCCGGCGATGGCATCGGCGCTGAAGTCACCCGCGAGGCGGTGAAAGTGCTGGAAGCCGTGGGTGGTCCGGCTAATCGTTCGCTGGAGTTTGTTGCATTTGACTGGGGCGCCGACAAATACTTGCGCGAAAGCGTGACGCTGCCGGTAGGCGCCGTGGAGCTGCTGCGCGACGAATTTGACGCCATTCTTTTTGGCGCACTGGGCGATCCGCGCGTGCCCTCGAATCAGCACGCTGCCGATATATTGCTGGGCTTGCGCTTCAAGCTCGACCTGTACGTCAATGCCCGCCCCGTCGAGCTGCTCCACGACCGGCTTACGCCGCTGCGCGGCCGCACCGAAAAAGACATCCGCTTCATCGTTTTCCGCGAAAACACGGAAGGGCTCTACGTGGGTGTCGGTGGAGTCTTCAAACAAGACACACCAGACGAAATTGCCGTCCAGGAAGACGTCAACTCGCGCAAAGGCGTCGAGCGCATCATCCGCTACGCCTTCGATTATGCCCGGCAGAACGACCTGAAGCGCTTGTGCATGAGCGACAAATCCAACGCCATGACCTTCGCTCATGGCCTCTGGCAACGCGTCTTCAAGCAGGTCCGGCAAGAGTACGCGGACATAGATTCTCGCCACTTGTTTATCGATACTCTGGCCATGGAGATGGTTCGTGACCCTAGCCAGTTCGACATCATCGTCACTTGCAATCTATTTGGCGACATTGTCAGCGACCTGGGCGCGCAACTCGCAGGAGGCTTGGGTCAGGCGCCCTCGGGGAACATTCATCCTGGGAAAACCTCGCTCTTCGAGCCGATTCACGGCTCGGCACCGAACATTGCCGGAAAGGGAATTGCCAACCCGCTTGGTTCCGTCCTCGCTTCGGCCATGATGCTCGATTTTCTTGGATGGAGAGAACAGGCTGATGCCCTTCGAGCCGCCGTTCGCGCCGCGCTGCACGAGAATTTCCTAACCCCGGACCTCGGGGGCGACAAGCGCACAAAGGAAGTGGGGGATTGGTTGGCAAACGCCGTTAGCAAACGGGCCCGCCGACAATGTTAAAGCAACACTTGAAGAAATGAGGTTGAGTCTTTTTCTACGGCCTTCTCGCTATCAGAGTGATCAGTATTCCCAGGAGGAACCCTCCGACATGCGCGATCCAGGCAACCCCGCCAGAGGGACCTCCGCCCAAGGAGTTCATCCCTGCCAGAAACTGCACGACGAACCACTCCCCTAGAAAAAACACCGCTGGGAGGGGAACCACGAAAACGAATACCAGCGTGAGGACGCGCGCCCGGGGATAAAGCAGAATGTACGCGCCCATGACGCCGGAGATAGCCCCGCTGGCGCCCATCGCCGGCAATTGCGAGTTCAAGTTAAAGAATGAATGCGCAAAGCCCGCCCCGATCCCGCAGACGGTATAAAAAGCCAGATATGGGAGGTGTCCGAAGAAGTCTTCGACATTGTCGCCGAAGATCCACAAGAACAACATGTTGCCCGCGATGTGCAGGAAGCCAGCATGCAAAAACATGCACGTAAGCAAAGGGAGAAACGCAGCCTCGAAGCTGACGTGCCCCGATAGGAAAGCAGGGAAGCGCGCCGGCA
>Ga0307479_10005352_pt1 | contig 11753 bp, 5 predicted proteins | sample atmos_gasesECM4C_FD_203743 | JGI IMG/M metagenome (GOLD analysis project Ga0307479, IMG submission 203743) | Hardwood forest soil microbial communities from Morgan-Monroe State Forest, Indiana, United States - atmos_gasesECM4C_515 | ecosystem: Environmental > Terrestrial > Soil > Temperate... | reverse complement strand
GGTCTTCCTGGAAGAGCCCGACTTGCGGCGCAAGTTCGGGTCGAGCTACGAGGACTACCGGCGGGCGGTGCCCAGATGGCTGCCACGCCGGCCCGCCCGGTGACCAGGGTGCCTCCGCGGCCTCGTTGCAGGCGCTCGACCTCCCGCCGCGCTGCGCTCGACAGATGAGAGAGGACGCCGGCAGCGTCAGCCAGGTGGGCGCGGATCTGCGGCGGAAGGAGGAGCAGGCCGCGGCGCGCGGCGGCGTGCTCCGGAAAGAGCTGGGGCTCACCGACCTGGTGCTCACCCAGGTGCTGTTCATCATCGGCCTGCCGTGGATCGGCGTCGCGGCCAAGCAAGGGCCGTCCCAGGTCGTCCTCTGGCTGCTGGCGATGGTCTTTTTCTACCTGCCGTCGGCGGCCGTCGTGATCTATCTCAACCGGGTGATGCCGCTCGAGGGCGGCCTCTACCAGTGGGCGAAGCTGGGATTCAACGAGCTGACGGGTTTCCTGGTGGCCTGGAACCTGTGGTTGATGGCGATCCTGAACACCTCGGAGATCGGGCTGCAGGCGACGCAGGCCCTGCGCTACATCATCGGACCCGGCGGCGAGGCGTTGACCGGCAGCCGCTGGTTCGTTGGCGTCGTCACCCTGCTGCTGATCGGGGTCCTGGTGGGCCTGGCCGCCGTCGGCCTGGGGGTGGGGAAGTGGGTCCACAAGGCGGGCGGCGCGCTGATGCTCTTCACCTTCGCCGTCATCTTGCTCCTCCCCTGGCTCAACCGGGCGCGCGGCTCGCTGGCCGAGTTTCATCCGCTGCGCACCGAGATGCCGGTGCTCTCGATCATGACCCTGAACCTGCTCGGCAAGCTGGGGTTCGGGGCGTTGGGCGGATTCGAATACGTCGCCATCCACACCGCCGAATGCCGCGATCCCGTGCGCGCCATCCGGCGCTCGGTGACGCTCGCGGCCCCGATCATCGCCGCGATGTTCATTCTCGGCACCAGCTCGGTGCTGGCGCTGGTCCCGCGCAACGGCATCGACCTGATCGCGCCGATCCCCCAGGTGCTCAGCGAAGGCTTCCGCTCGCTGCCATTCTCCGCCGCAGTCGCGCCGATCACCATCCTGGCGCTCCTCTGCATTCGCGTGGCGCAGTCGAGCGTGATGTTCGCGGGCACCACCCGCCTGCCCATGGTGGCGGGTTGGGACCGGCTGCTGCCGGAGTGGTTCACCAGGCTGCACGTCCGCTACGGGACGCCGGTGAACTCGACCCTCTTCGTGGGCGCGGCAACCCTCGGGCTCGGGGTGGCGGGGCTGATCGGCGTGGGCAAGCAGGAGGCCTTCCAGCTGCTCTGGAACGCCTCGGGAGTCTTCTACGCCTTGACCTACGTGGCGATGTTCGCCGTCCCGCTGCTCGGGTTGAGGGGCCTCCGTCCGGGGCCGCCGCTATGGTTGAAGGTCGCCTGCCTGTCCGGGCTCCTGATGTCGCTGCTCTACGTGGCGGTGTCCATCGTGCCGCTCGTCGAGGTTTCGAGCCGCGCCGTCTTCGCGCTCAAGATCTCCGGCCTGGTCGCCTCGACCAATCTGCTCGGACTGGCCATCTACCTCGGCGCCCGCCGGCGGCGCGAGGTCCGGCAGGAGAGCGGCGAACGGTCGCCTGCCAGCCCCTGAGAGCGAGCGCCAGGTTCAGTTCTCCAAGCACCATACCGGCATCAGCTGGCTGCACGCGGAGTAGGTTTGCCTCCACGGCGCCATCTGCGTGCCATTGCCCCAATACCAGACGAGCGTGACCACGGCGCCGATGTCCATCGGATCGGAGCTCGTCCATGCCGTGCAGTTCGAAGGGAGCTCGTCTGTCCAGGTGTTGCCGGTTTGCGTGATGGCGTTGGCGCCGGTACGGACCCAGCCTTTGGCAATCGGCGGGCCCGAGCCCGAGTCGGCCTGGGTCAGGCCGAGCGTGATGTCGTAGGTCAGGTTCGAAGGATTGAGGATCTCCCACACCGAGGCGGTGTGAAACCCGGCCGCGCAAGCGGTCAGCACCTGAGACCCCGCGACGTTGGTCTGGGTCAGGTAGAAGTGGCGAGACTGCGCCCGCGCGCCGGGCGCGCCGGCCGGTCCCGCCGGTCCCGGCGGCCCCGCCGGTCCGGCTGGCCCCGCTGGACCAGGAGAGCCACCCGCCGCCGCCACGAAGTAACCCAAAACCTCCGCTCGCACCTGTGCCGCGGCCGTGAGCACATGCACCGTGAAGTCGCTGTTGCAAGCAGCAGCGGAGCAGAGATTGACCACCGTGGTGCCGTTCGCGGGCGCGCCCTGTGCGAAGTCGAGCGCCTCCGCATCCGGCTCCGGCGCGCCGCTGGCCCAGGCGCGCAGCTGCCCGGCGCCGCCAGCCGCGCCGACATGGAAGCTCAACGCGACCGCCTTGGCGTCCTGCGAGACGCCGCAACCCCCCGCCGCCCCTCCCTGGGCAGAGAGATCGGTCGTTTCCCCGCGCACGCGAAAACCACGGACCTCGCCGGCGGCGAACTTTCCCGCCGGCGCCGCCACCGTGCGCGCCACCGCACAGGGGGCCACCGCTACGTAGACGAGACCGTCTCCTCTGGCGGCCGCGGGGCCCACGAGACCGAGGGCGATGCCCAGCGCGGCCGCCGCGATCAGCAGACCTCTGGCGCCGAGGATGGCGCTTTTCTTTTCTCCAGCATCTCTGATTTCCAGCATATCTAAACCTCCTTCGGTAGGGCGCCCGTCATATCAAATCAATCGGTATGCACAGGATACAAAGTTGGCGCCTCGTAAGGAAGCATTGCGGAGCGAATGCGATGGCTGCTCGACTACACGGCCAACTCGGTTGTACTCTGGTCAGCGAGCGAGACGCCACGTCGGCGTTCGATGGGTTGGGAAGAGGCCATGGTACGAAAGCTGGCGATGAGGGTTGACCGCACCCGGGAGTCGAGGAGGTGCGCCGCGGCGCTGCTGCTGGCCGGCCTCTCGGCCGCTGCGCTGGCTCGGCCGCTGGCCGCCACGGTGCGCGACGAGGGCCGCTGGCAGACCCTCGGGCCGTACGAGGCGGCGGTCGGCGCGCTGGCGATCGATCCGGCAGACCCGGCCAACGTCTATGCCGGAACGAGCGGCGGCAGCGTGGTGTGGACGAGCGCCGACGGCGGCGCGACGTGGAGCGGCGACCACCAGGGGCTGCCGGGGTACGGGGCCGCGAGCGCGATCGCCATCGATCCGCGGCACCCCTCGACAATCTACCTGGCCGACGCGGGACGCGGCGCGGTCTGGAAGAGCCTCGACGGTGGCGCCACCTGGGGCGCGACCGGCTTCGCGCTGGCGCACCCGAACTTCTCCAACCTGTGGTCGCTGGCAATCGACCCCCGGCACCCGCGAACCCTTTACGTGGGGAGCGGCGAGGGAGTGTGGAAGAGCGTCAACAGCGGCGCCACCTGGGCGCCGGCACGGCGAGGCCTCCCGGTCTCGCACGACGTTTTCACGCTGGCGATCGATCCCTCGGCGCCGCGCACGCTCTATGCCGGGGTCGGCTCCTCAGGGCCAGGCGTCAACACGGTAGGTGTCTGGAAGACCACGGACGGCGGGGCGACCTGGGCGCCCGCGGGCGCGGCGCCGCCTGCCGCTCCGGTGCTCGCCCTGGCGATCGATCCGCACTCGCCGCAGGTGGTCTATGCCGCCAGCGACGACGGACTCTGGAAGAGCGCCGACGGCGGCGCCTCGTGGCGGCGCGCCGACCACGGGCTGCGGCGCTTCGGCAACATCCAGGCCCTGGCCCTCGATCCCGCCTCGCCCGGCACGCTCTTCGCGGCCGCCGGCGGCGCCGTCTTCAAGAGCCTCGATGGCGGCGCCAGCTGGGCCGCCGCCAACCAGGGACTCGGGGGGTTCCATGTAATCTCGCTGGCCGTCGATTCCTCCGGCTCGGGGGCGGTCTATGCGGGGACGGCAAACGACGGGCTGGGTAGCGGCGTCTTCAAGAGCAGCGACGGCGGCGCCAGCTGGTCGGCGCGCGACCAGGGCGGCCTCACCACCTTCGCCTTCTCCTGGATCGCCGAGAGCCCGCAGGGGACGATCTACGCCGCCGGCATCGGCCCGCGATATGGCACCGACCTCTTCGTCGGCGGCGATGGAGGGCTCACCTGGACGACCGTTTCGCCACGGCCCACGATCGAGATCGCTCAACTCGTCATCGATTCGCAAGCTCCCGCGACGCTCTACGGAGTGGGATTCAACGGCCTGCAGTTCACGGTCTTGTTGCGTAGCCGCGATGGCGGAGCGAGCTGGACGAACGTGCAGCCTCTGGTGCTGAACGCCAACTTCGTCGCGATCGATCCGCAGGACGACGCCATCCTCTATGTCGTGCTGAACCAGGGGCTGGTGCGCAGCGCCGACGGCGGCGCCACCTGGACGCCTGCCGCGGGCGCCGACCTCCCGCAGACGCCGCTCCGCCAGGTGGTGATCGATCCGGTCTCGCCCGCCAACGTCTACGCCTTCGGCTGGGGCGCCGGCCAGCTCTGGAAGAGCGCCGACCGGGGGCTGAGCTGGACGCGGATCGGGAACAGCCAGGGAGGGATCAGCGCGCTGGTGGTCGATCCGCACGCCTCGGCGACCCTCTTCGCCGTGGCCGCCGGGGCCGTCGAGAAGAGCGCGGATGGCGGCGCCACCTGGTCGGTCGTCTACCTCCCGCCCGACCCCGTCCACGCCGGCGTCTCGGCGCTCGCCATCGCCCCGACCGCCCCGTCCACCGTCTATGCCGCGGTGCCCGAGCTGGGAGTCGTGCGCAGCACCGACGGCGGCGCCACCTGGGACCTCCTCCCGGCCGCCGGCCTGGGGCCGTTCGTCCAGCAGCTGCTGGTCGATACGCTCGACCCGCACCGGCTGATCGCGGGCATCTTCCAGGGCGGCCTCCAGTCCCTCGCCGTCCCCGCGCCCTGAGCGTTCCCGGGCGGCCTCAGCGCCGCAGGCTGAGGACGCGGAAGAACGCGGCGGCGGCGGCGGCCGGGTCGCCGACCAGGCCGGTGGGGCCCTCCTGGGGGAGCCAGTCGGCGGGCAGGTGCTTGCGGTAGGGGTTCTCGAGGAAGCGCTGGTCGAAGAGGGCGACGATGCCGGTGTCGTGGGGCGAGCGGATGAGGCGGCCGGCGGCCTGCACCACGCGCGTCATGCCGGGGACCACGAAGGAGTACTCGAAGCCGCGCTCGAAGCGCTCCTCGTAGTAAGTCTTCAGCAGGTGGCGCTCGAGCGTGAGGGCCGGCAGGCAGGGACCCACCACCGCCACCGCGCGCAGCATGTCGCCGGGATAGTCCACCCCCTCGGCGAAGGCGCCGCCGGCGACCGCCGCGAGCAGCACGTCGCCGAGCACCGCCTGACGCAGGATGGCGAGCAGCGCCTCGCGCTCCTTGTCGCTGTCCGCCTGGCGCTGGATGAACAGGCGCTTGGCGCGCAGGCGCATGCGTCCGGTCACCTCGGCGAGGAAGGCATAGCTGGGGAAGAGCGCGAGGCAGTTGCCCGGCACCGCCTCGGCGAAGGCGGCGAGGCGCTCGGCGATGCGATCGTAGTTGGCCGGCCGCTGGCGGTAGGTGGTCGCCACCGAGGCGTCGATCACCACCCTCCGGTTGGCGGCCGGGAAGGGGTTGGGGATCTCGACGAACGCGGTGCGGCCGGCGGCGAACCCCAGCAGGCCGGTGTAGAACTCAGGCGGCGAGAGGGTGGCCGAGAGGCCGATCGCGGCATGGGCGCGGTTGATCACGGCGCCGAGGAAGCGGCTGGGGTCCTTGCACAGCACGCGCACGCGGCAGTCGCCGCGGCAGATCTCGACGAACTGGCTGAAGGCGGCGTCGGCCGCCGCCAGGCCGTTCAAGAAGCGCAGGAAGTCGAAGTAGAGCTCGACGAAAGGGTCCTCGGCGCGGAAGCCGCGGTGCTCGCGCTGGTGCTCGAGGTAGTCGACGAAGGCGGCGTCCAGCTCCGGCCGCAGCCGCCAGAAGAGATCCTCGGGCAGCCGGGTCTCGGCGGCCCGGTCGGCCGCCGTCGCCAGCCTCCGCCAGGCGCCGGGGCCGGGGGTGGGGCCGAGGCCGGTACCGCGGCCGGCGATGGCGCCAGTGCCGGCGCCGGTGCCGCCAGCCACCGCCGCGGCGCCCGGCGCCGCTCGGGTCGCCAGCGGCTGGAGCGCATCCGGGCCGGCGGCGGCCAGCCCGGGAGGCATCGGGGGCTCGGCGATCTCGAAACCATCCTCCGGGCCGCCGACCTCGTCGAGGCAGCCGCGTACCGTCTCCTCGATGATGGCAGCAAGCTGCAGGCACAGCGCCGCGATGCGGTAGTGGATCGGCGCTCCCAGCGGCCCGATCGCCGACGCCGCCTGGCGCGCCGCGCCGGCCGACAGCGCCGGGCTGTAGTAGCCGCGCCCGCGCTCGACCAGGTTGTGCACCTCGTCGATCACCAGCACGGCGTCGGAGAGGTCCTGATCCGGCGAGAAGTCCGGCAGCGACACGTAGGGATCGAAGGCGTAGTTGTAGTCGCAGACGGTGACCTCGGCGCGCGCCGCCAGCTCGAGGCTGACCTCGAAGGGGCAGACCTCGGCGGCCCGCGCGGCGCGGAACACGTCGTCGGGCTCGATCGCCGCATGGCGCTCGTAGATCTCGGCCAACACGCCGGAGGTCTGCAGCTTCAAGGCGTAGTCCTTGGCGAAGCGGCAGTACTCCTCGTGGCAGATCAGCTGGTCGTTGGCGCACATCTTCGCCTTCGCCCGCAGGCGCAGCGAGCGGAAGGCCGCGTCCTGGTTGAGCAGCTGCAGCACGGCGGTCGCCATCTCCTGCTGCAGGGTCTTGGCGGTGAGCACGAACAGCCGCTTGTCGTGGGCGAGGCAGTAGCGCAGCGCCGGAAACAGCGCCGCCACGGTCTTGCCGATGCCGGTCGTCGCCTGCAGCAGCAGGTGCTCACGGTTGGCCACCGCTGTCTCGACCGCCGCCAGGATCAGCTCCTGGCCGGGGCGAAGCTCGCCGTACGGGAACTCGAGCCGCTCCGCCGCCTGCCGTCGCTCGCGCCGCCGGCGCGCCTCCGCCTCGTAGGCGCGCAGCAGCGTGTTGACGCGCCGCCGCACGGCGGCGTCGAGCGCGTCGAGGTGCACCGGCAGCTCCTCGCGCTCGACCTCGTCGCTGCCGATCGAGATGAGGACCAGCTCCGCCCGCACCGGCGCCGTCTCGCCGCCGCGCGCCAGCATCCAGGCGTAGAGCAGCGCCTGGCGCTGGTAGATCTCGCGCACCGCGGGCGGCAGCGCGCCGCCGCGCCGGACCGACTTGATCTCCTCCACCACCAGGGAGCCGTCCGGCTCGCGGCGCAGCCCGTCGATGCGCCCCGCTACCGACACCTGCCAGCCCCGGTGCTCGAAGCGGTGGCCGACCACCACCTCCCGGCGGTAGGTGCCGTCCTCGGCGACCTGCCTCTCCTGGTAGCGGCTGTGGATGGCCTGGCCGAGCCACAGCCGCTCGTAGCCGCCGCGGTTGGCGAACCCCAGGCTGCGCAGCAGCGCGCCCTCGAGGAGGTCCGCGACCGCCAGCTCCATGGTCAGGGCCTCTCCATCGAACCGCGGCGGCATGGCGTCCGAAGTATAAGACGCAGCTCGACTTGCTCGGTAAGCCATGGACGCGACCGGCAAATGCAGGTAGGCCCGGTGGCCTACCCATATAGATAGACGTAATTTGCCGGCGACGCTCGCGCCGGCGATCAGGAAGCTTGGCCGGGGGCCGGCCGCTACGGATTCGCCACCACTCCCGCCAGCTGCTTTTCGGCCAACAGCGAGTTGAACCGCGCGAGATCCGTCGACACCAGCTCGTCGAGCGTCTTGCGCGTGCGTGCTGCCTCGTCGTGCAGGAGCTGGTGCACCTCGAGCTGAGCGGCGGTGGGCGCGAAGTCGGACTCCGCGATGCGGCCAAGCAGGTAGACGAGCTGCTCGGTCACTTTCGCCGGCCAGCGCAGGTTGTCCTGGCCGCGGCCGGTGACCCGCACCTGGAAGAGGTCCTCCTCGACGGCGAGGAGCTTCTTGTCCAGCGCCTCCGCCGCGTCCTTGACCTCCTTCGGTCCCTTGTCTCCGAGCCGGACCTCTAGCGCGGCGAGCTGGGCGCGCGCGCTTTCCGTCCGGTTGATGGCTTCGACGGCCTGCTTCACATCGTCGAGGAGGTCCCGCACCAGGTCGCCCTGCGCGCGCACGTCGGCCTCGCTGCCGCCGGCGCCGGGGTCCTTCATCAGGGTGAGCGGCTGGGACAGCTCGCGGTCGCCGACCTTCAGCTTGACCTTGTACTCGCCGGTCGGCGCCAGCACCGCCAGGCGCTGAATGCCGGACGCGGGGATCCCTTCCACCCCGACCTTGATGTAGCTGGCGCCCAGCGGGCTGGTGCGCAGCCGCGCCTCGAGCGTCTTGTCATAGGCGAGGTCCCACCACGCGCGATTCAGGCCGGCCTTGGCCGGCCCCTTGAACGTGCGCACGACCTTGCCGGCGGCGTCCTCGATCCTGATCTCGATCTCGTCCTTCTGCGCGCCGGTCGCCTTGTCCTTCTCGCCCTTGACGGCGGACGCCAGCCAGTACTGGATGGGCACGCCGTCCGGCGGGTTGAAGCCGGCCACCGGGTCGTAGTAGGCGGCAAACGGCCTCTCGACCCTGCGCCAGCGATAGGTCGGCCGCGGCGGGAGCAGCACGGCCTGATCGTCCCGCGTCGGGGCGCTACCGCCGAAATGCCGCAGCGCCGTCAGGTCGTCGAGGATCCAGAAGCCGCGGCCGTAGGTGGCCACCACCAGGTCGCCGAAGCGCTCCTGCACGGCGATGCCATAGACCGGTGCGTGCGGCAGGCCGGCCCCGAGCGGCTGCCAACGCCCGCCGTCGTCGAACGAGACGTACAAGCCGTTCTCGGTGCCCAGGTACAGGAGGCCGCGTCGCGCCGGGTCCTCGCGCAGGGCGTGGGCATACGAGAGCGGGCTGCGCGGGATGCCGTTCACGATCGGCGTCCAGGTGCGGCCGTAATCCCTGGTCTTGAACACGAAGGGATCGCGGTTGTCGACCTGGTGCAGATCGACGGCGACGTAGGCCGCGCCGGCCTCGAAGCGCGACGGCTCGATCGCGGCGACCGTTCCCCACGGCGGCAGTCCGGGCAGGTGCGCGGTCACGTTGGTCCAGCTCTTGCCGCCGTCCTGGGTGAGCTGCAGCTGGCCGTCGTTGGTGCCGGCCCAGAGGAGGCCCGCCACGAGCGGCGACTCCGCGATGGTGAAGACGACACCCGCGTACTCGACGCCGATGTTGTCGGGGGTGAGGCCGCCCGAGACCTGCTGGCGCGCCTTGTCGTTCAGGGTGAGGTCGGGGCTGATCACCCGCCAGGTGGCGCCGCCGTCGGTGGTTTGATGGACGTACTGGCTGCCCACGTAGATCCGGTTGTGATCGTGTGGGGAGATGGTCAGCGGGAACGTCCAATGGAAGCGGTATTTCAGCTCGGCGGCGGGCCAGCCCATCGTCGCCCGGGGCCAGACCTCGACGTTGCGCGCGGTGTTGGTGCGCGCGTCGTAGCGGGTGACGATGCCGCCCACGCTGCCGACGCCGGAGGCGCTCGACCAGACAACGTCCGGATCCTGCGGGTCGGGCGTCGCCCACCCGCTCTCGCCGCCGGCCACGCTGCTCCACATGCCGCGCGTGATGTACGGCTCGTCCTCCTCCACGCCGAGCTTGCTGTTGCTCGGACCGCGGGTGGACGGCCCGTCCTGCCGGTTGCCGTACACCCAGTACGGGATGCGGTCGTCGACGGTCACGTGGTAGATCTGCGCGATCGGCAGCTGCACGTACATCCAGCTGCGCCCACGATTGAGGCTGATGGACACCCCGCCGTCGTGGCTGACGATGAGCCGGTTGCCGTTGGCCGGGTCGATCCAGATGTCGTGATGGTCGCCGCCCGGCACCTCGGCGTCCGGCGGGTCGACGATCGTCTTGCCGCCATCGCGCGTCTTGGCCCAGGCCGCGGTGAGGAAGTAGGCCTCGTCCGGGTCGTCCGGCTCGACCGCCATGCGGTTGTAGTAGTGGGTGCGGCCGGCCACCTGGCGGTCGGCGGTCATCAGCGTCCAGTGTAGGCCGGCGTCGTCGGACCGCCAGAGCCTGCCGGTCGGCGTCTCCTTCCCCTTCCAGGGCTGGCCGTCGCCGACCTCGATCAGCGCATAGACGCGATTGGAGTTGGCCCGCGTCATGGCCAGCCCGACCTTGCCCCAGGGCTTGGCGGGCAGCCCGTCGCCCTCGAGCTGCTTCCAGGTGAGGCCGCCGTCGGCCGAGCGGTAGAGGCCGCCGCCCGGTCCACCGCTCTCGCGGCCCCAGGTGTGGATCTCGAGCTGCCAGGTGCCGGCGAAGACCACGCGCGGGTTCCCGGGATCCATCGCGAGGTCGGAGCAGCCGGTCTTCTCGTCGACGAACAGGGTCTTCGTCCAGCTCCTCCCGCCGTCGGCGGTGCGGAACACGCCGCGGTCGGCCTGCGGTCCGTAGGCGGTGCCGAGCGCGCAGGCCAGGGCGACGTCGGGATCGCGCGGGTCAACCACGATGCGCGCGATGCGGCCGGTCCTCTCCAGCCCGGCGCGCGCCCAGGTCCGCCCGGCATCGGTGGAGCGGAACATCCCCCAGCCAAGGGAGATGTTGCTGCGGATGAAGGCCTCGCCAGTCCCCGCCCAGACCACGTTGGCATCGGACGGTGCCACGGCCAGAGCGCCGATGGAGGAGACCGGCTGGTCGTCGAAGATGGGGCGCCAGTGGACCCCGCCGTCGGCGGTCTTCCAGATCCCGCCGGACGCCGCGCCCGCGTAGTACACGTTGGGGTCGCCGGGAACCCCCGCCACGGCCGAGACCCGGTTCCCTTCGGGCCCGATGTAGCGGAACTTGAGGGCGGCGAAGGGGCCGGACGGGGCGGCCGGGGACACCGTGGACGCCGGCTCGTCCGTGGCGCCGAGCGCCGGGCAGACGAGGACCGCGAGCGACAGGGCCAAGCACTTCACCAGTTTCATCACCGCCTCCCGCCGCCACGCCGGCGCGGCAAACCAGGGGCTTCGCGCCCGCGGCGTGGATCACGGGCGCGATGGACCTGGCCCATGCTTCCTGCGGCGACCGGCACCAAGGTGTCATGCGGTCCGGCTGCGGTCTCGGGGGCAAGGCCAGGGCTGGCCTCGGAGTCTATACGTCTCTCGCCCGCGCCACCCGCGTCGACACCCTGGTCGCCATCAAATACGAGTGATCCGGCCAATCTGGCCAAGGCCTTGGACAGAGAGCCGCCTCGGGATCACTACGCGAGTCGCGCGCGGCGCCTCGTCGCGCGGGCCTCGGATGCCGGCAGCCTGACGATGCGGTTTTCGCCTTACACTATGCACGGCTTGTCGCCCTGGGCGCCCTTTTTTGCATGAGCTTCGCCATTCCCGCTTCGCCACGCCATACCGCCCCGCCGCCGAGGGGGGCTCGTCGACCTCCGCGGTCCCCGGGCCCCAGCGGCCTGCTGCGGTGGGCGGCGGCGCTCGGCGCGCTGGCGCTGCAACCGGGGCTGATGGCAGCAGCTGCCCCGCCGTCGGCGGGCGCTCCGCCGTCAGCCGCCGCCGCCCTATCAGCAGTCGCCCCCCCGTCCTCGGCCGCCGCGCCGTCCCCGGCCGCCGCGCCGGCTGCCGGGCCAACCGCCCCGGTCCCAGTTCCCTCCGCGCCCCCTTCGCCAGCGCCGGCGGCGCCGCCGGGCATCGCGGTCGCGGCCCCGCCGCCGGGCGCCGCCGATCTCGAGGCCG
>Ga0307479_10005351_pt1 | contig 11754 bp, 3 predicted proteins | sample atmos_gasesECM4C_FD_203743 | JGI IMG/M metagenome (GOLD analysis project Ga0307479, IMG submission 203743) | Hardwood forest soil microbial communities from Morgan-Monroe State Forest, Indiana, United States - atmos_gasesECM4C_515 | ecosystem: Environmental > Terrestrial > Soil > Temperate... | reverse complement strand
CACCGGCGGTGTTGATGGCGGCGTTGTACGGTACGCCGACGATGCCGTTCGGGAGGGCAGTTGTGGTGATCACCAGCGTGTTCACGGAAATGCTTAGAGTTTGCGTGGCCGTCTGGGTTGGCGAAGAAGAATCCGTAACGCTCACCGTGAAGGTGAAGTTGCCGGAGCCGGTGGGCGTGCCGGTCAGCATATTGCCGGCTACGGCCATGCCCGGCGGCAAGGTGCCGCTGGTGACGGTGCCGTTGTAGGGCTGCGTGCCGCCCGCGACCGGCAAAGCTTGCGCGTAAGGCCGTCCGACTGCGGCGGTCGGCATGTTTGCTGAAGTGAAAACCAGAGCTGGCGTCGGAATGATGGTTAGCGTGAGAGTTGCGCTGGCTGTTTTTTGAGGAATGCTGCCGTCGACTACTTGCACGGTGAACTGGAATGAACCGGTAGCCGCGGGTTTGCCGGAAAGAACCCCGTTGGAGCCTAGCGTCACACCGGCCGGCAACGCGCCCGACATCAGGGTCCACGTAAGTGAACCCGCACCGCCTTGTTGCAGCAACACGCGCGCATACGCTTGATTGACAATCCCATTCGGAAGCGAGGTCGTCGTCACGATGAGAGGGGCCGCTGCCGCCGCGCTGTAATAAATTTCTTCGTTGGCGGTGGTGTTCACACCATCATCGCCCCCGGAAATCAGCGGATTGCCAGTTGGCAGAACAACCGCCTGCGCATATTCGCGACCCAGGGTCAATGCACCGGTCGGGCTGAATGTACCGGTCACAGGATTGAAAATTTCCGCAGAGGATATGCCAGGTGTAGTAGCTCCAAAATTCGGGACGCCGCCAGCTATCAGAACGGTCCCGTCCGGCAGGAGCGAACTCGTTTGGTGGCCGCGCGGAGTGCTCATGCTGCTTGTGAGCGTGAAGAGACCTGTAGCAGGGTTGAAAATTTCCGCACTGGAGGCGGTCACTTGGGTTTGATAGTTGACGAAGCCCCCCGTTAAGAGCACGGTGCCGTTCGGAAGTAGCGTAGCTCTTCCTTCATCACGCGGGCTGTTCATGTTTCCTGTGGAGGTGAACGCCCCGACACCACCATTGGCCGTGGGGTCAAAAATTTCCGCGCTTGCGAAGACTGTAATGGGAGGGCCGCTAAAGTCGCGGCCACCGGCGACGAGAACCGTCCCGTTGGGCAAAAGAGTCATGGTATGGCGGGCACGCGCCTGGTTCAGATTGCCCGTAGGAGTAAACAAGCCGGTTGCTGGGTCATAGACTTCGGCGCTGTTCAGGGTCCCGAAGAAAGTCTGGCCGACACCGCCGCTGACGAGTACCTTTCCATTTGCCAAGAGAACAGCGACGTGCAAATCCCTCGTCTGCGCCATGCTGCCAGTCGCCGAGAACGTGCCGCTAGTGGGGTCGTACAATTCCGCGGTGTCCAAGGGATTGCCCGCGCTGTCAATGCCACCGACCAGGAGCACCTGACCATTCGGGAGCAGGATACTGGCGTGACGCGCCCGCCCGTTGGGTGCGGTTAAGTTTCCAGTCGGAGAAACGGTGCCGGTCGTTGGATCGTAGAGTTCGGCAGTGTTCAGTGCATTGCTGGTGTTATTTACGCCGCCAGCGATCAGCACCTTGCCGTTCGTCAACAATATCTGCGTGCCCAATTCGCGAGTTGTAGACAGCGGCGCTGTTGCGCAGAATCCATTCACCGCGAAGGGATTGGAAGCGGCGGTCGCGTTCACGGAGATGGCCCGCAGCGTGTATCCGAGCTGGCCGCGATCGATGGATAGATTGCTGAACGTGGCTTGGCCTTGCCCGTTGGTGGTTTGCAACAGCGTGCCGCTCAGCGTGGCCGCCGAGCAGGGCGGAGTTCCGCCGAAGCTCATAGCGACGGGCGCATTTGGAATTGTCGCGCCAGTGTTGTCCGTGACCTGCACGATTACAGGGCTGCCGCCTAAGACTTGTCCACCGACCGAATTGCCAGGCTGTGTCACAAACGTGACGTTCGCCGGGACCTGCACGGTGCCAACAACATTGATGGTGTAACCCTGTGAAACGATTTGCGGCGGCGTTGCGCTATCGGTGGCTTGCACCGTGAAGCTGAAGGGGCCAGACGCTGTGGGAATTCCAGAGATCAGACCCGAGAGAGGACTTAACGTGAGACCCGGCGGCAAGTTGCCGCTTGCAATCACCTGGCTGATGGTGCCCAAACCGCCGGTGACCGAAATCGTTTGGCTATACGAGGTTCCCTGGGTTGCCGATGGCAGCGTCAACGGCGAAAAGACCATCCGCGACCCAACGCGAATGCTTAAGCTTTGAGTGGCAGTATGCTGAGGGAATGATGGAGAGCCAACATCCTGCACTTGCACCCCGAAAGAGAAGGTAGCGACACCACTTGCCGTGACTATGCCGGTGATAGCACCGGTCGCGGGATCCAGTGTGAGACCAGGTGGAAGCGCGCCCGCAGTCAGCGAGAAGGTATGCGTAGTCGGATTTCCACCGATCGTTTGAACTGTGGCCGCATACACCGATCCGGTCACGGCATCGGGAAGGCTGGTGGTTGTAATTTGCAAGGGAGGCACAGTGATTGGAGGCGGGGGAGGAGGGCCGCCACCGCTGCTGAGAACGGTTTGCGTGGGGACAGCCTGGGAGACGACCACCGGAGCAACGCTCGCCGCAGGATTGAAGGTAGGGAAAGTGTGGGTGTCCGTGTTGACGACGCGAATAATGATGTTCGCGGTTTCGCCGGGAGCTAGCGCGACGGTGGCATTGGTGATGCCGGGATTGGTGATGCCGGGGTTGGTGATCCCCGGGTTCGTGGGGTTCAGCAACACCGGATTGACGATGTTGGTGACCACCACGTTGTGCGTTTCGATCTTCAGATTGCAATCCTGCCCGGACGGCGCTGCCGGCGTCTGATACAGCTTGGAAATAATGAGTTGCAGAACGTTACCCAGCGGGACCGGAGAACTGGAAGCGAGGTTGATCGCGAAAGAACCCTCGGTGTTGCCGGTGTTGCTGACGGTCCACTGAGTATCAGAGACGCTGGTGTTCGCGGGATCAAGGTTGGTGATGCCGGGATTGGTAATCCCCGGATTGGCGATGGAGGCGTTGGTGATGCCGGGGTTCGTGATGCCGGGGTTGGTAATCCCGGGATTTACGACGGTGACGCTTTGAAAAGTCGAGTTGGTGATGCCGGGATTGGTGATGCCGGGATTGGTGATCCCCGGCGTGGTGATCGCTGGATTGGTGATCCCCGGATTGGTGATCCCCGGATTAGTGACTTCGAAGTTCGTAATCCCCGGATTGGTTATACCGGGAGTTGTGACGGTGGGATTCGTGATGCCTGGGTTGGTCGGATCCGGATTGAGGATTGTGAAGCTCGTCAGCCCACCTGGAACGAGCGTGCCTTGTGGTGCCGTGATTTCGGCGATGTTCACGGTGACGCTGGCGGTGGGACTTGTTGATGTGACAAAGACAGGCCGTGCGGCACTCGAGAGAGGCGGGATACTGAGATCCAGCGTCGTTAACTGGGCGAACTGTAGGAAGGACGCGTTTCCGCCGGGAGGCTGATTGGCAATGGTCATCCGGAAGCTCTTGATGACATTCGTCGTATTCTGCGCGACCAGGGAAAAGGCTCGCTGGAATGGAACGGTCACGCCATTGAATACCGTCGTGCCGAGTGGCTTGGCATTGCCGGGTGCGCCGAATACCAGGCCATTGCTGATCGGCGCGGTGTAGATATTTTGGTTGCGCGAGCCCGTGAAGCCGACCCGACAAGCCGGCACGGAAGTTCCCGGTTGAAAAATACTGGTCGAGCCAACAGAAGGAGAATTGGGCGGAGTGTAATGCGTCCAGTCTCCATCGGCGGGCGCCTGGACGTCGCGATTGTCGGTCCAGGTAGCATGGAAGAACGTGGGCGTTGACGCGCCGATGTTAAACTTCCAGTCATCGTTATCGCCGTCGCCATCGCCACCGGCATCCGCGTCGGAGCCGCCCCCATGGGGCGGTAGGAAGGAGGGAGACGCCGCGATATCCACGTAATCGCCCATGAAGGGCGCTGTACCCGAGCGGAAAATCGGAAGATTGGGGACGTTGAATTCCAGCTGTTCAATATCGGTTTGGTTTGCGGCGCAGCACCCGTACGCGTATTGCGAAACCAAGATGGAAGGAGCGAAGACGGGAACCTTGCCGGGCAGGGCTTGAGCGACGCGCAAGTCAAAGGTATGGCGCCGCATGGTAATCGTAGAATCGTCGATAAATTGATTGAAGACAGCGCCGGTAAGGGGAGGTGTCAGACCCAGTTCGCCTGCTAGCTCGGGGAATTCGCTGTAGAGGCCGGTGGGCTGGCCTTGGCTGAGGAGAGGACTGAACAGACCGAAAGTATGGTCAAGGCGTAGATCGTAGTAGAGAAGGGAGAGCTTTCCCGCCGCAAAGGTAAGCGCGGGCATAATCTGATGTCCGCGGCCGAAAGGATTGCTTAGGGGATCAATCGGAGGATTGTCAACCGGAACCGGCGGGGTCCAGGTGGACCCACCGACAGAGGAGGTGAGGACGACGCGCGCATCGCCGCTAGGCACGGTATTGCGCGCGGAATAGGCGACGTAGGCGCGTCCGGTCGCGTCGAAGGCTGCGGTGGGATAAGCATTGGTGCGGAACGAAGTGTTGGTTGTGCCTTCGTCAAACGGCGTGAAGGTGCTGACGCGAACGGGCTGGGCGAAGGTTTCGCCACCATCGAACGACATGGTTCCGACAATGGCGTCCGGTTGGCTGATGGTCCCAGATTGGTAGTGGAACTGGCGCCAAGCCACGTAAACGGTGCCTTTCACGGGACTAATAGTGATGACCGCTCCCTGATTGACAACACCGCTGCCGCTAATGGCTACCGGCCGGCTCCAGGTTGCTCCGCAATTCTCAGAGCGAACAAAATATATTTTGGATTTTTGGGGAACGGTGACCGTCTCCGGATCGGTATTCGGCGCTTCGGAGAACGAGGTGTAAGCTACGTACACGTTTCCCGCTGCGAACGACTGGCGGACCAGCCCGTTGCCCGGCTGATTCACCGTGAAGTTGCAGGTGTCGTCAGATCGCGGAATGTCCACCGCCATGGTCGGCTTGTCGAGGAACTGGGAGGACGAGCCACTGGCGACAATCGAAGTGCCGATGTACTGAATGGCGTCGCCATTCAGGATGTCGTTGGGATCCGCGTTCTCTTTGTTGTTGAGGTCGATCAGGCGCGAGACGATAATCGCACTGCTCGGATTGAATCCACGATTGAAGACCAAGCCCGCGTAGTAGAACATTCCGTTTGTGCCGGCACGAACAGTGGGGTCGGCGGCCGCCTGATAGCCCGCGTTTCTTACGGCGGGCGCGCCGGCGCAGATCGGTGTGTTGTACGGGCACCCGGGCAGCAAAATGCTGCGCCACGTCGCTCCGCCGTCAAGAGACTTGAAAAGTCCCAGCCAGGCGTCGCCCGTTTCTCCATTGGTGGTCAGCGCTAAGTCTACGGAACGATAGTCATTGGCTCCCGCCAAGAGATGGAAGGGATTCCGCGAGGAAACCGCCATCGAAGGTTCATTCTGCCGCTGCAGGAAGGGGTCGCCCCCGGGCCACTCCGTGCCCGAGACCATGTTGACGTTCGTGCCTACGGTTTGCGCGGCTGCGAAACACGGCGCCATGAGCGCGCCGACCAGAGCTACAATTCGAAATCCGAGAGTCCGGGCCTGCAAATCCATGAGGCACTCCTGGCCAGGGGAAGAGTCGCCCATCAACTCGCGCTTGAGGCTGCTCAGGCGGCAAGTGGATCGCTATTGCCCACTCAAGGTTACTCGGGACATTAAGGGACACTAAGAGTGGAAGTGACGCACCGTTCTCAAGCTGCTTGTGCAGGGGAGTTTCCCTGTAAATTGAATTGAAGTCAAGTAAATGATGACTAGAGACCTGTGCCCGGAAGGACGCACCAAGCGAGTACTCCTAGCCCGTGCGACGCCCACGGCAAGCACTCGGTAGGCGAGGGAGGGCTCCGCCGGGAGACTTCCATTTCTACTCAGGTCTCGTAAGGCCGCCGATTCTGGTGACCGCAGCCTTAATTTCTCCGAAAATCATATTCACATCCAAGCTCGAGAATCAAAACCTCCAGACGGGTTGGTGACTTGCGCATGGGCGGGCGCTGTGTAGGAGCGCCGGGTACCTGAATACCCGTTTCCGTTCAAATATGAGGCTGGAGTCCTCCATGTGCGCGTTGCGGACTACGTATTAGCCAATCCGGTTGCGTACGGCGAAACGGGCACAGGGGCGCTTAAAGGTTTCAAACCTGTCTGGCCTCCACGCCTCGAGGACGTGCCACGAGTGCAGCGCGACGGTTGACTCGGGAGGCGAGAATGTCAAACAAACCTGCAAACTTTACGGTTGGAAACCTCGCTACCTAGCTGCAGCCGGCAAGCTCACACTTCCTCGGTACACGGCCACAGCTCGGAAGCTGGCACTATCCACCTCGGTGCCGAAGCCAGGGGGTTTTCCGCTTGGCTCCGCACATTCCCGCACCGCTGCGCGTGTGATGGTCGATGAGCGGAATCCGCCGATTCGCATCGATCTGATTCGGAGCAGCTTTTTTGAGCTTTCTCCAGAGCAAGCGGCAGAAGTTAAAGAATCCCTTGCGAAAGCCAGTCCATCCACAGACGGCACCGTGCCGTTCGATACGTTCGATGGTGTTTCAGAGGAAACGATTGAGCACGCAACCTTTTGCTCGTTCTGTTGCGTTCTCGGCCATTGCCCATACGATTCACAAGGACTTAGGCCCTCATCCCGGACCTTGAGCGCGAGCGTAACGTTGCATTCCCCCGCGAAAGTGGATTCACGCGCCCTCTACCGGATGCATGGGAGAGGAATTCCGCGGAGGTGAGGATACACCATGCCGTTTTCAAGTTATGCGCTCGCTTGAGCCGTCTGCCTTAGCAATCGTCTTGTGGTCCGTCTGCTGACTATGGATTACGTAAATCGCTCAGCTCACCAGCCATCAAGATTTTAATGTACAACCTGGCAACGTCAAGCGTTTCTGCAATGCCTTGCCACACCAAGCGACCGTTGCTCTCCACACGAAAAAATGTCGAAGGGCGGAATCACGTAGGCTCCTGTATGGGTTTGGACTCATAAAACCGGGAATGCGTTTCATCACGGTTCACATGGGCCAGTCCCAGGGTGTTCCAAAAAGGGCAAAAACTGTTTTTGAGCTTTTCCGTTTTCGCGGCCTCTTAGTAGTGTGGGGTGAACGGTGCACGAAAGACGCGGATCCCCCGTGTCGCGCCGTGGCGCGCAGCGAGAATCCGGACGGAGCAGATGAAGAGGGTAAGAATTACTTTCTTCAGCTTCGTCTTCTCCAAGTTCATCACCCTGTGGCGCGCGCAATTTCTTTGAAGCGTGGGAGATAGAGACGCAGTGAAAGCGAAGGTCACCATGGAAAAAACACCAAAACGGGCGGGAGCGACCCAGTATAAAACGGGTCGCTCCCGCCCAAGTGGACGTACCCTCCGCTGCGGTGGCCGTCAAGGATCTCGCTGCGCTCGACCGCTACGCGGCGCGCACACAACGCGCGTCCTTGACCGCCATCCTCGCTGCGGGTCTTGTTCCATCATGAGAAGCAGGTCTGCTTCTCGGTTCGCACGCAGAACCGCAGAACAAGAAAGGATTCTCCATCATGGATAACCTCCGTTACATCGGACTCGACGTTCACCGGGACACCATCTCGGCCGCTGTGCTTAACCGTGAGGGCCAGCTGATCATGCAGTCTGTAGTGCCAACCCGCGCGCCGGCGATCCTCGACCTCCTCGACGGCATTCGCGGAACTCTGCATGTCACCTTCGAGGAAGGAATTCATTCCGCGTGGCTCTACGATCTGCTGCAACGACGAGTGGCTCGCGTGCTGGTCTGCGACCCGCGTAAAAACAGCCTCCTGAAATCGGGCAACAAAGGTGACCTCATTGACGCACGCAAGCTGGCCGAGTTGTTGCGCAACGACGCCTTGTCGCCTGTCTATCACGGTGAACTCAGCTCCTTGGAGGTCCAGCGTCGCACACGCAGCTACACCATGCTGACGGAGGACACTACCCGCATCATGAGCCGCGTGAAGGCGGTGTTCCGCGGCCTGGCCATCCCCTATCACGGCAAGAGCATCTACCGACCGGACCGTCGGGAATCCTACCTCGCCCAGCTCCCAACTGCGGGGTTGCGGCAGCGGGTCGAGCTCCTTTACCAAGAACTCGATGCTGTGCATCGCCTGCGCCTCCGTGCCAAACGCGAGATGCTCGCGGAGTGCCGCAAGCATCCGGCCATGAAATGGCTGCAATCTGTGCCCTTCCTCGGAAAGGTACGAACAGCCGTGCTGATCGGCCGCGTGCAAACACCGCACCGCTTCCGCACCAAACGTCAGTTCTGGTCCTATTGCGGTCTGGCCTTGGAAACACACGACAGCGCGCAATATCACGTGGTTCACGGCCAGGTAGAACGCAAGCCCCGGTTCGTGCAGGTCCGCGGTCTGAACTGGAACCACAACCACGACCTCAAACACGTTTTCAAAAGCGCCGCGACCATGGCGGCCTTCCGTGAGGGAGTATTTCGTGACTACTACTGCGGACTGCTGGCGAAGGGTATTCGGCCGGAGATGGCGAGGCTGACGCTGGCGCGTAAGATCGCAGCCATCGCGCTAAAAATCTGGAAGGAAGGAGGAACGTTCAACGCCGAACAGGTGAAGCCACAAGCAGCTTGAGCGCATCGTGCCATCGGAGCCGCATCGACTGGAGTCCGGCGATCCGCCGTCACGAGCGCCATGGGTTCGGGGGTGAGTAGCACAAGTGGGGTTTAGGCCTGGAGTCTCACGAGCGACCGTATGCCCCCTCGGACAACCCGATACAGCAATAGGCCTCGAGTCTCAGATAGAACCGTGGTTGCCCAAATCACGCTGCTTTGAAGTGCCCGAGTGCTCGGCGGTAGCGACCAGCGACACGATGCGAAACGTTCCGGCGGTGACGACCAAAATACCGACGTGCTCACCTCGCAACCTTGGGCGGGAGCTCGATGTCAGAAAAAACGCTCCTCCCCTTGCGGAAAGGGAAGTGTTTTTTCTTGACATCCCCCTTTATAGAACCCCACTTTTTCGGCTTTCAGCCGCCCAAAAAGTTCGTGGGGTCGCTCCCGCCCACACATTCGCGAGAAATGAATCTTTTTGGCCACTCTCGCCGGCCGGTAGTGAGACGGCGATCCTTCGTGGGCAGCGAATGGAACCTCAAACTCGAAAGGAAGAGAGAAGGAGTTGGTGAGGGAACGACAGAAGGAAATGGACGCCCTCGGCGCGCGACTCGACCCAGAACTGCGCTCATGGATCAGGAATGTGATCGTTCCAGCCATGGTGCGCGACTACATCGCCGAGCACGGCAGCCCGAATAGTCTTGCGGAGCCTATTGCAACTATGCCACAGTGCGAAGCGAACGGAAGGCTTTCGGCCGAGGGGATTCAGTGAGTCAACTCCGCTGCGCCATCTACGCTCGCTATTCCACTGACAAGCAGAACCCCCTTTCCATCGACGATCAGATCCGGAAATGTCGCGAGTTCGCCGACCGAAACGGTTGGGAAGTACTCGACAGGCACATCTATTCCGACGAAGCAATCAGCGGGGCCACCGAGCACCGCTCTGGCTTGAAGACCCTCCTCGCAGCGGCCACAGCCTCCGCCCACTCTCTCGATGTGATTCTCGTGGATGACACCAGCCGCCTCAGCCGCAAACTTGCGGACTCCCTCCGCATCTTTGAACAACTGCGCTTCTCTGGCGTGCGCTTGATCTTCGTGTCGCAGGGGATCGACACGGATTCTGAGCAGGCTGAAGTACTCCTCGCCACTCACGGGATCGTAGACAACCTCTACATCAAGGAGCTGGCGAAGAAAACGCACCGGGGCGTTGAGGGGCGCGCGCTGCAAGGGTTCCATACGGGAGGCCGGTGCTTCGGTTATTGCAGCGTCCCAATCGAGGATCCGACCCGAACCGACAGCTACGGCCGGCCGCAAATCGTTGGAGTAAAACTCGAAATTCATCCGGAGCAAGCGGCCATCGTCCAACGAATCTTCGCAGACTACGCCGCTGGCGATTCAATCAAGGCCATCGCGAAAAGGCTGAATGCAGAGGGTGTGACTTCGCCGGCGCCCTACCGCGGTCAGAGTCATCCGTCCTGGGCTCCGTCAGCCCTGTCCGTTATGCTGCACAACGAGCGTTACTGCGGGATTGCGGTGTGGAACAAGACGCGAAAGGTTCGCGACCCCGGAACTGGCCGACGGGTTCAACGCCTTCGCCCACGAACGGAATGGACGGTCGTGGAAGCTCCCCATCTCAGAATTGTGTCGGCTGAAGTCTGGCAGGCCGTCGCAAATCGCCTGGCTTCTGTCTCTGCAACTTTCTCAAGTGGGTTGGCCGCGGGGCTCTGTTCGCGATCCTACACGGCGCGATATCTCTTCTCCGGGTTTCTGAAGTGCGGTCTGTGTGGCTCAAACGTTGTTCTCATCTCGGGCCGCGGAGGCGCGGGCTGGGCGAAATACGGTTGTCCACTTCATCAGAATCGCGGTATGTGTGCCAATGCGCTCGTGATTCGCCGTGACAGGCTCGAACGCGAGCTAATTTCGGGATTGCAACGAGAAGTCCTTCGCGAAGACGTCGCCGCGTTCGCTCTTGAAGAATTCAAGCGTCAATTGCGCGAGCGCCTGGACGACACTCGATCGCACCTGACTCTCATGCGAGACAAGCGGGAGAAACTCAAGAAGGAGATAGCCAACCTGGCGCTTGTCATCGCGGAAGGGCATAAATCAGCCGCGTTGCTCGAGGAGTTGGGTAATCGCGAGAAGGAACTCGACCATATCAGCGAGGAACTTCTCGCAGCCGACGGTCGGGGGCTCGATGCTCGACTCCGAGAGATCGAAGCGTTTGTCCAGAAGCGTTTGCAGGATATTCGCGGGCTGCTCTTTGCCGATGTGCCTAGGGCCAAAGCTGAGCTCTCGAAACACTGCACGGCGATAACGCTCACACCTGAAGGATCGACTTTCAGAATCACGGGGGACTGGAACCTGCTCGGCGGACGTTCGGATGGTGCCGGGGGCCAGAATCGAACTGGCTACGCCCGCCTTTTCAGGGCGGCGCTCTACCAGTGAGCTACCCCGGCACGCTTGAGTCTGTTAATTTTAGGGGTGCGCACAAACTGTGTCAAATCTCGCGCAAGTCCGCGGATTTTGGTGCTGTCGTGACCGCTGGAAACAAGACGAAAGCCGGAACGGTCGGTGGGAAACGCGCCGCTATCGCGAAAACCAATTCCGCAGCGGCTCAGAACATTGGGGGCGAGCAAGGCGCGTCCAAAGTAACCGTACTCACCATCGGTCATTCCACGCGAACGTTCGAGGAATTTCTGGCCATGCTCGCAGCGTACGGCGTTGAGCGGCTCGTCGATGTCCGCAGCATTCCCAAATCGCGGCGCGTTCCGCAGTTCAATTCCGACCCCCTTGCCGCTTCTCTCCGCGAGCAGGGAATCGAGTACCTGCACATGAAAAGTCTCGGCGGCCTCCGCCACGCGAAAAAAGATTCCGTGAATCTCGGCTGGCGCAACGCTTCCTTCCGCGGCTACGCCGATTATATGGCCACCATCGAATTTAGCGATGCCATTTCACGCTTGCTGGACTTGGCGCGGGAAAAGCGCACCGCCATCATGTGCGCGGAAGCCGTGCCGTGGCGCTGCCATCGCTCGCT
>Ga0307479_10005349_pt1 | contig 11754 bp, 5 predicted proteins | sample atmos_gasesECM4C_FD_203743 | JGI IMG/M metagenome (GOLD analysis project Ga0307479, IMG submission 203743) | Hardwood forest soil microbial communities from Morgan-Monroe State Forest, Indiana, United States - atmos_gasesECM4C_515 | ecosystem: Environmental > Terrestrial > Soil > Temperate... | reverse complement strand
TCCCTCAATGCCGGCAAGTCCTACATCGAACATATCCCGCAGACCAAGATTCAGCAGTTCGTGAACACCCGTCATTTCAGCGCCACCACGGACTTCGCGCGCCTCAAAGAGGCGGACGCCATCCTCATCTGCGTACCCACGCCTCTCGATGAACGGCGCGAACCCGATCTCAGTTACGTTGAACAAACAGTGATATCCATCCAGCCCAACCTGCAGAAGGGTCACCTGGTTGTCCTTGAATCGACGACCTACCCGGGCACGACCGAGGAGCTCGTCCTCCCCATCTTGGAAAGGAGCGGCCTGCGTTGCCCCATAGCCTCCGGCCCGGACAACGAAAATACCCCCTGCGATTTCTTCCTGGCGTTCTCGCCGGAACGCGAAGATCCCGGCAACAAGCAGTTCGGCCTCGCTCAAATTCCCAAGGTCGTCGGGGGCGTCAACCCCCCCAGCGGCCGCGCTGCTCAGTCACTCTACGCGCAGGTGGTGGCCCGTGTCGTGCCCGTCAGCTCGACTCGCGCCGCGGAAATGGCCAAGCTGCTCGAAAATATTTTTCGCTGCGTGAACATTGCGATGGTGAACGAGCTGAAGATGCTCAGCCTGCGCATGAACATCGACATCTGGGAGGTGATCGATGCGGCGGCAACGAAGCCGTTCGGCTTCATGCCTTTCTATCCTGGCCCGGGCCTCGGCGGCCACTGCATTCCCGTTGATCCCTTCTATCTTTCATGGAAGGCGCGGGAATATGACTTCGCCACGCGATTCATCGAGCTGGCCGGTGAAGTGAATACCGCGATGCCTTATCATGTTGCTGACGCGATCGCCGCGGCCCTCAACAATCACAAGAAGAGCCTGAAGGGTTCGAAACTGCTAATCCTCGGCGTGGCCTATAAGAAAGACGTTGACGACCTGCGCGAATCTCCTACCCTTAAGATCATGCAAATCCTTCAGCAGCGCGGCGCTCATCTGGACTACAACGATCCTTATTTTCCGCAGCTTCACAAGATGCGGCACTACAATTACGAAAATATGAAGTCCGTGCCTCTCAATTCCCACAATCTCGGCAACTATGATGGGGTGGTCATTGCGACAGATCATTCCAGCTACGATTACGGGGCCATTGTCGACGGTGCGCGGCTGGTGGTTGACACCCGCAATGCCACGCGCCGCGTGATGCGTCATCGCGATCGCATCGTTCTCTGCTAGCGCCGTTCCAACTTCACTCGCCCTATTGCGCCCGCAGCAGCTCCACTGTGGCATTCGCAAAGGGGAGCTGGGCATCCAACAATACAGGGGTGCGCGCTGCATTATTTGCGAGATGCAGAAAGAAGTGCGCATCTTTCATCTCCGTGCCGTTGTCAAAAATGCGGAGCTCGATCTTTGAGGCCGTATAGCTACCCGCGGGCACGGTTACTTTCTCGAGGCCCGTAGCGAGGCTTGCACGCACGTCATACAGTTTACGTCCATCGTAGACGGGGCTTCGCACTTCCGGCGTTTTCGACCAATCTACATTCCGGAGATACTCCATCATGCCGAGGGGGTCGCGCGTTCCGGGCAGCACGATCGCCGCTGTCGCATTTGCCGGTGCAGGCTCCTTGCCTGCTACCACCATTCGTTGCACCGATTCGACTTTTTGCCCGCGCTCGTTCAGGTGCATTTCGTATTGCAGGCTCGTGAGTGTTCCGGCGTCGCTGTAGGAATCGAATTGGTCATCGAGCGCAAACACCATCCGTAGCGGATTCTCCGTCCGGGCAAACGCCTGGAAGTGCCAGGCATTATTCCCCAGGAAATTCTGCCGCTCCGCCACACTCACTCTTAGGTTCGCAACGTTATTCAGTGTGGCCACACTGGCCGTATATTCCAGCACCTCCCCGGCCCGCAACGGCCCAGGCGTATCTTTCTCAGCGGGGATCTTCTTCGGCTCAGCGATTTTCCCTTTGGTATCCACTGACAGGATATCGCCAGGAGGAGTGTCGTCTACAGGAGTATTCGTCCTATTTGAATTCGCGACGCCGGCATGCGCCAACCCGGCCTGCGTTCGTGTGACACGATTATGCAACCAGAACAGCGCTATCCCGGCACAAAGAAGTGCCATCACAAAGAGGATTCCGGCATTCGTCCGGCGGCTCATGCTATTTATGCGACGTTCGACTGGATCGCGCCCTAGCATAGGCGCTTTCCGTCGTACAATACGCGTTCGTGCCCGGCTTGCGGCCCTGGCCGCAACAGCCCTGGCTGAACTTTGAGCGTATCAAAAGAAGGGGCGCTCGTCTTTCCGGAACCCGCGGTTATTTGCAGCGGCCGCATCCCGAGGCCCGGGGACATGGATCGAAGAGGATTTTCCGAATGCGCTATTTGGTGACAGGCGGCGCAGGCTTTATCGGTTCAAATACGGTGGACGAACTTGTGCGCCGCGGGCACAGTGTGGTCGTGCTGGACGATCTTTCTTCCAGCAAAGAAGATAATCTAGCGGAATCCCGCAACAAGATTTCGTTCATCAAAGGGAGTATCACGGACCTCGATGTGGTGCGCAAAGCCGTTCACGAAGCCGAATGTGTCTTGCATCTTGCGGCCCGAACCTCCGTGCCGCGGTCGGTGAAAGACCCCATCGAAACCAATCGCATCAATGTCGACGGCACACTCAACGTTCTCGTCGCGGCGCGTGACGCCAAGGTAAAGCGGTTAGTCTTCGCGGCTTCTTCTTCGGCCTATGGCGAAACGCCCACGCTGCCAAAAGTCGAAACTATGCAGCCGGAACCCATCTCGCCCTATGGCGTCGCGAAGTACGTCGGCGAGTTATATGCGCAGATGTTTGGCCGCGTCTACGCCCTCGAAAACGTTTCGCTCCGCTACTTCAATATTTTCGGGCCCCGGCAGGATCCTGGCTCGCCCTATTCGGGCGTGCTTTCAAAATTCTGTACCGCCTTCCTGGAAGGAACGCAGCCGGTGATCTTCGGCGACGGCGAGCAAACTCGCGATTTCACGTATGTCGAGAACGCGGTCCAGGCCAATTTGCTCGCGTGTGAAGCGCCAAACGTTTCGGGCAAGGTTTTCAACGTGGGCACGGGCGGCCGATTCTCCTTGAATCAAACAGTTGCGCTTCTCCGCAAGATTTCAGGCAAGCCTCTCGAAGCGAAGTACGATGCGCCGCGGGATGGGGACATCCGCGATTCGCAGGCAGACATTTCCCAGGCGCATAAATATCTCGGCTATAAACCACAAGTGGACTTCGAGGACGGTTTGCGCCGCACTTTCGAGTGGTATCAGAACCTCCAAAGCAAGGCAGAGGCAAAAAGCGGGGAGTGACCCCCGCGAGAAGTAGGTGCTTCCCTGCGTCTCCGCGTTACCGACCCGACTCCTTTTCGGCCCCGTCACCACGAGGCTGTGGTGTGGGGGCCGGCACGATATGCGGGATCCCGGCTTCGTTCATCTTCTTATTAAGAGCCGGCAAATCTTCTTCGGCAATCTTCTTCACTTGCGCGGAAGCTTCGCTGGCCAGCGGCGTCAGTTCCGCCAATTTATCTTTTTGTTGGCCGCCTGGCGCGGCGACGAAACCATCCAGATCCTCGAGCAGATCTTGCACCTGCTCGGTCAATGGATCGGGCTTCCATTCCAAAGGCGGCCCGGCATTGCCCAATCCTTCCCGCACGCGAATGAACTTCTCCGCCACGGCGTCGACCTTCTTCTGCAATTCGTCCGCTGCTTTCTGGATGTCTTCCGGAATCTTTGTCGCGCTCGGCTTGCCTGCGTCCTTCTTCCATTGCTCCCGCGCTGACTTCAACGCGTCCTTGATTCCCCCGATGGTCTTGCGATCCTTGTCCAATGTCTTCGCCATCGCGTACAGAAGCTCGATCGCAGCCCGACGCGCCGCGCGGTCGGCGTCGGAGATCGTGACCCGCGCGTCGTCTTCAACGTTTACCTTCTGTTCGGCCGATTTTTCTCCGGCTTTGATCTTCAAACTGTATTCGCCCGGCTCAACGAACGGCCCGCGCGGACCAAACCCATAACCCGCCGCTTGTGCTTCGAGTTGTTCCTCTGTGGGCTCCGCCGGAGGGTTCCAGCGCAGGTCCCAGTTCGTGCGGTTGACCCCCGCAGCTCCAGGCCCATCCAATTCGCGCACGAGGTTGCCCTCTTTGTTGAAAACGCTGATCTTGACCTTGCCTTCTTTTTTCGCGGCGCCGGCTTCTCCAGCTTTTTCGTTTGATGAAGTCTTGTCTTTGTCATCCTTGCTGGTCTTCGCCGCCTCCAGTGGAACTGCTTCCTTTAAGTAATAATTCAGAATCGCGCCGTAGAGCGGGTTCTTTCCTGTGAACTTCTTCTGTCCCGCGCTCCAGCGCCGATTGCGCAGGTGCCAGGTCGTCGCGGGACGCGGAGTAAAAAAGGTGATGTTCGACCCGGCCACGCCGGCATCCATCTTCTCGACAGGCGTCAGATCGTCGAAAACCCAGATGGAGCGGCCGTGCGTTCCCAGCACCAGATCGTTCTCCCGCGCCTGAATTTCAATATCGTCCACCGGCACGGTCGGGAAATTGTTCTTAAACATTCTCCAGTTCGCGCCGCGGTCCCACGATACCCACAGTCCGAATTCTGTCCCCGCAAACAGCAGATTTTGATTCCGAGGATGCTCGCGCACCACGTGCGCGCTCCCGGCCGAATCCGCAATCCCGTTGCGAATCGCTTTCCAGTTTTCGCCGTAGTCCGTCGTCACGAAAATGTAGATGTTGTAGTCGTCGCTGCGGTGCCCGTCGAAGGAAGCGTACGCCGTTCCTTCCGCGTATTTCGATGCAACCGCCCGGCTCACATACGTCCCTTTCGGGACCCCCGGCACACGCGAGGCCACGTTTTTCCAGTTCTTTCCCCCGTCCCGCGTCACCTGCAAATTGCCGTCGTCGGTCCCCGCCCACAGGACATTCGGCGTCAGCGGCGATTCGCTGAGCGTCGTGATCGTCGGATATTCCTGCGCGCCGTCATTGCGGGAAAGGGTACTCTTGTCGGGCGTTCTGCCAAAAATTTGCAGTTTGTTGCGGTCTACTCCGGTCGTCAAGTCGCCGCCTAAGCGCGTCCACGTATCTCCGCGATCCGTCGACTTAAATAAATAGTTCCCGCCGTAATAAATCGTGTTGTGGTCGTGAGCCGAAATCGCCACAGGCGAGTTCCATTGAAATCGATAGTGCGGTTCTCCGGGCTTCCCCTCCGGCCTGATGGAGCGCTGCTGACCCGTCCGCAAATCGCGCCGAGCGATGTGGCCATCCTGCGCCTCGGCATAAACAATCCACGGCTCTACTGGATCAATTTGCGCGTAAAATCCGTCCCCTCCGTGAACCACCTGCCAGTCTTCGTTCTCAATTCCCTCGCGGGTCAATGAGTTGCTCGGCCCGCACCAACTCCCGTTATCCTGCAATCCGCCGCAGATGTTGTAGGGTTTCTGGTTGTCCAGCCCTAATTCGTAGAACTGCCCGATAGCGATCGTGTTGATAAAGTCCCAGCTCTTCCCGTCGTCGTAACTCCAATGGATGCCCCCGTCCGAACCTGTGATGATGTGGTTTGAATCGTTGGGGTCAATCCACATCGCGTGAAAATCGCCATGAATACTTTTTACGCGCTGCGTCGAGAACGTCTTTCCGCCGTCCTCGGAGTAATACATCGATGCGCCCAGCACCCAAATCCGCAAGTCGTTATTGGGATCCACCCGCACCTGGCTGTAGTAGGAAGGGCGCGGATCCGTATCGCTCATTTTCTTCCATGTCTCGCCTTTGTCTTCGCTGCGGTAGACGCCGCCTTTTTCGTGCTGCACCAGCGCGTAAACGATATTCGGATCCTTGCGATAGATATCCAGCCCGATGCGTCCTGTGTCGCCGCCGTTTTCATAGGGCAGGCCCTTCGTTAATCTCTTCCATGTGGTGCCGCCGTCCGTCGTCTTATAAATTGCGCTGTCCGTTCCTCCACCGTTGAAACCATAGGGTGTCCGCCTGCGCTCATACGCCGCGGCGTAGAGCGTGTCGGGGCTCTCAGGGTCCATGGCGATGTCACTCACGCCCGTATCGTCATTAATTTTCAGCACCCGTGCCCACGTTTTCCCGCCGTCCGTCGTTTTGTAAACGCCTCTCTCCGCGTTCGGCCCCCACAGATGCCCTAGCCCGGCCACGTACACGACGTCCGGATTCTTCGGATGTATCACGATGCGGCCAATGTGATGTGTCGCCGCGAGTCCCGTCTTCTGCCATGTCTTCCCGGCGTCGAGCGACTTGTACGCGCCGTCGCCCCAAGATGAACTTTGCCGGTTGTTTGGCTCACCCGTCCCCACCCACACCACCGACGGATCCGAAGGCGCAATCGCGATGTCTCCAATCGTTGACACGTCTTCTTTGTCGAACACGGGCTCCCACGTCGTGCCGTTATTCGTTGTCTTCCATACGCCGCCCGACGCCACTCCCACGAACACGATGTTGGGATTGCCCTCCACTACTGCGAAGTCGTCAATGCGCCCACCCATCGTCGCAGGCCCTATCTCGCGAAATTCCAGATTCTTCAGCTTGTCGGCCGGATTCGGTTGGTCGGCTGGCCCAGCGAACACAGCTCCCGCCAACACGCCCCAAAATGCCGTCACCACCACGGCGATTCTCAAGACAGGCGAAACGCGATTCATAGTCATCCCCCGTGCAAGGCCCGGCATCATACCGCCTCTTACCCGCCGTGCGCATCAGATGTTTCAGGAAAGGCACATAGGCCCTGTGTGGAGAGACGCGTGGGCTATGCCCGGCGTTTCTCTTGCGTCGGCGGCTACACTTCGCTTCCACTGCATGCTAGGCTATTCGACTGTTTTCCTTGGTTCGATGCCCCGCGTGAATCGTCATCTTTATGCACGGAATTTCTCCGCGCTCCGGCTCTTCTTCCTGACGGCGCTCTCTTCTTCACTCTTCTCATCACCGGCATTGGGCGCGCGCCCGCAACAGATTCGCTTGCCCTCCGTGAAGGGCGGCGTCGCCGAGCTTTCTTCCACCGGACCGCAGCGCCGCCAGGGCGACCTCTACATCGCGGACGGCGACGTAGACATTCGCTATGGAACTCTCCGCCTGCGTGCCGACCATGTCGAATACAACAACAAGACATCGGAGGCCCTTGCTCGCGGCCATGTGCAATTCGATTACGAAAATCAGCATCTCGAGGGCGACGAAGCCCATTACAACGTCAGCACCGGCCACGGCCTCTTCCGCAACGTCCACGGCACCGTGAAGATCGAGCGCCGCCCCAATCCTACCCTCCTGCTGTCCGAGAATCCTCTTTACTTCGAGGCCCGAGAAGTGGAACGTTTTCCCGGCGATGTCTACCTGGTCCGTGAAGCCTGGATCACGATCTGCGACCCGGAGCATCCCAAGTGGCAGTTCTACACCTCTCACGCGCGTATTCGTCTGGATAAGACCGTCGCACTCGTCAACGCGAATTTTCGCCTCTTTCGCGTCCCGCTCATTTGGCTTCCTTACGCCACCGCACCCGCGGGACGTAAAATACGCCAGTCCGGTTTCCTGATTCCGGAGCCCGGCAACAGCTCGCGGAAAGGTTTCATCTTTGGCGACGCCTACTATTGGGCGCCGGTTCCCTGGTTCGACACCACCACCGGCGTGCAATACCTCAGCCGCCGCGGTTCCGAAGAACGCGGTGAATTTCGCGCCCGGCCATTCGAAAATACCTCCATCAAATACACCTATTTCGGCGTTATCGATCGCGGCCTCCTGGACGAGTTGGGCGTTCGCCATCCGCAAGGCGGCCACCAGCAGGAATTCGAAGTGCAATCCTTGCTTCCCCATCATTGGCGCTTTGTCGCCGACATCAACGAGCTTACTTCACTCACCTTCCGGCTCGCCTTTGCCGATACCTACGGCGACGCCATCAACTCTGAGGTGCGCAGCGCTACTTTTCTCACCAACAATTTCCATGGCTTTAGCCTCAATTTTGCGGCGCTCAATGACCGGAGCTTTCTGACCATCACACCCGCGACCAGCGTTGTCCTGCGCGACACGCCCGAGGCCCGCTTCGGCTCGGTCGAACAGTCTCCGTGGAAAAAACTGCCCGTCTATTTCGGATTTGATTCTTTTGTGGGCGCTGTCCACCGCGACGATACAAACATCGACACACCCGCTGCGGTGCTGCGCACCGAATTCGCGCCTCGCGTCACTGTTCCGATGCATTTTGGCCGCTGGCTGGGCATTACGACCTCCGCCGCCTTCCGCACCACGCGCTATGGCGCTTCGCTTGATTCCACAGGCTTGCTTAGCGATGCGTCCATCATTCGCAACACCGGTGAATTCGCGGTCGAGCTTCGTCCCCCGACCCTGCAACGCTTCTTTGACCGGGCATCAGGCGAAAAGAACAAGACCAGGAAAAGATATAAGCACACGATCGAGCCGGACATCACGTATCGCTATGTGACGGGCGTCAACACTTTTGCAAACTTCATCCGCTTCGACGCGGATTCCACGCTCACAGACACGAACGAGGTCGAATACGGTTTCACCCAGCGCCTCTACCGCAAAGAAGGTGACGACACTCCTCAGGAACTTATTTCCTGGCGCCTCGCCCAGAAGCATTTTTTCGATCCCACATTCGGCGGCGCCATCGTCAACGGGCAGCGCAATGTTTTCGAAACGCTGAATTCCTTCACGCCATTCGCCTTTGCTCTTGGCCCTAGGAACTCTTCGCCCATCATCAGCGATTTCAAAATTACCCCGGGCGCGCGCTACGATACCGAGCAGATCCTCGAATATGATCCCCAGCTTTCAAAGATCACCGTAATCGGCTCGCTGCTTAAAGTGAAGCCTTACAGGGAATTCTTCGCTACCGTCGCGCACTTCCGCCTGCAAGCCGACCCCATCCTGCAGCCGCTCTCCAATCAAATTCGCGTGCTGGTCGGCTATGGCAGCGAGATTCGCAAGGGTTTCAACTTCACCACCGGCATCAGCTACGACTTCACCAACAGCGCGCTTCAAAACCAGGTCGTGCAAGTCAGCTACAACGGCGGCTGCTGCGGCATTGCCCTGGGCTACCGCCGGGTAGCGCTCGGCACGGTGCGCACCGAAAATCAATTCAGCGCGGCGCTGATTATCGCCAATTTCGGCACCGTCGGAAACCTCCGCCGCCGGGAGAAGATCTTTTAGATGAGCGACGCGGATCTCGCTTTTGCTTCCATTGAAGAAATTGCGCGGCTCTTCCGCAAACGGAAGCTTTCTCCCGTAGAGTTGGCCAAGCTCATGCTCGACCGGATCGAGCGGCTCAATCCGAAATTGAACGCCTACATCACCGTTACTCCCGAGCTCGCCCTCACCCAGGCGAAAAAAGCGGAAGCTGAGCTCTTCGCCCCGCGCGGCTCGAAAGGTCACCGCGACCGCGGCCCGCTTCATGGAATTCCGATTTCGCTGAAAGACAACATCTATGCAAAGGGCGTTCGCACAACGGCTGGGTCCAAGATCCTGGCGGATTTCGTGCCCGGACACGACGCCGTGGTTGTTGTGAAACTGAAAGAAGCAGGCGCTGTCATCCTTGGCAAAACCAACCTGCATGAGTTCGCCTACGGCGCCACGACCAATAATCCTCACTACGGCCCGGCGCGCAATCCATGGGATCTTTCGCGCATCCCGGGCGGCTCGAGTGGTGGCTCCGCCGCGGCCGTCGCTGCCGGCCTGTGTTACGGCAGCATCGGCACCGACACGGGAGGCTCGATTCGGATCCCTGCTGCGCTCTGCGGCACTGTAGGTCTCAAGCCGACGCGCGGCAATGTCAGCGACAGCGGCGTCATCCCGCTCTCGCCAACGCTTGACTGCACCGGTCCGCTGGCGCGGACGGCTCGCGATGCAGCCATCTTGCTTCACACAATCAGCGGACTCAGCACACAAGAGCACAGCGGCAGGTTCGCGCCCGCATCTTTCAAGAAGTTGAAGAAAATTTGCCTCGGCTTGCCCAAGGAATTCTTCTTTGATGTAGTTTCGACGGAAGTTCAATCGTGCTTTGCATCCGCTCTTCGCGATTTCCGCAAGCTGGGCGCACAAGTCAAGCCGATCTCGATTCCACTCCTGAACAACACGGAAGACGCCGGCAACCAAATCGCCTGGCCCGAGGCAACCCACTTCCATCAACTATCTGGGTGGTTCCCCGCACGCGCCCAAGAATACGGCGAAGACGTTCGCACTCGCATCGAAATGGGCGCCAAAATTTCCGCCGTGAGCTATCTCGAAGCTCTCGCGCAACGGGCACAATTTATTAACCAATTGTCCTCGAAGATGTACGATGCGGGCATCGACGCCCTCGTCGTCCCAACAACTCCCATCGCTGCGCCACAGATCGGAGAGGAAAAAACCCGCATCGGCGAAAAGGATCACCTCATTCGAGCGCTTCTTCTCCGGCTCAATCGTCCCGCCAACCTCGCCGGCGTCCCAGCAATTTCCATTCCCTGCGGCTTCACGTCCTCAGGTTTGCCCGTGGGTTTGCAACTCATCGGCCTCCACGCCGCCGAACTCGCTCTGCTCCAGATCGCCCACACCTTCGAGCTTGCACATCCTCTTCAACGCCGGCCGCGCTTGGACTAACTATTTCTTTCGCGGGGCGCGTTGGTACAAATACGCGGCCTATTCATGAGCTTACAAGCCTCTCAGAATCAGTTATTTGCAACGTTTCAATCCCGGGGATCTCCCGCCGCGCCGGCCAAATCTTTCCTTTGTCGCCCTTTCCTTTCCTGCTTCTTTTTTCTCCGCGCTACGTCTAATCCTGTGTCTGCTCTCCGCTGGAGCATTCCGCAAGCAATCTCTTCCCCGGCCTTTATGGGAGAATAAAGATGGTGCCGCGGTAGTCTTATCAGCGGCGCTTGTGTCCGAGAGGGCTTTTCTGCGCGAATCACCCGCAGAGACGCAGATGCGAGTTATCATGCCGATGCCGCGAGGAAATAAATATATAGATGACTGACGTTTCTCTAGCCGCCGCTTTCCTCGCCGGTCTGGTTTCTTTTCTTTCTCCCTGCGTTCTCCCTCTCGTACCCGGTTACATCTCCATGCTATCCGGCATCGGCATGGAGCAGTTGCGCCAGGGGCAGCCGCCCCGCGCCGGTCTTTTTGCTTCTTCCTTGGCGTTCGTCGCGGGCTTCTCTCTTGTCTTCATCTCTTTTGGAGCTTCCGCCAGCGCCGTCGGTTCCTTCTTGCGCCAGAACCGCGCGCTGCTCGCCCCGGTCGCCGGCGCGCTCATCCTTCTTTTCGGGCTGCATCTTGTCGGCGCGTTGGCAAAAATCAATTTGCGTTCCGGCTTCGTTCTGGGAGTTGTCCTCGTCGCGCTGGGTGTCGCTGCGATTCTGCATCGCGCACCGCTCTTCGCCGGCCTCGGCGCCGTTCACTTCTTCTCGCTCTCCATCATCGGCTTCTTCGGCCCCACGCTGGCGCGCTGGCTCAACCGCGACGTCCATCTGCGCGGCACCAGCACGCAGCCCGGCGTCTGGAGCGGTTTCCTCCTGGGCTTCGCGTTCGCTTTTGGCTGGACGCCGTGCATCGGCCCGATTCTCGCGACGGTCCTCGCGCTCGCGGCCGCCAGCGACACCATCGCGCGCGGCGTGCTGCTTCTCGCCGTCTACTCCGCGGGACTCGCCGTGCCGTTCTTGCTCACCGCGCTGGGCATCGGCCAGTTTATGCGCTTCTATCAGCGCTTTCGGAAGCATCTTCACGCCGTGGAACTCTTCAGCGGCGCGCTTTTGCTTTTTGTGGGCGGTTTGGTCTTTGTAAACAA
>Ga0307479_10005348_pt1 | contig 11757 bp, 15 predicted proteins | sample atmos_gasesECM4C_FD_203743 | JGI IMG/M metagenome (GOLD analysis project Ga0307479, IMG submission 203743) | Hardwood forest soil microbial communities from Morgan-Monroe State Forest, Indiana, United States - atmos_gasesECM4C_515 | ecosystem: Environmental > Terrestrial > Soil > Temperate... | reverse complement strand
GGTGCTTATCAATGCTGGCGTTCCAGATTTTCCGCGCTGTTTCATAACCAGAATCACCTGGTTGGATCACCTCTCCCCGAAATGCGGCCTTAAACCGTTCAATACGGTCATGACTCACTACCTTCCCTTTAGTGTTAGTAAGTTTAGGTAGTGTTAGGTTTGTTTCCATATCTGCTGTTACTGTTTTGTTGTCATGGTTTAAGTTTGGTGGCCACCAAGCCTCCCCCGGTGTCACCGCGACTAATAACCTCGAACCGCAAGTCGGGAAAAGCTGTAAGCACCGATTTGATAAAATCAGCAAGGGCTTTCCCCTTCAGAGGGTGTTCAAAGCGGGGGGTATGGTAGGTTGCCCCTTCAGCATATAGGCCGACAAACGCATCGGCATCGTGCCTGTTCCAGGCATCTATGGCGCGTTCTGAAACTTCAGCAGCATTCATGATCTTTCCTGTGGCATATGGAGCGGTAGTACTCGTGTCGACCCTCGTCTTTTGGCTTGGTCTTGAGCAGATCTGGCATTGCGAGCCCGACGAAGGCAACCAAGCGCATTTTATTAGTCCACGTGGTGTTTTAGATTGGTCGTCGCCTAACAGACCCTGCCTCGGGATTTCTCAGGCTCCAGGAACGTCCATGTCGCGAGGGGTCAGAAGGAATGCCTTAGTCAAGGCCTCTGAGCGACTTCGAAAGAAATGCCCTGGGATGCTCGGCGTCAACAGGAAAGTCTCTCGGCACGGACATAGCGAGCTACGGTCTCTGATGACGGCTTTAGCGAATTATCTGGGCGCTAATTCTGCGGTCTCCGAATCGTCGGACGGAAGATTAATCAAGAGAGAGAAGAACTCTTTGTTAATCGCCCACTTGTAATTCGCATAGCATGAGAGATTGTGATCGACGGCGTACCGCAGAGGGTTCTTGTTAGCCGCTACTAACTGACCGCGAATGGTAAGCTCAGAGACGCGGTTGGGCGACAGATTAAGTGCTTCAGCCATTCCGTCGCGGTCGGTGATGACTTCGCGATCCCGGCGGTAAAGCCTGCGAGTCTCCTCATCTGAGACGTCCTCGTAAGGGTAGGTTTTCATTACGAGTAAAGCTAGAATGTCAACGTCGACCGTCGGAGGATCGACACCTTGCAAAATGCTGTTGCTGGCTAAAAACAGACAGCCCGACCAGGATTTTGGTCAAGGCGAACATTCTGCCGCGTCGTCGTCGGAGGGGGCAAAACCGCGAAATAACGCTTAAAATATCGTACTCAGACTGTCACCGTGCCCAAAACGCCTTCAGGAGGACCCATCGACTTATACGCGGGAGGGTTTCCCTCCTGATCGTCACTTCACTCCTTTCGCGTTTGTAAGGCCTTGCCCCGACTCAAACCTGGCTGTCTGTGATGCTGTCGCGCTCAAAAAGCCGGTTGTTGCGAATGCTGCGAATCAAGTACTCGCCTGATTAAAACCATGCTCCGTTTTTCGGACTCTCGGCGTTTGGCTGCCTTTAGTCCTCGTTCCCATATTTGCCGGTACAGGTCAGGGTGCTGTTTCTTGATGGTCTCTACGCTCATTGTACTACTGCTTGGCGTATCAATTGCCGCATGAGCTCCCCAATTAAGCGCAACCAGTTAAATAAACGCACGCGCCTTATATAAGGGCGCGTGCATTTAATTAACGTTAACGGGTTTTTGAAATAGGCGCACATTGCCGCTAATTCATTCCCCTCGAGAAACTGAATTAGGCGCAAGTAAAACAAATAGGCGCAAGGTCCGATATTGCCGCTATTGCCAGAATTAGATAAGCTCAAGCTCCTCCTGCGGTTCTGGTCCGTCGTCGTCAGCTGCAACCACAGTCTCAGATGCGGTTACAAGGTTGCTGGCTTTCATATGAGCCACAATTCCGTCGCCGGTCGGCTTGCTTGCGGTGTATAGCGTGGTTTTTGGTCCCTTCTTCCCCTCGTCCCTTTTGTTGTCTGTGTATGCCCATATTTTCTCGTCTTCCCGATAGGCTAACGTCTTGGCAATGTTCGCGGCTCTCTTCTCACCTATTGCTGCGGTAGGAGCCCACATTTTAAGCTCGTCGAGTGTGACTGGACGCTTTGCGTCGACTATGTAATTGCGGACCGTAGCAATATCTTGTTCAGCTTTGCGCTCCTTCTTGCTGGCTTTTGCGTCGGAACCTTCAGCTTTACACCACACTATTCCGCTCTCGTGGTGTTTAAGGATAAGAGTCCTGGTTGGTTTACCTTCGTGGTCGACTAATCCCGTGCGTCGCCCTCGCTTGGTGAATTCCAGCTTAAACGTACCGTCTCCGTTGTCGGTCAGCGCAATAACTTCACGCATCGCGTTTTGGAAGTCTGACGAGCCAAGTCCCGCATACTTGTTCTGTTCCGCTGTCTTCTCTTGTCCGTTTGCGTTGCCGCCTTGCTTAACCACGTGGTGAATCCAGAACAGTAGAACGCCAGTCTTGCGAAGTATTGGGTTGATTTGGGTTCTCAGAAACCGAGACATCACCTTTTGCTGTAATGCGTCGTCTCCAACGTATGCCAAGAACGGATCTACAAACACGATATCTGGGTTGTGTTTTCTTATCTGGTGCTCAAGATGATTAACGAAGTTTTCGCCCGTTATAGAATCAACCCTCTGAATTGAGAGCCGCTCTCTAAGCTGGTCCATTTGCGCGTCCGTTACGCCCATTACATCCGTCATGTCCTGAAAGCCTTCGGCCAAATCGCCCGTGTCGTTCTCAGCCTGAATAATCAGGATCCGCATAGGCTTCACCGGCTTAATGTCGAAGGCTGGCAATCCGAGACACCATCTAATTGAGATTTGCGTCTCCAATGATGATTTACCAACTCCGGTAGGTCCGGTGAGAGCCGCCTGAGACCCTTTACATAGCCAACGATTGCCGAGAAGGTTTGAGGGGTCGTCGGTGCGGTCGAAGTTTAGCAGATCGTCGATAGTGACTGTCTCGGTATTTTTTTCCGCGTCGATTGCTTCCGCAATTCGAAGGTACTCAGACCAGTTGAGCTGTCTCCTCTGGAATCTCTCTTCCTTACCTTTGATGTCCTTGAAGTTATTTTTGAGCTCCTCAATTTTCGCGCCGATATGCTTACCGTATTCAATGTATTTTCGGTCCTCCTCGTTCCAATTGCGGACCACTTGGTTACGCCAATCCATTAATGCTTCGTAGTCGTCGGACTCTTCGGACTCCTCGGTCTCGAATGTGGCTTGAGCATCCTTTTGCTGCTCTTCTGTTAGAGGGGTTCTTAACAGTTCATCCAGAGACACAATCGGGGGAAGTCCATCAGCTCCCAGTCTCACGTCTGAATTGCTTTGTGAGTTCATTTTCCACCTCCCGCTAATAATCCGCCAATCGATGCGAGCAAGAGTTGCTCGGTCCCGCGAAGGTAGGTGAACGCCAAGAGAAAGCAGACCGCGCAGGCTGCGGTTGTCAGAACGCCCGTAATTGCTTCCTCTCCTAAATCGCCTCGACTTGGTTTCCGCTGAGTCGAGGTTTTTGCTTGTCCTGGACTCATTGGTTCTTCTCCCTGCGGTAATCCTCTTTGAACCGATCCCAGACCGTCGGATCAATAACGGTGAGGTTGCCGAGCTTAAACGCCCGTAGGTCCTTCTTTATGTTGATATGCCAGTACAGTGTCTTGACTGAGACTCCGAGGTCTCCGGCCGCCACTGCCAGCGTCAATGGTAATGTCATCGTATCTATCATTGGTTTGTCATTCGTTTCTAAGTGTTCGTTAAACTAAACGCCGGTCTCTCACCGGCTGCGTGTGCGATCAGTACTCGCCTCCCGCCAAAAGTCGTATTAGTACGACTTTCACGCTTCCTCGCCTTCCAGGCTCAAACCCTTCAGAAACTCCAAGGTCAGATTCCTGGTGGCGACGATGTGTTTGGCGTCGTCCTCTTCTCGGTCGCATTCGTCCTGGTACGCTTCCGTATCCATAACGTCTCGGATGGCCTCATCTAGGATGTCCCGGAGGTCAGCAGGTTCTAGCGCTTCCAATTCATAGGCGTCGGTGATTCCATACCTCTCAACGAATGCATCGTAGGTCGGGCTATCCGACTTAGCGTCCATCGACGGTTCCAGGCTCAGCTCTTCAACTTGGTCAATACTTAACGCGACCTTGTACGCTTCAATACTGTCTGAGGGTACGCCAAAGTCGCGCTCGAATGCCTTACGGATGTCCTCGGCAATACAGTCACCGGCTGGGTCCAGGTCACTGACGACTAACAGAATTAACTTTTCCTTACGACTCCGCTTGAACCTATTGACTATTTTCTTTTTCACCGTCGGTCCAGACATCCCGCGATTAATGGTTAGCGGAATACTGTACTCCTGAGCGATATCCGAAAGGATAGTTCGAACCGTTAGCTTCTCGGCAATGATTTCAATATGGTTAGGTTGTCACTGTTGTTTGTTTCTACCGTATCCAACCAGGAAATCCTCTACCTGACGTTTGAAGAATGCGGCGGGGTTCCAATAGTGGTTGTTTAGCTCCTCGGGCCGTGTCTCGTCGTCGATTGCTTCCCAAGGGATGTAACCGTCTATCCTTCCGCGCGCCAAGATATCCACAAGTGCGCGGTATGAGTTCTTATCGTTGATGTACTTGGAAGCCGACTTGCTTGCGTGCTTTAATGGTGCATCGGCTCCTAACAATCGATAATGAACCTGTCGTACTGATAGCGGCCAATACTCCCGGTGCTCGTTGAGAACCTTTAGAGCAGCTTCCAGAAGTGGAATCTTGGCCTTAGATATTTGTTTTCTACTATCTATCTTTCCAGGTGTGATTTCACGGTCAGAAATATCAGAAAAGAATCGACGGGAGTCGTTCTTCTCTTCCCGCTCCTTCACAATCTGTTCGTGCGCGGCCTTTGCATCTATGTTAACCAGGGTTTCCCGAAGCAGCATCCCGGTCGTCTTCTTTCGCTGCTTGTTGGCTGCGGTTAACATTTTTAGAAACGCGCCCCGGTCGTGCTCATAACTGACGCTATTGTAGATGACGGGAACCTCGGACACTCCAGCCGCCATGGCAGCGAACCTTCGGCGATGCCCTGAGATGACGTAGCCATCCGAGCTAACGTGCATCGGCTCCATGACTCCTCGTGCGCGAACGTCGGCGATTAAATCCCGGACATCTGGGTCGTCCGTCGATAGACGGGAATAAATATCGTCGTTCTCTGGAGTTGGTCTAATTTGGGAAAGTCGTACTAGTACCACTTTTGGTGCAGTGCTCATTGTGCCGCCTTTCGCTTGCAGCGCTTCTCTAGTGCCGCTCTGACCTCGATAGGGTTGAACAGCGTACGCTTGCCTAGCTTCAAGTGCGGAACGTAGCCCTGCGCCTGCAAGGTTCGGAAAGTGCGTAGGCAAATTCCGCCCGTTGGGAAGATGGCCGTCAAGCACTCGGTCGCGCTTACGTAGCCGTCTATAACAATCTGTTTCTTTGTCTCATCTGTCTGTCTCAAGGGTTCAAGTCTCCGGCGCGAGCCGGTCGGTTCTCGGAGTCCCTTAAGGACACAAAAAAAGACAGGCTCGAATTAGCCTGTCTCGGATCTCAGACAGAATTTTTACCTATAGGCTCCTGCGCTGTTTACTCGCAGTCTATCACCCTAGGTCGGCAGGTTTGAGAGTCTCTGAAAGCCATTCAAACCCGTGATACCGTGAGCACTTCATCGGCAGCTCTCCTTCCGTGCTGGCGTATTTCGCTCCCAGCTGCGCTCACCATTGTCTCGAGGTAAGGACTCGCACTTTAACTATCGTGCAAGCCGGTGCAAGAGATATTTACAACATTTGTCTGTTAGGTTGTCAAGTCGGCTAAGAAGGCTCCGGCTCTATCTTCCAGAACAGCTTCGCCGCTGAAAGCGTGCTGGTGTTCAAGTAGTGGTCCCGTATGATCGACTCGCTATTGCCAGACTCGATGGCCGCATCAGCGAACGACTTGAACGCCCCGATGTGCATTGAAATGAATGTGTGCCTCAGCACGTCGTGCGTCAGCTTGAACTTCGCCCGTATCGCTTTGATGTCGCGGTCAGCATTAACCGGCAGAATTTCGCCGGGGAACCTTTCCAGCCATTTTCGGAGGTTTGGCCGGATCTTAATCTGTCGTGGCTTGCCAACCTTGGAGATTTCCGCCGTGATGCGAATCACCTTGTTGTCGAGATCGATCAATTCTGGATGCTCTGCAAGCTTCTCCAGCTCTCCGCCTGGACGGACACCAGCGAACAACGCCAGCGCGAAATAGCGAGCCAGCTTGCCGCCTTTGAACTCTGCCGCATGGCTCATTAGGTCGCTGCACTTCTTGATCGCAAGCACGTCCACGTGTCCGTTCTCGATTCTATGGCGCTTTGAGTCTGCCGCCGGATTGCTCGTCACGTATCGCTGCTGCTTCTTAGCGCACCACTCAAAGAATAGGTGCAGGTCGCCTCGATAGTTGTTCCATGTCTTTCGGCTTGCCTTGTTCACGCCGTCACGCGCTCGCAGGCTGTTGAGGAAGTCTTCAACCGTGTCGCCCGTGACCTCGTGGACGTTGCGGTTATCGGTGAACCTCTCAAACATCCCTAGCGTCGATTTAAGCTGTACCAGTGTTCTGTCTCGGACTTGTCCTTCTAGTGCCGTACGGAACTTCGTGGACGCATCGCTGACGCTTATCTGGAAGTCTGGCTGATGAAAGTGCTTGAAGAAGAAGTCCACAGCCTCTGTGAGCGTGTACTTCGGGGCGAGCCGGTCAAAGCACCCTTCGGCTTCGCTCAGTTGCTCTGCAGTCAATCTCGTTTGAATGAAGCGTGCCGACCTCTCGGCATTAATGAGCTTGGTTTCTTCCTCGCTCTTCTTCATCAGCGCCTCGTCCTCGGACTTGCAGCGTATCCTTATTCGCGTGCCGTCCTGCCGGTAGCCGTGGACCTCCCAAGTCTCATAGCTCACACCATGCTGCTTTAGCTCAACCTTCTTTACTGATACTCTGGCTTTCCTGGCTTTCATCGAAGGCCGAGAATAGCGAGAAAAAAGGTATGAGTCCAGGTATGAATTGCGCGAATGGGCTTAAATAGCGGAACGTCGTCAGGCTCATAACCTGAAGGTCGCGGGTTCAAATCCCGCCCCCGCAACTACTCTTAAGTCTCTCTCCGAGAGTCAGTTACTCCTGGAAACCTATCTCGAACAGGACCTTCGTTCTGGCAGTTCAAATGCACCAAAATGCGCGAAAATGATGTTTTTTGGTCCTGAGCTTGGGCATGAATAAAGGGCAGAAAGGTCGAAAAATTCTCCTTCGGTTTGTGGGAAGTCTTTTGCGGATGTGCGAAAATCGTACAAGGTGTCCTAGCAATGTGCTATAACCATCTGACTCGTCGTCAGTGTCCGGCTCAAAGTCAGACTCTGGTCCTTTGTACCCGCAGCTTGGGCAGACTAGATCGTCATCGCCTTGTGCGTGGATCCTGTGTACCAGCTTCGCTTTGACGGCTGCAGCGATGCGCTCGACTTGTTGCTTGTCTGCACGTTCCTGCTCTCCTCTGCGCCTCGCTTCGTTAAGGGACTCTACAAGGAGTTTAGCTCGGTCTTGTCTGTTCCCTTCTCTAGCGCTCCTTCTAGCTTCTCGGTCGCCGTGTACACCTTCTCGAGCGTCGCTTCGATCGTTGCGTTAAAAATCTGGTCGGCCGGAGTTGCGTGCAGTCGAGCAAAGTTAGCTTGGGTCAGTCCACGGATACCGGAACGATCGACTTTGAACCGGACATCTTCGGAGAGTAACGGAGTAAGCTCCTTGTAGCTTGCTTCGTGTCGCGCTTGCGAAATCTTTTCAAGAAGGAAATTATAAACTCCGGTCGCGATGCTGACTAGCCGTTGTTCTGCCTGCTTGGCGAACGCAATAAACTCGTCACGCACGCTTCCGATTCGGTTCAGCTGGTCCAGCTCGACTTGAGCCGCGTTCAGCTGCCGCGTTAGCTCTCCGATCTTGGCAGACAGTTCCAGCCGCTTGTCTGCGCGTTCCTTATCTATGCTGTCCTTGTTATCGAAACGCTCTTGTTGATTCGCCATCTCTTGCCGAAGCTCCACAATCATGTCTTGTGAGCTCAGGCTTTGTGATCGGCTCCGAGCTTCTCACCTAGACCTAGCCTTCAAAACCACCCGAGATGCGAATGCGCATTTTTCCTAGTCTCTAGAAGAAACCATACAAACCATAAAAGCCGGTAAATCGGTCTCCGTCCCGAGATTGACGATGTGAGCAAATGCTTCGCATACTCATGCGCATTATGAAACACGGTTTTTATAAGGGTGTCGGCAAGGTCTGTGCGTTAGTAGCAGCCACCTCCCTGCTGCCTCTATTGGCCTATGCGGACAAGGATAAAGATAAAGGTAAGGAGGACAAGGACCGAGACGACCGTCAGCACCCGGTCGTTCCCGAGGTAAACGCGGCATGGGTTTTGGTGCCGTTTGTCGGTGCCGTGATGTTTTTATCATGGCGGCGGTTTTCTGAGGCCAAGCAATAGCACTAGTGCACTGTTTCATTTAATTCCGAAGCACAGCCATGCCTGCGAAGTCCTCTATACATGCCTCTGGGCGCGTCAAACACGGTTTGGAATTGAATGAAACAGTGCACTAGTTAGTCTCTCCACTTTCCTAACGGTTGAAATTGCGCTCATGTTGTTGGGGCTGGTGTCGAACACCATGCAGGATGCGTCGACTTGTCCGCATATGAGAAGATCGGCAGTAAGTCGGAGAGAATGACGTTCAAGCGTGCGGTTGGTCCGTAGAGTTCAAGCGCTTTGGCGTTGTAAGCGCGTGCGGCGGATTCCTTGTTAGCGTGAGAGCTGGAGTATGTCTTTCCGTTTTTATAAATAGATGACCTCCATTTATTCCGAACACTCCACCAATAAACGCCAAAATATCCGCCCGTATTGTTGCGGCGACTTGTTCCTTGTGGGGAGGCGTAACTCTTCTTTGAGACACTCATCTTCAGCCTTGCTGCCTCTGTGTGCTTTCTTCCCGTCCATCTCGCCACAAGTTTATCGACATGCTCTTTGCTCGGCTTTTGGCGTTTCGATGCTGCTGAAATCTTAGATCTATGCTCGGCGCTCAAAATTCTACCCTTGTTCGCAGCACTAATTTTAGTCCTGTGCTCAGGTGTAACGACCTTTCCTTTTTTCGATTTAGGAGGCTGACCTCCTCCGGAAATTAAATTGCACAGGTTTTTAATCCCCATAGTCGCCACTATTAGTCGCTCTAAAGCTAGAACGAGCTGCTCGTCAGTGTCTTCAATTACCTTAATATCGAGATATTGGGAATCGATAAATTATTCTGCGCTCTCCTTTTCTTCTTGTTTATCGTCGACCTTGGGCTGGTCTTTAAGCTCGCTCTTCAATCCAGCAATCACCGGAGCGTCAGGCCGGAAGTCTGCAGCGTCCCATTGCGGCAGGTTAACCATCAGTTCTTCGACAACCTCCTTCAGCTTGTGAAGGTTGATCGATTGCACTCGACCAACTAGGCAGGAAGCCTGTCTGGACGGTTGAGCGAGAAAGTTAAGCCGGACAGTTGAAACTCGCTCTGACGCTACCTGCAAGACATCAGAGTACAGTAGCAGCTCGCCGGAAACGATCGCTGCCTTCAATTCTCGAATCTCTGCTTCGGAGTGGTTGTAAGCTGTCTTGGCTCGTTCTATTGCCTTTTTAAGGTCGAGTGTATCGGGTGAGTCAATGCTAACGGCAGCCGTTGCCAGCATTTCGGCTACCGGTGCGTTATACATCCTATCAACAGTTTCGACGTCATGTCCGATTGCAGCGAGCTCGCCGTTGAGTGACGCAGGGATGTTCTCATCGAGTTTGAGTTTCACTCGAGAGTTGGCGCCGCGAGGAGCGGTAAGTCTTCCTTTGCTGTTGCAGCTGCAAACGGACTTCTCCAAAGCGCTAGGGATGACGCCCTCGGCATTGGCTGCAGCCTTCACCGCCGGGCTATTCGGCGTGATGGTCGGCGCCTTGCTGTTCGGCCAACTGGCGGATCGTATCGGTCGTCGGCCCGCCTTTATGGCCGCTGTCTCTATTTTGGGTGTGTTCACCCTGGTCACACCTCTCGCAAGCTCCTTACTGGCGCTATCAATGTTCAGATTCCTCTCAGGGCTCGGGATCGGCGGGATTCCCGCGGTTATCCCATCGTTCATCTCTGAATTTGCCCCCATGCGGGTCCGCAGCTCGTTCGGAGCGTGGGCGCTGAGTGCAATTCCGCTCGGAGGCGTTCTCGGCGCAGCAGTAGCGGCATCTTTGGCCCCGCTTTGGGGCTGGAAGAGCGTCTACCTGATAGGTGGCGTGCTTACTATACTCCAGGCGACCGTTGCGTTCTTCACTTTGCCGGAGTCTCCTCTTTTCTTGCTTTCCCACAACAGGAATGAGCCTGAGGCCCTGGATGTCCTACGCCGGATCACCGGTGCGCAAACGCCGACCGGGATAGCTCGAGCGGAGAACACTGCTACGAAAAAGACTACCAGCACCGTACATGGCCTCTTCGGTGGCGGCCGTTTATTGATGACGCTGCTCTTTTGGCTGGTCACTGCTGTGCTGCTGATGTGCTTCTACTTTATGGTGAACTGGACACCTACCTTGCTGCTGCGCGGTGGGTTCTCGCCGAAAATCGCGGCCCTTGGATCAGCCCTCCTCAATATCGGGGGAGCAGTACTAGGCTTGGGGATAGGGCGGTTCAGCGACCATTGGGGTGGGCGACGCGTCATGAGCGCCATTTTCATCGCCGGTGGTCTAACCATGGCGCTGGCGGGTGCTGCGTCGGGTTCATCCGCGCTCCTGATGGTAACTATCGTGTTGGCCGGTACCGCTTGGATCGCCGGCCAGGCTGCGATGCTCATGCTGGTAGCGCGGAGCTATCCCGATGAAATCCGCACCACTATTGGCATGACGACCGATGTTGAACAAAGGCTTCAAGACCATAAGCTGCTATTCAGAACCACATCGTTTCAGATTCGGAGACCGGTATCGCCGCCTGGAAATGCAAGGGAGAACACTCAATCTTGAAGAATCTCGACCACGTAAACAGGTGTCTCCAAGGAACGACAGGTGTCTTCAAGGACCGACAGGTGTCTCCAAGGAACGGTTTGACTGCAGCAGATATTTCGATATTTGTAGAAATATAGAGAGAGGGTTGTAGTTTGAAACGACAAAATCTCGAACAGGTAACTCGCTACGCCGATATGCTCTCGGCCATGGGAACAGAGCCACGATTGCGGATCATGCAGCTTCTACTCTCAGCTTATCCTGATGGTATGGTTGTCGGTGAGATTGGCAACGAGCTTGAAATTCCCAGCTCCACCCTTTCGCATCACCTCGAGAAGCTAAAGAATGAGAACCTGGTGAGGGTCCAACGGGAAGGAACCTTCCTCTGGTACTCGGCTAATACGGAAGCGCTTAGAGAACTACTTGGCTTTCTGTACGCGGAATGCTGCACGCGTAACAAGGCAATCCAGCCCGAGAAAATCATTTCCTTCTGTACCTAAATAAAAGAATCGCCCCTATGAGTGAACCCACTGTTAAAGAAGTTGTACGGGAGAAGTATAGTCAGGCTGCTCTGCGAGCTAAATCAGGCGCAGGTAGTTGCTGCGGCGACCGTGGTTCGGCGCAGGAAGCGTCATGTGATCCAATAACGTCAAACCTTTACGACGCAGCGCAGGAAGGCGAAGTGCCGGACGCAGCCGTGAAAGCTTCTTTGGGCTGTGGCAATCCCACGGCGCTGGCTGAATTGAAGCCGGGGGAAGTCGTGCTGGATCTCG
>Ga0307479_10005347_pt1 | contig 11757 bp, 8 predicted proteins | sample atmos_gasesECM4C_FD_203743 | JGI IMG/M metagenome (GOLD analysis project Ga0307479, IMG submission 203743) | Hardwood forest soil microbial communities from Morgan-Monroe State Forest, Indiana, United States - atmos_gasesECM4C_515 | ecosystem: Environmental > Terrestrial > Soil > Temperate... | reverse complement strand
ACAAGGTAGGCCAATGTCAACGTCGGTAGCCGTGGTGGGAGCTTTGTGGTTACCCTATAACGCGATGAGACGAGTCTTGGGTGGTGCATCCCTTTGGGCTTGGGTTTATCTGAATTCTCTTCCTTCGAAGTTCAAACCTGTAACAACTTGGACGTTCTCTCCCGACCTGTCAGCCTTCGGACAAGCAACCTGCAAACGTTCTTACTTCCCTTGCCCCCAAAAATTCAGTCGTGTACGCTGAGTCCATGCTCGAGGAACAAGACTTTCATCACAAAGCGGACGCCGCCTTCGAGGATCTCAAGAAACGTATGCTGACCGCCGGCGATGAGCACGGCTTCGACGTCGAAGGCGAATCCGGCAAGCTGGAAGTTATTTTCGAGGAACCCGAAGAGGCCAAATTCGTGATTTCACCCAACGCGCCCGTCCGCGAAATCTGGATCTCCGCGCTTTCTACCAGCTTTAAGCTTGGCTGGAACGCCTCGCGCAATTCCTTTGTGCTGGAAAAAACCGGCGAAGATCTCCGCACTGTCATGAGCCGCGTCATCTCCCAGCAGCTCGGCGCTCAGGTCACATTATGAAAATCAAAGCAGGCATCATTTCAATCGGCACTCTGGCTCTTTGCACGGCGCTGCTAGCGCAAGTTCCTTCCGGCCGCGACGTCGTCAAACCTGAGATTTACGCTTCGCTCGATCCCGCCGGCCGCGGCAGCTCGTTCCAGATCGCCGTGGTCATGAAAATTCGCCCGGGCTTCCACGTCAACGCTCGTGAAAAATCGGAAGAGTATCTCATCGCCACCGATCTCAAGGCCGAACTTCCCGCCGGCTTCAGCAGCGGCGAAGTTTCCTATCCCAAAGGCAAACTTGTGGATTTCTCCTTCTCCAAGAAACCGCTGAACGTTTACCAGGACACGGTGATTCTCCGCATGCCCGTCACCGCGCTGGCGAACGCTCCTCTCGGCGAACAGCACATCGCCCTGAAGCTGCGCTACCAGGCTTGCAGCAGCGAACTCTGCCTGCCTCCGGCCACCCTCCCTCTCAGTGCCGTCATCAAGATTGCCGCTTCCGCCTCCGACTCCAAGCCCGCCCACTTGGAAATCTTCGGAAAACAATAGGTCCACCAAGGCAACTCCCTAACCAATCTCCAACAAAGGGACAGGTTTCGAGCCTTTTGAAGAGAGGTTGCTTTAGGCTTTGCTGGAGCCAGACAGCACGTCGCGGAGACGAGCGACGACGCGGCGCTGGCCGAGGACGACCATGGTATCGAAGAGGGGCGGGGCCACCGCCTGGCCGACAATGGCCACGCGCGTGGCATTGATGAGCAGGCCGGCTTTTACGCCGCCCGCTTCGGCGACCGCGCGGGAGGCGTGATCGCAGGCATCGTGGTTCCACTCGGGAAGTGCTTCGAGCGCGTTGGCAAGTTTCGCGAGAAGTTCCGGCACTTTGGGATCTTTCCAGAATTTTTCTTTGGCCGCCGGGTCGCGCGGGAAATCGTCGCTGAAAAAGGCGCGCGACCACGAAGAAAAATCCGGCAGCAAGCGCACTCGCGGACGCAGTAAATCGACAGTGCGCGAAAACCAGGCGTGGTCCCTTCCATCCAGGCCGCCGGCGGCGCCGGCAGCCCACTCCGGTTTCCACAAGCCGCTGCGCTTCAATTCGTTTGCAACTTCGGGAAGCAGCTCCTCGATGGGAAGCTTTTGCAGATATTGCGTGTTGAACCATTCGAGTTTTGGGCGGTCGAAAACGGCGTTCGTGCGGCTCACGCCTTCGAGCGAAAATTTTACGATCAAGTCATTCGTTCGAATAAATTCCTCGTCGTGGCCGGGGGACCAGCCGAGCAGCGCCAGGAAATTGCGGAATGCCTCGGGAAGGAATCCTTCGCTGCGGTACATGTTCACGTCGGTGGCACCGTGGCGTTTCGAAAGGCGCGATTTGTCGGCGCCGAGAATCAGTGGCACGTGCGCGAAGTCCGGAGGCATGGCGCCCAGCGCGCCGTACAAAAGCACTTGCTTGGGCGTGTTCGAAATATGGTCCGCGCCGCGAATCACATGCGTGATGCGCATATCAATGTCATCGACCACGACTCCGAGCTGGTACATGGACTGGCCGAACTCCTCGTCCCCTTTGGCGGAACGCAACAGGACAAAGTCCTCGATTTCGTCATTCGAAAACTCGCGCTCGCCGAAAACCGCGTCCTGGAATTTTGTCGTCCCGCCAACGGGAACTTTGAAGCGGACGGCCGGCTTCGCGCCCGGCGTGGACGGCTTTCCGTCGCGGCAGGAGCAGCGTGTGACGCGCCGCGGCCCGCCGCCCTTGGGCTCTTCATCCTGAGCGGGCTCGGCGTGGTCCCCGCCTGCATATTTTTCCGCCGGGCAGTAGCACAGAAAAGCGCTGCCATTCGCCAGACACTTTTTCCCCGCCGCGCGATACAGTTCCGTTCGCTGCGACTGGTAAAACGGCCCTTCATCCCAATTCACGCCAAGCCATCGCAGTCCATCGAGAATACCCTGCACCAGCTCGGGCTTGTTGCGCTCGGCATCGGTGTCCTCGACGCGCAGAATCATCGTGCCGCCGTGGTGGCGCGCGAAGAGCCAGTTGAAGAGGGCGGTCCGCGCTCCTCCGACGTGCAGGTAGCCAGTGGGCGAAGGCGCGAATCGCACCCGCACACCCGCTGTTTTGTTGCTGGAATCACTCATGGTCTGGAGCGTCTTTCCGCTGGAATTTTAGCGATTCAGTGTATCGAAAGCGCCAGTTTCCGTCCAATGAGACGGCTTTTCGTCACTAATGCGAGACAGAGTTGCCAAGAGCCGAAACCGTTGAGATTTTCTGTGACAAACTGCCCGCTTTGTACGTCATAGGAAGAAGGTGGGGCGGGCGGTCCAACCCAATCCGAACATATTCCCGGTCCTCTGAATGGGCTAAACTCTCTGGCTGAGGGGAGGCGGATTTGGCGGCATGAGCAGACACAACCAATTCGCCAAATACGACTTCCAAAGGCGCAGTATGGGTGCATCTTCCCGATTCGTCTCCGAGTCGCTCTGAAAGTATGAATTTGACGTCCTATTTCGGCGGCAAGCCCAAGGCCTTGTTCCTGGGCACGTCTTCCCTGCTCGTACTGGCGGCGATCCCCTTTTTTTACATGCATTTCCGGCAAACCCAAACCGCCGCCAGCCGGGGCGAACCGACCGTCCGGGTAGAGAAAAAGAAGTTCTCGCAAACGCTGCGGCTCAATGGAACCACGCTGGCTTCGCGGTCGTTCGCGGTCTTGGCGCCGAAACTCGAAGGCGCGCAAGTCGGTTCGATGATCATCACCAAACTGGCCCCCGCCGGAACCCAGGTGAAGAAGGACGATCTCCTCGTGGAATTCGACCCCCAGGCGCAAACCAAAGACTACCTCGACAAAAAGAGCGCGTACGAAGCGCTGGTGAGCCAGGTGGCGCAGAAACAGTCCGAGGAGGACATCGCGCGCGCCAAGGATGATTCCGCGATGAAACAGGCGGAAGACGAATTGCAGCGCGCGCAGCTCGAGGTGCAGAGAAACGAAGTTGTTTCGCGGATTGACGCTGAAAAAAACCAGGAAGCCGTGGATGAAGCGCAAGCCACTTTGAAGCAGTGGAAAGAAACCTATCAACTGAAGCGCGCCGCCGCGACCGCCAACATCAGCATTGTAGAAATCCAGAAAAAGCACGCCGAAGCGGCCATGCGCTACGCGCAGAGCAATGCCGCAAAGATGACGGTGCGCTCACCCATGGCCGGGGTGGTCGTTTATAACACCATCTGGCTGGGCGGCCGCATGGGCACGGTGCAGCAGGGAGACCAGGTGCGCCCCGGGCTGCCGTTTCTGGAAGTCGTGGACCCTTCGCTGATGGAAGTCCGTGTCGACCTCAACCAGGTGGACCTGCTGAAAGTCCGCACGGGCCAGAAAGCGCAAATGCATCTGGACGCGTACCCGGGCATCGCCTTTGCGGCGACGCTCGAAGATGTTTCGCCGCTCGGCCACACCGGGCAATTCACGGAAACCGTGCGGTCGTTCACGGCGCGCTTCTCCATTCAAGGCACCGACCCCAAGCTTCTGCCCGATCTTTCCGCGGCCATGGATTTGGATCTCGGCTCGCAAGAAAACCTCCTGGCGGTCCCGCGCCAGAGCGTTGCCTTTGAGCCGGGACATGCTTTTGTGTGGGTGAAAGGCTCATCGGGCTTCGAGAAGCACCAGGTGCAGACCGGCCCGCAAAACGACCTGGAGGTCGCGGTAGTCTCTGGAATCAAAGAAGGAGAACTCATCCGCCGTGTTGCTGCGGGTGAGCCAGGAGCAGAGGCGCGATGATGCGCGGAATTCAAAGATGGAAGCCGCGGTGGAAGGTCGCCGCTGGAGCGGCCGTCCTGATTATCGGAGGCCTGGTTTTCGGCGCTTTCCGGCTGGCCAATTCCGCGGTGAAGCTGCCGACCGCGGAAGTGAAACGAAAGGATTTCGTGGATTCGCTGGAAATCAAGGGCGACGTCAAGGCGCTTCGTTCGGTGATTATCGCGGCGCCTTACTCGGCCGGCGACTTGCAGATCGTCAACATCGTTGGCAACGCGACGAAAGTGAAGAAAGGCGACCTGGTGGTCGAATTTGACGCTACAACGGTGAAGCAAAAGCTGGCGCAGGACCAATCGGCGGTCAAATCCGCCGAAGCGGAAATCAATCAATCGCGGGCGGCCGCGCGATTGAAAGAGGAACAGGACTTGACCGACGTGATGACCGCGAAGTTTGACGCGGAGAAAGCGCGCATGGACGCGAGCAAGCAGGAAATCCTTTCCGTGATTGAAGGCGAACAGGCCAAGCTAAAAGTCGCGGATGCGGAACAGAAGCTCAAGGAAAACGAAGCGAAGCTCAAAGCGGACCGTTCCTCGGCTGGCGCGGACCTAGGCAGCAAAAAACAGAAATACGACCAGGCCGTGTTTCAGGTGAAGCAGGACGAGCGCAGCCTGGCTTCGCTGAGCCTTCACGCGCCGCTCGACGGCGTGGTGGCGGTGCAAAACCACTGGGAACCTCAAGGCGGGCCGACGCCATTTAAGGCCGGTGACCGCGCCTGGCCCGGCGCAGCGATCGCGGAACTTCCCGACGCCACTTCACTGAAAATTTCCGCGCGCGTCGAAGAGGCGGAAAGAGGCCAATTGAAATCGGGGCAAACCGCCAGCGTGCGCATCGATGCCCTGCCCGATCGCACTTTCGATGGACACGTCGAAGCGATCGGCCCAACCGCCAGCCTGGACTTCAACGCGGGGTGGCCGCTGCCCAGAAATTTCGCGGTCGACGTGGCCATTGGCGAAAGCGATTCGCGCCTTACGCCGGGAATGGGAGCCACAATCCGTGTGGCGGTGGCACGCATGCCCGACGGAATCGTAATTCCGGTGACGGCGTTGTTTCGAAAAGCCGGGCGAAGCGTCGTTTACGTGCGGCACGGTTCGACGTTCGAAGAGACAGTGGTGGAAGTTTCCCGGCAGAACCCCGAGGAAGCGCTTATCGGCAAGGGATTAAACCCGGGCGAGCAGATTGCCCTGAGAGATCCAACTCTGGCGCACTAGGAAACGTACGGTGAATCGGTGAAACACAGGAACGCAAAATTAAACGTCGTGCTTCTCCTCGTCGCGCTAGGGGGAAGCAGCGCCGGCTGCCGGCAGAGCAGCGTGCTGGCCACGGAGCTGGAGGTTCCGACCGCGACGGTCAAGGAAGCGGACCTGCAACTCAAGGTATCCACGACCGGCTATTTGCGCACCGAGCAGTCCAGAGTCATTTCATCTCCGCCGATCGCCGGCGGAACGCTGCAGATCATCAAGCTGGCACGTTACGGCGCCCAGGTGCACACCGGAGAAGTGGTGCTGGAATTCGATCCCAGCCAGCAGGAATACAACCGGGAACAAAATCAGAGCGACCTCGAGCAAGCCGAGCAGGAAATTGTCAAAGCCCAGGCGGACGCCGCTGTGCAGACAGCGGAAGACCGGACAGCGCTGCTGAAAGCAAAATACGCGGTGCGGCGCGCGGAACTCGAAGTCAGCAAAAATGAACTGGTCAGCAAGATCGATGGGCAGAAGAATCTGCTGGCGCTGGAAGAAGCCAAGCGCGCTCTTGCGCAGCTGGAGCAGGACATCAAGTCGCACGGCGCTTCGAACGACGCGGCGTTGGCGATCAGCCAGGAAAAACGCCACAAGGCCCGCCTGGCGATGGAACAGGCGGAGCAGAACATCAAGAACATGCGCATCACCTCGCCCCTCGATGGCCTGGTCGTCATTCGTGGCAACCGCGATTCCACGGGCGGCTTTTTTACGGACGGCATGGTGCTCCCCGATTATCACGTCGGCGATCAGGTGAATCCGGGAAGACCGATCGCGGAAGTGATTGACATTTCGCATCTGGAAGTTTCGGCGCAGGTAGGAGAAACCGATCGCACCAATCTCAAGACGGGGCAAGCAGTCGACATTCAAATCAACGCGCTGCCTGGCGAAACCTTTTCGGGCAAGGTCCAAAGAGTCGGCGGGGCCACGGCTCACCAGTTCTGGGATGACAACGTGCAGCGCAAGTTCGACCTGGCCATTCAACTCGACCGCGCGGATCCGCGATTGCGTCCCGGGTTCGCCGTCCGCTTGGGAGTCCTCGGCGACCGCTTCACGCGCGCGGTCTCTATTCCCAGCGAAGCCATCTTCGAGCATGAGGGCAAAAAGATCGTCTATTGCAAGCGCAGCCGCGGTTTCGAAATGCAGGAAGTCAAGGTCCGCGCGTTCAGCGAAGGACGTGCCATCCTCGACGGGATTCCCCTGGGAACCGTGGTCGCGTTGGTGAATCCCGAAGCAAAACTCAGCAGCAAGCCGAATTCCAGCGGAAGTTCAACTCCCAGCCTTGGACCGGGTTCCGATTGAGGCGATTCGCACAGCGATGAAAGCCACCTCACTAGCGGAGCCGCGATCCCTGGAGCAATGGATTCCCGATCTCATTTTCGGTTTCGAAAACCTGGCCAGCCACAAGCTGCGCTCCCTGCTGACGATGCTGGGAATGATTTTTGGTGTTGCGGCAGTAGTGGCCATGCTCTCGATCGGAGCGGGCGCGCAACAAAAAGTGATGGCCTTCATCGAGCAACTGGGCGTTCGCAATCTCATTGTGGAAGCCAAGGAAGCTCATAACTGGCAAGAGCTGCAGAAGGTCCGAAAGAACTCGCCGGGTCTCACGCTCAGCGACTACCAGATCATCCGGCAGAATGTGCCGGACATTCAGGATGGCACTCCGCGCAAGCGTTTTACTCCGGGAAAAATCCTTCCGAAACCGCAGCAGGACTCCCCGGTCGTTTACGGCGTCGAAGCCGGCTATCTCGAAATCGGGCATCTCCGCGTGACGGAAGGGCGTTTCTTTGACGCCTCCGATAATGCCGCTTCGGCGCCCGTATGCGTTCTGGGAGCGGCGGCGAAAGAAAGCTTGTTTGGCGCAGGCCAGGGCGTAGGAGAGTACATCAAGCTCAACGAACAGTGGTGTCACGTCATCGGCATTGTTGCGCCGCAACTCGCCAGCCAGTCCGAGGTCTCCGGAGTGCGTACCGAGGACATGAACAACCTGATCTATGCTCCGCTGAATTCCGTCCGCTACCGCCTCGAGGATTCGCAAAGCGATCTGAAAGACGAAATCGACGGAATGTACCTGCATCTGGCATCGGCGAATACCAGCACGACGAATGCGGAAGTCGTGCGCGGCATTCTCAATTCCTCCCATCACAATGCTGGAGACTTCAGCGTGATCGTCCCCGCCGAATTGCTGGCCCAGCAGAAGCGCACCGAGCAACTGTTCAACACTGTCATGGTGGCCATCGCCTCTATTTCGCTGTTGGTGGGTGGAATCGGAATCATGAACATCATGCTGGCGGCGATCCTCGAACGCACGCGGGAAATTGGAGTGCGCCGCGCCGTCGGCGCAAGACGTTGGGACATTATCCGGCAGTTTGTGATCGAAGCTGTGCTCATCTCTTTTGCTGGCGGCCTGCTGGGCGTGGTCCTGGGATTCGCCATGTCTCAGCTCATTGCGTTGCTGGCGGGATGGTCCACCGTGGTGACCATCAGCTCTATCCTTCTGGCTTTCCTGGTTTCCATCACCGTGGGCTTGATCTTCGGCATTTATCCGGCGGTCAAGGCAGCCCGGCTTGATCCCGTCGAAGCGATTCGTTACGAGTGACAGCAACGTTGCGCAAAGAAATCCGTTGGGGGTGAGCGATGAGAATGTTGCATCTATTCCTGGTTGGGTTGTCCTTGATCCTGGTTTGCGGCTTTTCGGCGCGGGCCCAGAACGCTTCGCGCCTGGAAACCTGGCTGGGGATCAGCGGCCGTCAAAAGCCCGCCGCGCCCCTTTCCGCCCCGCAGGGCCTGCAAGATCATGTCACCAACGGGAAGCTGGTGCTCTCGCTCGACGACAGCATCCGGCTCGCTCTCGCGAACAATACCGACATTCGAATCGATCACACGCAGATCGATTTCGCGCACGACAACCTTGGCCGCGCGCATGCGCCTTTCGACCCGCTGGTTTCTTCGAGCTTTGCCGACAGCCGCGCAAAAAGCCCGACTATCAATTTAACGCAGGGCGCGACTGTCCTGGATACACTTTCCCAAACAACCACCTTTGGCTACTCACAACTTTTCCAAACCGGTACGAATTTCCAGACACTGTTCAACACCAGCAAGTTATCCACGAATAGTTCCCAGAGCACGGTCAACCCTTCGCTCTCCAGCGCGGTTCAATTCACAATCACGCAACCTCTCCTGCGCAACTTCGGTCTTTTTCCTAATCGTGCGCCAATTTTGATCGCCCAGCGCAACATAAAGCAGGCGCGCGCCAACTTCACCGCCCAGGTGAACAACATTATTCTTCAGATCGTGGCTGATTACTGGAATGTGGTTCTGGCCCGTGAAAATCTTTCTGTGCAGCGCCAGTCGCTGGAAGAAGCACAGCGAAGCTATGACCATGACAAGAAAGCTTTAAGCCTCGGTGCGCTTCCGCCATTGGATATCTATCGCTCCGAGTCGCAAGTCGCCTCCCGCCGCGTTGGCGTGATTCAAGCCGAATATTCCTTGAAACAATCCGCCGACCAGTTTCGCCGGGACATCGGCGCCGATCTCGACCCCACGATCCGCGCCCTGGATTTGGAATTGACCGACCAGCCCTTGCCGGTCGGAGAACTGCCTACGACGGATATTGCGACGGCTCTTTCCCGCGCGCTTGCCAATCGCCCTGAATTTGAAGCCGCGCGTCAGCAACTCGCCAGCGACGACCTGAACATTCGCCTGGCGCACAACAATTCGAAACCTGACCTGGAACTCTCAGGGTTTTACTCCGGCAATGGCGTGGCCGGCGACCAGCCCAATCCCACGCCGCCTCCACCTTTGTTGCGCTCGAGCCTGAGCGACGGTCTCAACCAAGTCTTTCATTTCACTTACCCTGCTTATGGCGCAACTCTTTCTTTGAATCTCCCCATCAAGCGCCACAGCGCCGAAGCTAACCTCGCTGACGCCCTCGCCAGTCGCCGGCAGGATCAGTATTTCGAGCGCCGCAGCAACCAGAGCATCACGCTGGAAGTCACGAATGCGGTGCATTCTCTTGAACAAGCTAAGCTCACCATGGAAGCCGCAAAAGTCGCCGTGGACCTTGCTCGGGACAGTCTCCATGCCGATGAACGAAAATACGAATTGGGCGCCGAGCCGGTGTTTTTCGTTCTCGACGCCCAAACGCAACTCGCCCAGGCGGAGCTCAATCTCATTCAGGCGCAGGTGAATTTTCAGATTGCCGTAGCCCAAGTGGACCACGCAACCGGAGACTTGCTGGAGCACCGCCACGTCCAAATTGTGGAGCCGACAAAATAATGTCGTCCCTCCCAGTCTAGAAACTCCGGCTATTCTCGCCGAATCGGCCGGAGCATCACCGCTGGGAATTTGAGGGCCGTTGCCGGTTTATTGACAAGCGCTGGATTCATTGGAACGGAGCGCAAGCCGCCTCCATTTTGTATTGAATCGGTTACCCGGGGACTGCTGTCTCTTTGGCCACCAGTACCGCTGTACGCTTGCTTCCGGAAATTTCTGTACCCCATAATCACAGTACTTTGTTTTGTGTACCGGCGCCGCCTTCCTGCGTCGCCGCACGATTGTCCTTCCGTGCGGCTGGCGGGCGTGCGCGTATACATCGGGACACGATGGAGTTTTGCGCCTTCATGACGTGGGCATTGCCGTCTGCCATGCGGACGGAGAATCGAACGTGGTCTTGATGCACGAGAATTTCATCGCACTGGCGCTGCTGATTGCCACGCTCCTGGTGGCAGGCTTTTTTGCGTACATTTACAGCATCAAGCGCCAGTCCTACCTGATTCTCTGGACGGCAGGCTGGGTTGTTTTCGGCGCTCATTACGTAGTGCCGGCGCTCGCACCCTGGACGCCTTCCAGCCGCTTCGAGAACGCGCTCGATCACTGGCTCTATTCGCTCTCCGGACTTCTTTTTTTCCTTGGCGCGCAAGTTTACTCTCAGCGGAAGCCCTGGAAAATTCCCGCGCTCACCATGGCCCTTTTCCTCGGCATGTGGGCCGCGGCGAATGCCACCGGCGCGTTCCAGGTTTCTGAAGTCATTCCCGCTTCCCTGTTGTACGTCGCCGTTGCGGCCGTGTTCTGGCAGGAGAGCCGCCGGCAAGAAACGCTCGCCGACCGGCTTCTCGGCGTTTCATTCGCATTCTGGGGATTGTTGTGGGGTTCACTCCATTTCCTGAAAGGCGCGCCGGATTTGCAGGGCTCGAGCATGAGCGTGCTCGCCACCGCTCCGTGCGCCTTCGTGGCTATGTTGATGGTCATGGCGCTCTACGAAGAGGAAAAGCGCCGCATCGAGCGCAATATGCTGGCGCTCTCAAACCTCAACCTTGCCACTTCTAGTTTTGTCGGCGGGGAAATTCAGCGCATGCTCTCGCAAGCCCTGGACCGCGTCCTGGGTGTCGTGCGGCTTCCCGCTGGAGCGCTTTTTCTTCATCACGGGGACCCGCAAGGCCCGACGTCCGTCGTCGCGGCCGGGCTGAGTGATGAATTCTGCCGCGCCGCACAGAATGAAGGCCTGGACGATTATCTCGTCAGCCTAGTGGCGCGCCTCGGTGGATTGCTGGGTTTCCGCGACCTTCGCGACGACTCGCTCTCCGCTTTGGAAAAAGAACAGTCCATCCGCCGCTTCCGCGAACTAGCGCTCCAGCAGGGACTTCGCAGCGTGGTGGCCATCAGCCTTCAGGCAAAAGAGCAAGCTTTCGGCGTGCTGCTCCTCGGGACACCGGATAACCGGCGCTTTACACCCGCCGAGTTGCGGCTGCTCCTGGCACTGGGCCATCAGATTGGCATGGCGGTCGAGAACAGCTACTTGATTCAGCAGACCTCCCGGCGGTCCGAGGAATTGCACGTGCTGAACGAAATCGGGCGCGCTCTCAGTTCCACCCTGAACAAGGAAGACCTGACGAAAAGAGTCTGGGAAGAACTGCGGCGGCTCTTCGACGTGGAGAATTTCTACATCGCGGAGCTGGATCCGCTGCGAGATGAAATTCATTTTGATATCGAGATGATCGGCGGCGCTCGGATTGCCAAGAGGACGCGCCCGGTGGGCAATCACATCACAGAATACATTATTCGCACGCGTCAGCCGGTGCTGATCCGCGAGAATTATGTCGCGGAGACCAAAAAACTCGGCGTCGATCCGATTCGAACAAAAGGCTGCTTCTGTGGCGTTCCGCTG
>Ga0307479_10005346_pt1 | contig 11757 bp, 19 predicted proteins | sample atmos_gasesECM4C_FD_203743 | JGI IMG/M metagenome (GOLD analysis project Ga0307479, IMG submission 203743) | Hardwood forest soil microbial communities from Morgan-Monroe State Forest, Indiana, United States - atmos_gasesECM4C_515 | ecosystem: Environmental > Terrestrial > Soil > Temperate... | reverse complement strand
TATGAAGGCCACGAAACCACTGACGATCAACTCCATCGACGTGGACAACGACGAGGAACTGGACGCGCTAATGGCTCAAGTCCTTGCCGAGGGCGACAAGATCTACGAGGCGCAGCGTCAGGAATCCATCCGCTTGGGGATCATTGATGAGAAGGGGCGCCTTCTGAAGCACGAACTCCCCGAAGACATGCGCGAGGACGCAGGTACCGACTTCGGCGGATAGCTTGCCCCGTCCGCGCATGATCGTTGTCGCGGGACCGCCCGGCAGCGGTAAAAGCAGCCGTTTTCCCCTTTCTGCCTTTGGTGTGGATTGGTTCAACGCCGATGATCGGGCGGCCGAACTAAACCTTGGCTCCTTCCACAAAATCTCAGCAGACATTCGCTCCCAGGTTAACGTTGAATTCCAGCGCTGGATTCTCGACCACATCAGCGCTCACGAGGGTTTTGCACATCAGGGAAGATCAAAGGCATCCGCAAATTAAACAACAAAAGAATGGCTCCTCAGGTAGGACTCGAACCTACAACCCTCCGGTTAACAGCCGTGTGGGTACAAAATCCAAGTGCCTTATTGACCGTTGCTTACGGGTGAGCCAATCTGGAAATCTGCCCTTAATTGGGCTACATGGGCTACAAGAACCTTACTTGGGCGCAAATCGAGCAATGATTTTCTGAAGTGCCTTGTTGCTGAATAGTCCGTCCACCGCCTTCGGCCTAACTTTGTTGCCCTTCGGCAGTTCAAAATACATATTTCGGAAAACCTCGAGCAGCGACGATTCCAGTCGCCTCCACGTTGGCATCGCTTGGCGCGGCCCGCAAGTCGCAAGGTGCACGTCTATTGTCCTTACCCCATGTAATTTGTAGAAGACTTGACTTGCCTTTCTCACTGCTGAGTCGGCTGGCCTAGCTGCCCCCCTCTTGGTTGTGCCGATGTAGAGTATGCGCGAGCGTCCGTTCTCGTATCGCAGGTATTTGTTGGCAGCCAGAATGTAAACCATCTTGTCCGACCAGAGCGGACTTCGTGTGAGGGTAAGGAGCGCCGCTTTGGACGACTTAATCTTCAGTTTGCGCATAGGCGTGCTTCTCTTGGGCAGCCTCTAACTAAACGATACCGCCAGAGCACTCGGGAAGTGCAGGGATTTCTGCGCACGCCAAACCACGATGGTAAATACTGCCGGTCTCACAGGCTACAAAAGCTACTTTCCTGCTTTCGCGGCGTCGCTTGCTTCATCAAAGATTGGTCCCAAATCTGGCGGGATGGGCATCTTAACCGCAATGTCTTCCTCGCGGATTCCTGCATCGCTCAGGCTTTTGAGCACAACCGACAGTTTCGCCTTGCCGCCGGAAAACGCAAACCTATTCTTTTTTATTGCGGCCCAATCGCTGAGCAGGAGCGCCTTCTCGGCGGCCTTGTACGCCTCAGGGGTTGTCGTCCACAACTGCCACCTGCCTTCGTGCTCCAGCAATACCCAACACAACCGAAATTGCTTCATAACGCCACGTCTCCTTTTTTCTTCCGTCATTGTCTGCCATCACTGCCCAGCGCCAGCGGCCTTGCTGTTATCCCACGGCACGGGCTTGCCTGATTCATCCACTACGCGCGCGCCTGCGTCCATCAAATCAAGGCAGACTTCGCACACTATTAGATGCCCCTTCCATTGGGCCGTCTGCGGCGCAGCGTGTTCGCAAATCCAACCTTCGTAAAATGGCTCCGGCCCACTTGAACCGTTGGGATGCACCACCACGTTTTGCGGTGCCTGCCCAGCGATGGCTCCTGTATCCGCAGTGCGGAGCTTGATTGTATCCACGATGTACTTCAGTGCCGTGCGCCATTCGTCGGGCGTCCACTGGCCGTGGTTAGGATCACCCCAAGCTTTGCGCCCGCTCGATGCCAACCCAAAGCGAATGCCCTGTTCAAAAGCGTAAACGACATCCGGGTGCGCATCGACCCAGCCCACTTGGTTGTTCTCTGGTGCGTGTGGGTCGCGGTTTTGCTTCGCAGTTGTGGCGCGCACCTGTTTTGCTGTGCGCCGCGTAGTGGTTTTCTTTTTGCCTGCCATGCCCCGCAGTATCCCAGCCCTGCGCGTGTAGCCGCAAGGTTACCTCGGTGTCGTGGCCCGCCCTGCGGCAACCCAACCAATTTGCGATTTGACGACCCGAAGCGTGATACTTATAGACAGGGGTTGGTGGAGCTAGAGGGAATCGAACCCTCTGCGGGAAGCCCTCCAGACGGGAACCGCAGCACCACGCTAGCCCCAAAAAGCAAAGGGCGTCTTTACGCGGCAGGCACCACGTAAAAACGCCCTTTGTGATTTGGTGGCCCTCGAATAAAATGACACTGAACCTGTGAGCACTTCACGGTGCTTTGCCTCTGTCCAAAGAGTTAAGGGTTCACGGGCCTGAGCGGGTGCGATCCGCTTAGGCCCGCAGTTTTGTTTGTTAACCAGTCACATGCCGAAACTGGCCCCCGTCAACTTGCTCGTACTTCTTGCCGTTGACCAGTGTTCCATGCACTGAAATCGGCGCAACCTTCCGGCCAAGTTTCTGCGTGACTGCCTTAACAATCTCGTCTTTGGACCGGGCTTGCCCGTCTTTCATGACCTCCTCGATTGCCAACGCTACGTCTGACGGCTTCTTCGCGTCCTTGCTTCGGGCAGGGCGCGCAGCTTTCGCTGGCTGAGTAGTCGTGGCCCCATTTGTTCGTGAGCGCTTGGCTTTCTTCACCCGTTTTCCGGGCACTGCCGAAGCGCGCGTGCGACTACCGTAAAACTCGCTCAGCCCGATGTGGTCGGTACTGGGCCAGACAAATTCCTTATGCGGGTTGCGGGCAAGTGACACGTATAGCGTATGGCTTGGGTCCGATCCACCAAGCCGCGCCCCGCCCTTCTTTAGCGCTGCCACAAGCTCCTCGAACGGAATCGCGCGCCCAACCTTCTTGAGGTATGCCTTGGCGGCTTCGCTCTGGGTCATGGTGAAGAATTCATCCGGCCTCACGCTGGCGTTGTTTTGGTTGTTTGCGAGGACGGAGTCCTTCATTGAAAACCCGTCAGCCAGCGCAAGGGGTATCTCCGAAGGGTTGGGTGCAAGCGAAGGGGCGTCGCCTAGCTCGCGTTCCAATTGGCGAATCATCATCTCCAACTCCCGCAGTTGGTCTAGGTGCGGGCGCATCTCAACCAATTTTTTCTCGCGCTGCTGCTTGTAGTAACCCAGCGTCTTACGCAGATAATCGGCGTGTTCGGTCATCATCGGCAAATCCCTTTAGGGATGGTGGCAGCCTTATTGTCTCTTAAGGGATGGCTCCCGTCAAGCCATGTTTACAACGCTAAGCAAGTGTACTGTTTAGCAATGGTTACAAGTAAATACAGGTACCTGCATGGTTCGTGTCTAATCCCGTACAAGTGCAGGTGACCACACTGCTCTAATAGCACACAAGCCCCGGCGGGTGCAGCGGCAAGGTTAGCTCTGTGTCGTGGCGACTGGGCTTCGCAAGCCAGATGACATTCGCGGGCGTTTGGACGATACTGCCCTACGTCCACCCGTGAAAATCGTCCGCGAAGAAAAGCTAATCGGCTGCGGTGAGTTCGCTGTCTCCGCCGAGTGGGAACGCGCCCGCAAGAAGCTCCACGCTGCGATTAAGGCGGTCGAGTGGCCACCCAAGAGCGGGAAGTTCACCATCTACGCGGAAAGCGGTAAGAAGCGGGGCATGGGCAATGGTGTAAAGCCTATCAAAGAGGGCTTGATGCTTGATTTGCAAAAACTGGACTGGAAGCTAGAGCAGATTGTGCAGTTCGGCGGAAAGCGCAATCCGGGCAAGTTCGATGCTCTGCTGGCCACGGATTACGGCCCCGTTGTTTTGGAATGGGAGACGGGGAACATTTCGTCCAGCCACCGGTCCCTAAACAAAATGGCTCTGGGAATAATGCGCGGGAAAATCGCAGCGGGAATGCCACAACCGACAGGCGAATAAAAGACGAAATCCGGTAATCACTCTTGAGCGTGATTGCCCTTTAGAGCCTCTAACAAAATCTCCACTGCCACCAAACGCATTGATTCGGGACCCCTGATACAAGAAAAACTGCCCACCTTGACAGCCATTGGTGTCCGAGAACACAATTTCTGACGCTCGGGTTGCCGCATCGTTCTCCACCTTCTGTGGCTTGCCCCAACCGAGCGCCTCTCCAAAATCGTACCCTAGCGGAAATTTCAGATTAAGGAGAACAACCATGAAACGAATCGTCAGTGCGTTGTTGGCCTTGGCTGGCTCCGCAGCCTTGGTCTTTGTGGTCACCAGTTGGAAGCATGGTGTTACGCCTGTTCACGCCCAAGAGGGATGCAGTGTTGCCAACCTGCACGGTCACTATGCATTTAGCCAGGAGGGATATGCCCCTTTGGTGGAGGGAGGGAACTTTCTTCCCTTCTTTAACGTGGGAGTGCTTGCGTTCGATGGGGCGGGTACCCTCTCTGTCAGTTTCACCGACGTCCAACAGGGCGTAGCCTCCACGGAGACCGACGGAGGGACTTACACGGTGAATCCCGATTGCACTGGGTCAGTATCCCTTACGACCGGACCCGGTGCCGGAGCAACCTTCAACACAGTGATCATCGGTGGCGGGGCAGAGGCTTTTGGCATCAACACGGCCACCGGCTTTACCTCCAGGCTCGATGCCAAGAAGATGCGCAGTGAGTGATTACTCTGGGCCGTTCGACGAACAAAGTCTACGAAGCCGCCCTTTCAGCAGGGGCGGCTTTTCTGTTGGCAGGTTTTGTTAGACGCTCTTAGGACAAGTCTATTTCAACCTTATGGTGTGCATCCAGTGAACAAGGCGATGGACGAGATTGTAAGCTATCCAGGTCACAGTTCCGATTACCACCACAGCGCCGCCAAGAACCAGATACTTCACAACGTCGTAGGTCAGGTGTGCTGTTAGGTGAGTCGGCATCTCTTCCCAGCGTATGAGGCGCCGAATGCGCAGTGAAGTTCGTTCCATGAAAGGCGCAACATGTTTCTTCGGGGTTGGAATTGGCGGCGCTGTTGGAATCGTAATTTCACTATCGGGCGCTTGCGGGTTCGCGTCCGCAACAGCGGGGACGGCAGTCGAGTTTTCAAACCGTTCCAGCGCGTGCAGGTAGTTCGTACCTGAGGTAGTGATTGTCCAGTATGTCGAACCGGCAGGGTCTTGCTTCAGCTTCATGATGTAATTCTGCCGCCGCAAATCTTCCATCTGTCCAAGCACGGCCTGCCATTCCCAATCGCTGGTGTGCCCTGTGGTATGCACGACCATGTTTGGGTCAAAGGGCTGGTTAGGATTTCCCGCAACCCATTTCAGTAGGTCGATAACCCTCGCGTTGTGTGGCAACGGGCTCACTTATTTGTCCGAAAAGTATCCGCCCAATGTGCCTGTCAAGCTGGCCTCAACACCTTCCAGTTTCACTTTCAGCCGAAAGTACGCATTCAGAAGCGAGATTGCATCGTCCACGTGGCCATCTGCAATGCATTTCTGAATCATCGACCAGTGCTCCTCTATCTGGCCCCTAAGCTCGTCAATCTGGCGAACCCAGCCAGCAATCTGCTGTTTCATGTCGGGCATGGGCACGTGCCTCCCCAGCGTTTCTGGCGAAAGAATAGCAGCGTCAATCAACGCTTGACCAGTTCGACTCTTGAGGCTCAACGATGCAGCGCAGGAACTCAAGAAATCGACGCCACCTAGACCAGCCCGGAAACCGAAGCCGTAGCGCTGTGCTGTGTCCATGCATAAGGGCGTGCGCATGTTAGAACGGTTCCGCGAAGCCTGTGATTGCACCGAAATCGTCAGCCAGTGGCTTCTGCTTGCGCGGGCGCTTGTTGTTTTCCTGCATGATCTTGGTTGCCCACCTGCAATTTTGGGGGCAATAGTTTCCGTCCACGTCTTTGCGGTCAATCGTTTTGCCGCGCGGGCGTTCGCCCAAATCGGCAAGGAAGTTTATAAATCCCTGCGGGCCGTGCCAGCGCGCGCACACACAGATTCCGCGACCGCCATAGTGTTTGTATGACGCGGTTTTTGGCTTGTAGCAACGTCGCATCATTGCCCTGTAAGAACTGTATGTCCGCGAATCGCTGTGGCCGTGCTTGAGCTTCCATCCCATCCCACAGCCACAACTTTTACTCTTGCCGTGGCGCAGGCTGGATGTGCGCACGACATTCCTTTCGCCACAATCGCACTGGCACAACCACAGGATGCTGGACGTCTTGTGGTAGTAGCCTGCATATGTCAGGACGACTAGATCACCAAAGCGCTGGCCGGTTAAATCAACCGCGCGATGACGCAGACGACGCTTCCACACATCAGATTTTTGGAAAGGTGGTAGGACGCTCACAGAAACGGCGCTGCGTGTGATGGGCTGCACGCGCCGCCAGCCCCTACGCCGAAGCGGCGCATGTTGTGCAGGCAATCACGCGGGTGCAAGCCCAGAAGGTTCCAACTGCCCACGTTTTGTGGCCCGCCCAGTTGGGAGCGGGGAACTTGAAAAATGCGCGACGGCCTTTGTGGCCCCGTATGAGCCAAGGCACGTCCGTCGCGCGGCCAGCGATGCCCTGCGCTGTGCGGGCATGGGGTTCAAGGACCCACCCGCAAAAAATTGTGCGCCGCGTTTAAGGCCGCTGTGAAGACGGTCCGCCCCGGCGGCGCGTTTGTATTGGGGCAGAAATTTAGATGAAGCGTGTCCGCTTGCGTGGCGCTGGCGCTACTTCGCGCGATGGCACCGTCGCATCAAGTTGGGCAACCATGTTGCCTGCTTTGATCTGCTCGACGAGCTTGCTGATTTCGTCCTGCGTCAAGGGCGCGCCTTTGGTCTGCGCTGCGCGTGCCAGCACGTCTGCCCCTTCAGCGGACAGCATGTGCTTCTTGTGGTCGCGCAGTACATCAGCACCCGACCAGCGATGGTTCACGCTGTTGGGGTCGGCTGATTTGCCATCGCCCCACCAGCCGGTAAAAATACCGACGCCAGCGTTGCCTTGTTTTTCGAAGCCCGCCATGTTATTTCCTCCGTGCACGCGCCCGAAGTTCCGTGCGGCGCGCAGCGTCGTCCAATTCCTTGCGGAACTGCATCAGCACGCTGGGTGTCTTGATGTATGCCCCAACTTCCGCACACAACGCGTCGTTGTCGCTGCGCTTCAGTGGGCGGCCAAGCCTGTCGCGGTAAACCAGCGTGTGCGTGATGCACAGGTTCATCTCGCGCTGCTCTTCCGCACGTCGGGCAAGGATGGCGTCGGCTTCTATTTCTTTGGCCTGCTTGGTAGCGCGCAGGCGCAACTCCAAATCAACCGATTGCGCGGCCCACAGGCGGTCGAAGATGGCCTGCGATTCCTTGGGAAGCTTTTGCTTGGCCAGTTGGCCCCGGCGGGCGATGTCTGCTTTTAGTGAGTTTGTGTTTGCCATGTTGTTGTCCCTTCTTACTTCTTAAACTGCACCAGCGGCTTGTACGGGGTGCCGTACAGCTCGCGGTACTGCTGCAAGAGTTCTTCGGGGCACGGGTGCCCCATTGCTTCGAAGTGTGCCTTTGCTTGATCGGGCGGCCCATCAAACCACATGCGGCCACCGTGGCCCATGTCGATCTGGAGGACGAGCAGCTTATCAAGGGGTACACGATCACCTTGACGTCGCGGGCTGTAGCTTTCGCGATACCCGACGGTAAACTTTTGCTTGGGTTCTGCTGGGGTGGTGGGTTGCACTTCGGCAACCGGCTCGATGTCGCCCAGCATTACTGCCAGTGCAACTTCTTGGCTTGCGGGTAAGTGGACGCGTTCGCCGAAGCGTGGCCCACGATTGATGCGGTACAGTGCCATAAAATCACCTTTCATGTCGCAATCAAATTCACTTGCAAAACTTCTGCGCCCTGTTAGGCGGTGCGTGAGCCCAGCTTGGCAACGACGCGCCGCTTCAGTGCGGCCTTTTGATCGGCCGTCCACAGCGCCAGCGCATCACTGCGCACCGGCTGCGTGTCTGTTGGACCCTTGTGTGCCATCGCGAGTGCCATCCACGCGCGGGTTAGTTCTTTGTCAGCAAGCAGCGCGCCGCTGATGGCGTAAATTTCGTCGGGTAGATACCTTTCGTCCCACATGTCAGCGGCCACCAACAGCTCACACCAGTTGTTGCGGATGGTTACAAAGCAGTCGAGGCTGTTCATTGGATCTCCGGTACTTCAAAATCTTCCAGCGCGCCCGTCTGGTTCTGCCTTGCCTTGTTGCGGGCATCAATCTCGGCCCAGTATCGTTCCGCGAAGCCATCATCCTGCACCGGCTTGGGCTCCGGCACGGGCGCTGTGGGTTTAATCTTCTCGCGCGCGCTCGGCGTCAATCCCAAATCGCGCAGTATGGCGTGCATCTTCGTTGCATTCGTTTCCACGATGCCCTGCCAAGGATTTTTCCTCAGCACTGTGTGCGCGGTGCCGTGATTATCCAGCCGGGTGTCCTCCACCACTGCGCCCAGCTCCGCCACCTTGGCACGGGCTTCCACCCACTGCGTGTGCGTTTCTGCGTACAGGTGCAGGATTTGCAAATCACCGGGCGTGACGGCGCGGCGCGCGGTTAGCTGCTTCACCAGCAGCTTGTAAATCTTCTTTGCATCGGGGCTGATGCCCGCAGGCATCTTGGGCTTGCCACCCGGCAAGGCCGGGGCTTCCGGCTTGCCTTGTGGCTCGGTGCCCTGAAGTAAGTGCTGCGCGGTGGATTTTTTAAGCTGCGGCATCAGTCGCGCTCCTTGGGTGGTACTGTGCACAGCAGGAACAGCGATGGTGCCTGCACCGGGGCCGCCGGTGGCCGCACGCAATCACAACCGGGCTGGAGATCCTGCGGCGCATCCGTTTTCTGGAAGCCGTTCCTGCGGCACGCGGCCAGCTTCTTTTCGCTGCGGCTGCGCCCGCCTTTAAGGCCGCCTAACCGGCCTGCTTCTTGTGGGGTTAATCGTGGCATCGTGGTATTGCCCTTTCGTAGTATCGCGGTGGTGTTACGGGGTACATTGGCCGCGCATCCGGGCGATTAAGGCAGGGGGCAGGTAAGATTCCGGGCACATTGAAGCAGGTGCGCACGTATTCGGGGGGCGAGCGCTGTGGGTATCGACGGCCGGACGACTTTTCTCACCCCCCTCGGCTCTTCTTTGTGAGCCTATGCATCCAATGGGCTTAAACGCTGACGCTCACATGCTAGACACCACGCGCAACCAAGCACAGCCAGCACAGCACATGCGCAGGAGGTGCGATTACTGGGGCAATCCACCAATAAACCGCGACGCTTTGCGCAATTGCTTGCGTCTACAGCGTCGTCTTCTTTTGGGTGTTCTGGCGGCCAAGGATGTGGTGACATTGCTGCTGAGGTGAGCTGGTGCTTATGGTGTGGGTGTATCTGGTGTTGGTGGGCTCTGCCTAACGTGGTTTGTGTTGCCTTGCCGTGGTGGGTTATCCGTTTTGCGGATGTGCAGGCGCGCCCGGATACACGCGGAGTGTGTACGCTATGCCGGGAGGGTCGCCACCGTCAGACAGACCCTTGGCAGGGGTTTTGAGCGTAATCGCCTGCTTGAACTTCGCTCGAAGTTCTGGAATCTCTACCACAATTGATGGCTCTCGTTTACGCGCACGAGTTTACATTCCGGCCGAACGTACGCGTCCTCTCCGTACCCTGGCTTCAATGGAGGGTAAAGACTGGATGTTGTGGTTACTGGCTGTGCGTCTCCGCCGGGAGAGCAAGTCAATGTCAAAGACTTCAGTGTGATCCGTGTGCTGTTGTGCACGTGAGACTGATACTGATCCTTAAATGTGATCGTCACCCCATTAAGGATTGCGGGATCATCGGTGCCAGAATCGTAGTTGACGAGCAGGTACCCGAGGATGAGGACAACAGGCACAGCGATGACAGCCAACCATATTTTCGCAATGACATGAGACGGAACTCCGAGACGCCGCAACTCTGCGGTGATAAGCCGCGCTTCTTTAACTGCTAACCGCGCTCCTCTGCTCGAACTTCTCGCCATCGCCGTTTGACCTTTCGATCACTGACCTAACGTTTTCTGGAATGCTTTTTCGTTGCCGTCGAAACCGGCCTGTTTCAGGCCTGCGCTTCGTAATTTGTGCACCTGCGCCGCCAGGTCTGTGTCTTTTTTGCCCAATGCTTGAATGCGATCAATATAGCTGTTCGCCTGCTCAGTGTTGCCCTTGAGTATCGCCTGATAAAACTGGATGGATACTTGATCTAGCTCTACGTCAGTTGCGAGGTAAGTATGGAGAGTCGGCCACAATTGGCTACTTGAAACAGAGTTTTGGAATCCTCGCAGCGTGGACTGCTGTTCTGAATTTGTTAGACCCGACTGTTTCACTCGTGCCTGAAAGGCTGGCACAATATCGTTTGCCCATATCTGCAAATCATTGTCCAGGGCAATGCTGTCGTTCAGAGCCGCGATAATCGCTTTCGCACGTGCAGGCTTATAGGATTCAGGTTGGTAAATGCCGTCCAGTTTGGTATCAATTGCTGCGCGCCTGCTGTCGAGTACACTTCGCTTGTCTGTGATCTCCTTGAAATATGACCGCATCAGATCGCGGTAGTGACCTTCCTGCTCAATTTTCTCAGGACTCTTGCCTGAATTATCAATCGCGCTGTCGGGAGTCATCTCAGCGGCCTGCTTCAAAACGGTATGCACATCAGCGGTGGTCATGTGCTCGCGCCTGTAGTTGCTCGCGCTAATGCCCGCAAGAATAAAAGTGCTCCACCAAAGCCAACGAGCAAAGCCGAGATGATTATTAGGTCGCTTGCGAAAACGACCATGCACGGCATAGGCAATGACGGTCGGAATGAAAAGAGTGCCTATCGCGAAGCCGATACTATCAGCGAGGGTGTCAACAGAAAAACCGTGCTGGGCAAACGCAGAAATGAAGGCTACTAGAATTGCCCCACAAACATATAGGGTAATGGCGATCCGTTCTTTCAGCGGCATAGTCCCTCCCCATCGTGACATCGTCGCAGACTTCAGGGCACGTGCGAAGTGACCAAGGTAATTCCTGCAAATCGTACTTGTCGGCGACCTGAACTGTGCGTCAGTTAACGAAAAATCTTAGTACCGTATCGACAAGTGCTCCGGCGGCGAGGCTGCGGGTAGAGTCGAACATGTTGATGCCGGAGCACTTGCGATACGGTGATTTGGACGAAGCCGCTGGCGCGGCGGACGCGGTGGGGCTATGGGGTTTGCATGGGCGTTTCGATGCTTGTTCGTGTCGACGATAAGTGGATCGCAGGTATGGATAGGCAATACGGGAGTGTTGATGGGATCGGAGAGGCGATAAGTTGAGGGTGGGGTGTGCAGGAAAGTGCTGGATTGGGGTTGGTGGGAGGTAGTAGAGACACCACGAGTATCAGAGCGGAGGCTCGTAGGGTGGGGATTGCGGTAAATCGTAAGTTAGGAAGAATCAATAGCTGGCCTCGCGAGGGTAAGTTGGGAGATAGACCATGCGCTCAGTTTTTGCACGAGGAGCATGGGGGTGGCGCATTGTGGACAACGGAAGCAAACAGGTTGGGCGGCAAAGGAAGTGCTGACGGCTGATGCCTGAGGCCTTGGATTGTCCAACAACAAGCGTTGGCAGCGGGGCAAGAGTGTGGCGCGACTGCGGTTGGCCATGAAACCGAAAGAGCGGATGCGTACAAAGCCCCGGGGTAGAACATGCAGCAGGAAACGGCGCAAGAACTCTTCGGCGGACAGGGTCATCTTCCTCTTCTTATTTCCGTGGGCATAGTCCTTCCAA
>Ga0307479_10005345_pt1 | contig 11758 bp, 7 predicted proteins | sample atmos_gasesECM4C_FD_203743 | JGI IMG/M metagenome (GOLD analysis project Ga0307479, IMG submission 203743) | Hardwood forest soil microbial communities from Morgan-Monroe State Forest, Indiana, United States - atmos_gasesECM4C_515 | ecosystem: Environmental > Terrestrial > Soil > Temperate... | reverse complement strand
CGCTTTCTTGCCACCCTCCCTGGCAACGGACTGTCGGGCCCAGCCGCCGGCCACAAGCATCAGCACTGCAGCTGCCAAAGTCATTAGGGTCCCGCGTCTCATCGCCATCTCCTTTATGCCCCCGCCTTCCTCGCTTTTCCTGCCACTTCCTTCAATACCGCCAGCGCTCTCTCGCATCCAGCCCGGTCCACGTCGCAATGCGTAACCACGCGCACCGAATAGAGCGCCGTGTCTTGCGCCCACACGCCATGGGCGTGAATCGCGTCGCAAAATTCCACCGCCGTCATCCTGGTTTCCTTACAATCGAATATCACGATATTCGACCGGACCTTTTTCGGATCGATCATCAATCCGGGGATCGCCGCGATTCCTTCCGCCAAGAACCTCGCATTCTCGTGATCGATGTGGAGCCGCCCTGGGGACTTCTCAAGCGCGAGCAACCCCGCAGCTGCTATTACCCCCGCCTGCCGCATTCCCCCGCCAAACATCTTGCGGTGCACGCGTGCCTTCCCGATGAACTCTTTCGATCCCGCCACCATCGATCCCACCGGTGCGCCTAGCCCTTTCGACAAGCAAAACATCACCGAGTCCACTTTCTTGGTCATCCGCGCGACATCGTCTCCCAGCGCCGTCGCTGCATTGAAGATCCTCGCGCCGTCCAGATGCACCTTCAGCCCCATCTCGTGTGCGCGGTCGCAAATCTCGTTCACCCGTTCTGTGGGATACACCGTTCCACCCGCCATGTTGCTGGTATTTTCCAGGCACACCAGCGCTGTCTGCGAATCGTAATAAATCTTCGGCCGGACGACTGCCTTGATCTCTTCCCACGTCAGGATTCCGTCTTCGCCTCGGGCCACGCGCGGCATGCATCCCGCAATGGCTGACATCGACGCGAGTTCGTACAGATTCACGTGGCTGCGCTCTTCGCAAATCACTTCGTTCCCGTGGTGCGTCCAGATCTTGATGCAAATCAAATTCCCCATGCATCCCGTGGGTACAAACAACGCCGCTTCTTTTCCAAACATCTCCGCCGCGCGCTTCTCCAGGCGGTTCACCGTAGGATCTTCGCCGTACACGTCGTCGCCGACTTCGGCCTCCGCCATTGCCCGACGCATTTCCGCCGTCGGCCGCGTCACCGTGTCGCTGCGCAAATCCACCACGCCTTCCAGAACTTTGCCGCCGATCTTTACGTCGTCCGGATCGACTCGTTGATTCCCCTTCGCCACCGTGTAACTCATCTCTGGTCCGCCTCTGTTCCCAGTTCTCTACTCTTCATTCACTAATCTGCGTTTCTTCTTCTCTGTCATCTGTGTGCCCTCGGAGCCCTCACCTCATCAACTCCACAAACACCTCATTGGACACGCTCAATCTTTGCTCTGTCAGCCGCACGACATCCCCTTCCCTCTCCACTAATCCCGCGGCAGTCAGCGGCTCGAATCGCCCTGCCAGTGCTACTCCGTATTCCCGCTCGATCCTCCCGACATCTATTCCCGCTAACTGTCGCAATCCCAAAAACAATTCTTCCTCGAGCGCCATCTCCTCGGTCATCGCCTCCAACTGCTCCACCGGCAACCTGCCGCTTTCAATCTCCTTCACGTACGTCGCCGCATCATGCGCGTTTGCCCAGCGCTGCCCACCGGAAAACGAATGCGCCCCCGCCCCAAATCCCAGGTACGCCTCCCGCCGCCAGTACTTCAAATTATGCTTCGATTCAAATCCCGGCTTCGCCCAATTCGAGATCTCGTAGTGATGATATCCCGCTGCGTCCAGCATTGCCTGCGCGAGTTCGTACGACTCCGCCATTTCGTCTTCGCTCGGCACAGCTCCCGCACTGTACCGTTTTCCGCCCGCGAGCAACTCTTTCCCCAGCCGGCTCCCTTCGTCAACTTCCAGCAAATATACCGACACGTGTTCAGGCGTCAGCGCAATCAATTCCTCGAGCGACTGCTTCCAGCTCTCTTTTGTCTGGTGCGGCAAGCCTGCGATCAAATCGAAACTGATGTTGCGAATCCCCGCCGCGCGCAAAATCGGCACGGCACGGTAAACGTCCGCGCGCCGGTGCATCCGTCCGGCAGTTGCCAGCTCATTGTCTGAAAAGGATTGCACCCCCAAACTCACGCGATTGATTCCTGCGCGCACCCATGCTGCGGCCTTCTCGTTTTCCACCGTCTCCGGATCCGCCTCCAGCGTCACCTCTCCGCTCGATCCGTTCCCTCCGAAGCTTTCTTGAATCGCTTCCAGAATCTTCTGCAACTGCCCCGGCTCCAGCAGACTCGGTGTCCCGCCTCCAAAATAAACGGTGTCCACTGCAAATTCCGGCTCGCCACTCACCACCGGTTTACGCCGGGCATCAAGGGACCCCTCGCTCGTTTCCCACTTCACCCCGGCCGCTCCCAACAACTCCCGATGCCGTAGAATTTCTTTGCACACCGCCTCCACATACGGGGCAAACCTCTCCTTCGCCACCACTCCTGTATGAAAATTGCAATAGGTACACTTTGTCTGGCAGAACGGCACCTGCACGTAAATCCCGAGCGTTTTCATCGCCCAAAAACTTTAGCACATCAAGCTTTAAACCCCGAACAGCGCTCCGCCAATGCTACGATCCCGCGCCAAACGCCGACCATGATCGAAAACGCGGGAAGAAAAATAAGGCTTGCCCCGTCTTGCGGAACAAACGCATGTAGAATCTCGTCTACGGTTCAGATACGATGAAAATCACAGTCGATGGGCGTTACTCTTTAAGCGTTTTGCTAGCTGCTTGGGCCTTTCTTACCTGGCCCGCAGCGCTTTCCCCAACTGAAACTCCCAACGACTCCTGGCCCTACTACGGCCACGACGCCGGCGGCATGCGCTACTCCCCCCTCACGCAAATCAATCGCTCGAACGTCACCCAACTCCAGGTCGCCTGGACCTTCCACACCGGCGACATTTCCGAGGGCAGCGGCGGCCGAAAACGCAGCGGCTTCGAGACCACTCCTCTCCTTGTTGATGGGACTCTTTATTTGACCACCGCTTTCAACCGCATAGTTGCCCTCGATCCCGAAACCGGCAAGCGGCGCTGGGCTTACGATCCGAAGATTGACCTCGACGGTGACTACGGCGACGGCCTCGTCAATCGTGGCGTTGCCACTTGGCTCGATTCTGCCCGCCCGGCCGCGCAGCCCTGCAGTCGCCGGATCTTTGAATCCACTCAAGACGCTCGTCTCGTTGCCGTCGATGCCGCTACCGGCACCCCATGCGCCGATTTCGGCAGGGATGGCCAGGTCAGCCTCCGCGATGTGCCCCAATACGATGCTGGCTGGTTTCACATGACTTCCCCGCCGGCTATTATCGACAACCTGGTCGTCGTGGGCTCCGCGATCGACGACAATCATCGCGTGGACATGGCGCGTGGCGTTGTCCGCGCCTACGATGCGCGGTCAGGTGTTCTTCGGTGGAGTTGGGATCCACTCCCTGCCAATCGCGCGGCGGCCGTAGCCGAAGGCAAGCATCCAACTTGGCGCAGCGGTGCCGGAAACGCCTGGTCCATCATGGCCGTCGATGCCGGACGCGACCTGATTTTCGTCCCCACCGGAAGCGCCAGCCCGGATTATTACGGTGGCCTTCGCCCAGGCGATGACAAGTGGTCCAACTCCGTCGTTGCTTTGCGAGGCAACTCGGGCCAATTTGTCTGGGGCTTCCAGCTTGTCCATCACGATCTCTGGGATTTCGACAGCGCTTCACCACCCTTGCTGGCTACTTTGCGCGTTGATGGGAAACCCGTCCCCGTCGTAATTCAGGGCAACAAGTCTGGACTCCTCTATGTCCTGAACCGCGAGACCGGCAAACCCGTTTTCCCCGTGGAAGAGCGTGCCGTCCCCAAAAGCGACATCCCCGGCGAAGTCGCTTCGCCAACTCAACCGTTCCCTCTCAAGCCTCCTCCCCTCGTTCCCCATGCGCTTTCCGCCGACCAAGCCTGGGGCCCGACGCCCGAAGACCGCGACTGGTGCCGCAACTACATTTCGCATCTGCGCAACGAAGGCATTTTCACCCCGCCCTCCTTGCAAGGTACCCTCATGGTTCCTGGCAATCTCGGCGGCATGACTTGGAGCGGCTACGCCTTTGACCCCGCGCGCAGCATCCTCGTCACAGATACCAACAATATCGTGGCCATCGCGCGCCTGCTTCCTCGCGAAAAATACAACGAGCGAAGTTCGCACATGGAGGATGGCGACTACGGAGACCAAATCGGGGCTCCCTACGGCCTCTACCGCCGCTTCATTCAGTCGGCTTCCGATCTTCCTTGCAGCCCTCCGCCCTGGGGCATGCTTACCGCCGTGGACATGATCGAAGGAAAAATTCGCTGGCAGGTGCCTTTGGGCTCGATGCAGGATTTCGGGGGAACTCACGCGCAGCAGATTCCGCCCGGTTCCATCAACCTCGGCGGACCTATCGTCACGGCAGGCGGTCTCGTCTTCATCGCTGGCACGACAGACTGTTCCCTGCGCAGCTTCGACATCGAAACCGGCAAGGAGCTATGGAAGGCTCCGCTCCCCGCCTGCGGCAACGCCACTCCCATGACCTACCGCTTGTCTTCCACCGGCAAACAGTACCTGGTCATCGCCGCGGGCGGCCATCCCAAAATCACCGAAGAAAAGCTCGGTGACTCGCTCGTGGCCTTCACGTTGCCATAACCAGCCCGGCTTGATCGCCTTGATCTCGCCGCAATTCCATTCTCGTCAGTCCTTCTTTGTCTAGCTGGCCACAATTTTCACTTGCAGCCGCCGTTCGCGTGGGCCGTCGAATTCGCAGAAGAAAATCCCCTGCCAGCGCCCCAGCGCCAGCTTGCCATTCTCTACAAACACGACCTGGCTGCCGCCCACCAACACGGATTTCACGTGCGAGTCGGAGTTGCCTTCGCTGTGCCGGTAAGGACCTGCCTTCGGCACCAACCGGTCCAGCGCACCCTCGACGTCTCGCGCCACATCCGGATCCGCGCACTCGTTGATGGCAATGCCCGCTGTGGTGTGCGGCACATACAGGTAGCAGATTCCTTCGGCGATCTTGGACTCCGCTACCGCCTTTTGCACCTGCGGGGTCACGTCCAGCAATTGCGTCCGTCGGTCCGTTTTCACAATCAGTGTCTGCATCTTGGCCATATGCTTGCAAATTCTAATACACCGCAGGCTCATCCCAGCCATCAGGCTGTATCTCCCACGTGTCATCCTGAGCCAAGGATCTCAACCCGTCCTGGAAGTTCTCACACAAGAATGTGCGAGGGCAGAGGGAAAGATAAAAAGGTTATTTTGAGCGGGAGATCTGCTACGGCAACTGCACGATGAAGTGATGCCCGAGCCTCTTGCTGCTACACAGCTTTTGTAGCTCTTCCAAGCCTTCGGCGCCCAGCCGCGCCAGAAACGGCAGCAAACACAACTCCCTTTCTTGCAGAGCCTTGTGCGGATTCAGCAGCGACTCGAGATGTTGTTCGTGCCCCGCAAGCACACCTAGCTTTTGGTCTTGAGCGCGCCCTACCTTTTGCCGCAGTTGCTCGAGATGAGACTCGATTCCCTTTTGAGTTCTTTCGACCGCGCCTACGAGCGTGGCATCCAGCTTCTCAATCTGTTTGCCCAGCCGCGCCAGCATTGTGGCGATCTCTTTTTGGTCTCGCTCAAAGTCTTTCTCGAGCGACTCGGGCAGCGATGCCCCTTCGATCTTGCGCCTCAATTCTTGCGGCCCTTCCCAGACCTCTTCAACGCGCAAGCCGTACCGATCGAGCAGTTTGGCTGCCTTCGCATCCACCAGTGTGAATCCGGCGCGCGGCAGCATCACCGGCGCGTGCCCCAGAAGATGCTCGTAAACGACTTCCGACTGGGCAATGTAGGAAAGCTCGGCGGGTCCGCCAATAAAGGCCACCGTCGGCAGCAGGTAATCCTGCACCACCGGCCGAAACAGCGCGTTCGGGCTGAAATTCTCAGGCTCGGTGTGCGTTAGGTGCGTGAGTTCCTCCCGCTCCCAGCTCTTCTCGCCGGCTTGAAATTGTCCATTGCTAGCCGTAACGGCTTGCCGTGGCCCCTCTCTCAAATAAAAGAGGAGCGTGCTCTTCGACGTCACTTTGACCTGCGCCGGGTATCCCGCGCGCTCCAAATCCTTCTCGCGTTGGAGCAGTTTCTCCGTCAGTTCATCGCGCTCCGCCAGCGCGTGCTGATAGAGCGGCGCTGCCATCTTGTGCAGCCCCGCATCGAGAGGGTCCAGCAAAATCAGTCCCTGCTGCTCGAACAGGCGCGCAAACAATTTCCCAAACGCGCTGCCGTACGTTTCCCCTGCCTTGTAACTCTCCACGAGCCATTGCGCGTGCAGTTCTCCGCCCTGATTTTGCAGCAGCCCTGCCGCCTCCTGGGACGACTTCTCCCCTTCCGGACCAAGCGGAATGCGCCCAACCGGCTTTCCCGCTTCATTTCCATCTGGCAACTCGAAGCGAATCAGCTTTCCACCGTCAAAGAATGTGGCGTGTCGCACTTCTTCGAGGTCGTGATCCTCCGTGGCCATCCAGAAGACCGGCACCGCCTCGATTCCGCTGCGCGTTAACTCCTCCGCGATCTGCACCGCCATGAGCGCTTTGTAAACCGAATAGGCTGGCCCGCCAAACAATCCCACTTGCTGCCCGCTGACTACCGCCAGTGCGCCACCCGCCAGCCGTTCCACGTTAGCCTGCGCCTTCGCCCCGGCGCCCAAAGCTGCATTTTGCCTTCCAAGAATTCGCGCCACTTCCGCTCTTCGCTCCAGCGGATACTTTAGCCCTTTCGCGGCGCGCGTCACCGCCTCCATCGTCGGCGGGTGAACGTAAAATTGTTTTACTTTCTCAAACTGGTCTACATAGTCGAGGAAAAGCTTAGGCTGGTGCGGCAGTTGGCGGAACGCAAGCGCGCGACAATCCATGAGCGGTTAGATGAACCCCGTAGAAAAACGTCTCACTGATTCTACGTCAAACGTGCTCCGGTTGGCTCCTGGTTTAGGCCCTCATGGCGGCAGGCTCGAGCGCCGCCAAAAACTCGCTAACACGTTTCCTTTGTTCATCCTGCAGGGGGACCAGCGGCAAGCGCGGGACACCGCCTCGGTAGCCGCGCTGGTCCATTGCGAATTTCACCCCGGCAATTCCACCTTCCGAAACGATGAGCTTCGACGCGGACACGATCAACCCGTGAAGTTTGCGCGCCTTCTCGTGCTGCCCCAGCCGGAACAATTCATAGAGCTGTACACACTTTTCCGGCAGCGCGCAGGCAAGCGCAAGAACTGCTCCCACCGCGCCCACCGTCAGCGAGGGATAAACGGTTGCGGCGGCTCCCACGAGCACTTGAAAGGACTGCGGTGCTCGGCTGCCCGTGGTTTGCACAACGGTCTCCGCCACCCGCTGCACGTTTCCCGAGCTGTCTTTAATCCCGATGATGTTGGGATGTTCCGCGAGCGCCGCGATTTCCGCTGGCTCCAACGCGATTCCCGTAAACTGCGGCACGGAATACAACAGCACTGGAATTGGTGACTCATCGGCTACTCGCCGGTAATGCGCAACCAGCACTTCGGGTTTGTACGCCGGCTTGTAGTAGTAAGGCGTCTTTACCAGCGCAGCGTCGTAACCGATTTCGGCCGCACGCTTTGTCCGTTCGATTGTTTCGGCGGTCGACTCAGCTCCGGTTCCAGCGATCAGCTTTTTGCCCTTTGCGGCAGCCTCTTTGACCGCAGCGAGGATTCGTTCCGTCTCCGATTTGGTCAGCAAGACTGATTCGCCCGTAGAGCCATTGACAACGTAACCGGCCAAATCCGTCTGGTTGTACCGGTCAATATTGTGCTTGAGGCCGGCGATGGAAACGGATCCGTCTTCGGCAAACGGGGTCGTCAAAGCGGGAAAGATTCCGGAAAAACCCATGGCTCAATCTCCTGCCGCGGGCGCGCTGGACGCGGCAGCCTGCCCGCGGTGCAAGTCCTGCAGCGCCGCAACTTCCGTGCCCCGCTCAAGCAGCGCATGGATCCCGCGCGCCGCAGCATTCGCGGCCGCCAGTGTCGTGATGCAAGGGATATTGTAGCGAATGGCGGCGCGGCGAATCGATTTCTCGTCGTAGAAGGACTCGCGGCCCAAGGGCGTATTGATTACCAGGTCGATCTTGCCGGTCTTAACCAGGTCCACGATATTCGGGCGGCCTTCATTCACCTTGAATACCGGTTCGGCTTCGATTCCCGCAGCTTGCAGAGCGGCAGCGGTTCCCCGCGTTGCCATCAGTCGGAAACCAAGTGCGGAAAGCTCCTTGCCGAGCGAGCCCAGATGTTTCTTGTCCCGGTCGTTGACGCTTAGAAACACGGTGCCTTTGCGCGGCAGGCGCTGCCCCGCGGCCAGTTGCGCTTTCGCAAAGGCCTGGCCATAAGAAGTCGAAATCCCCATCACTTCGCCGGTCGACCTCATCTCCGGCCCCAGGATGGTGTCCACGCCGCGGAATTTATTGAAAGGAAACACCGGGGATTTCACGCAATAAAATTCATGCACGGCAATCTCCGCGACTCCGTTGTGGTTGACGATCGGAAGATGCATGCTTGAGAGTTTTTTCCCCGCCATCAAGCGCGCCGCAACTTTCGCCAGCGGCACTCCCGTGGCTTTGCTCACGTACGGCACGGTGCGCGACGCGCGTGGATTCACCTCCAGCACATAAACATGGTCGCGCTGAATGGCGTACTGCACGTTCATCAGGCCTACCACCTTTAATGCCAAGGCCAGCCGCCGCGTGTATTCACGGATGGTGTTGAGAACGGCGGGCGTCAGCGTCACCGGCGGCAGCACGCAGGAGGAATCTCCCGAGTGCACGCCGGCTTCTTCGATGTGCTCCATGATTCCGCCGATTACCACATCGGTGCCATCGGCTAGCGCGTCGACGTCCACTTCCGTGGCTTCCTCGAGAAACTGGTCGATCAGCACCGGCCGCGCCGGGCCCATCAGTGCCGCTTGTGCAACGTATTCCTGCACCGTGTTCACGTCATAGGCGATGACCATGGCGCGCCCGCCCAGCACGTAACTCGGCCGCACTAGCACCGGCAAGCCGATCTCCGCCGCCACTCGCGCGGCCTCTTCAGGAATCAGCGCGGTCCCGTTGCGCGGCTGCGGAATTCTTAATTCCTCGAGCAAACGCCCAAAGCGCCGCCGATCCTCGGCCAGATCGATGGATTCCGGCGCCGTGCCGATGATTGGAACGCCGTTGCGCTTTAGCTCCAGCGCGAGATTCAGCGGCGTTTGCCCCCCAAACTGCACGATCACGCCTTGCGGTTTCTCGCGCTCGACGATCGCAAGCACGTCTTCCAAAGTCAGCGGCTCGAAATACAACCGGTCCGAAGTGTCGTAGTCCGTTGACACCGTCTCCGGATTGCAATTCACCATGATGGTCTCGTAGCCGTCTTCGTGCAGAGCGTAGGAGGCGTGGCAGCAGCAGTAATCGAACTCAATTCCCTGCCCGATGCGGTTCGGGCCGCTCCCCAGGATCATGATTTTCGGGCGCTGCTGCACATCCGATTCGTCCTCGTCTTCGTACGTCGAATAGAGATAGGGCGTAAACGATTCAAATTCTGCGGCGCACGTATCCACGCGTTTGAAGACCGGCGCCACGCCGTAGCGCGCGCGCTGCAACCGCACCGAAGCGGGCGTGGTCCGCCAGATTTGCGCCAGTTGCTCGTCGCTCGTCCCATGGCGCTTCACTTCGTGCAGCAACTCCTTTGAAGCCGTCTCTACCGTAACACTCGCCGCCCGCCGGTTCATAGCCGTCAACTCTTCCATCTGGTGGATGAACCACGGATCGATTTTCGTCAGTTCGCAGATTTCGTCCGCGTGCAAACCTCGCTCCATCGCCGTCAGCAGCCAGTAAATGCGGTCAGGCCGCGGCGTGGCCAGCTTTTCGCGCAGCAGCGAATCCGGGGTCTCCGTGGGCGCTCTCCAGGGCGCGCTCGGCTCCAGCGACCGAATCCCCTTTTGCAGCGCCTCCTTGAACGTGCGCCCGATGGCCATCACTTCGCCGACCGATTTCATCTGCGTTCCCAGCGCGCTGTCCGCGCCCGGGAATTTCTCGAATTGCCATTTTGGAATTTTCACCACCACATAATCAATAGTGGGCTCGAAGCAGGCCGGTGTCTTCTCCGTAATATCGTTTGGAATCTCGTCGAGCGCCATTCCCACCGCCAGCCGGGCGGCGATTTTTGCGATGGGGAAGCCGGTGGCCTTGCTGGCCAGCGCCGAACTGCGCGACACGCGCGGATTCATTTCGATAATCACCATGCGCCCGTTTTCCGGGTTGATGGCGAATTGCACGTTCGAGCCGCCGGTCTCCACACCCACTTCGCGAATGATGGCCGCCGCGGCGTCGCGCATGCGCTGGTACTCCTTGTCGGTCAGCGTCTGCGCCGGAGCCACCGTGATGGAATCGCCCGTGTGCACGCCCATGGGGTCGAAGTTCTCGATCGAGCAGACCACCACGAAGTTGTCGCGGAAGTCCCGCATCACTTCCAGCTCGAATTCCTTCCAGCCCAGAACGGACTCTTCCACCAGCGCTTCGTGAACGGGGCTCAAGTCCAGCGCGGTGGCGATTGACTCGGCGAACTCCTCCTTGTTGTAGGCGATGGAGCCGCCCGTGCCGCCCAGCGTGAAAGAGGGCCGAATGACCAGCGGGAAGCCCAGTTGATCGCACAGGCGCAACGCGTCCTTCGCGTTATTCACCAGCGCCGAGGCCGGCACCTCCAGCCCGATTTTGCGGCAAGCATCCTTGAACCACAGGCGGTCTTCGGCCACTTTGATGGCCCGCAAGGACGCGCCAATCATTTCCACTTTGTACTTCTCGAGTACGCCGCTCTCTGCAAGCTCGACGGCAAGATTCAGCGCTGTCTGTCCGCCCACTGTGGGCAGGAGCGCGTGCGGCTTTTCTTTGGCGATGATTGCTTCCAGGTATTCGCGCGTGAGCGGCTCGATGTACGTGCGCTTGGCGAGTTCGGGATCCGTCATGATCGTCGCCGGGTTTGAATTAACGAGGATGACGTCGTAGCCTTCGGCGCGCAACGCTTTGCATGCTTGCGCGCCGGAGTAGTCGAATTCGCACGCTTGGCCAATGATGATCGGCCCCGAGCCGATAATCAGAACCTTCTTGATGTCTTTCCGCTTTGGCAATTTTCTAGTCCCTGGCCTCTCGCCTAAGTGACTGCTCGACAAAAATCTCGTTACGGCTTTCGATTAACGCTGCTTGCTGCTTGCCGCCGGCTTCACGCTACCACTTCACTTCAAATTGCTTCAGCACACCTTCCACCTGCTCCCGCCGGTTCAAGAGAATCCCGTAAATCGCCGTATAGTGATCGCCCTGCTTCCATTCGATTACTTTGTGCGCCCGCTCCGCGCCCACCAGATCCTCCATGGCCTGCCACTCCAGCATGCACACCGCGATATGAAAATAGCTGCTGCGCAATTCGCCGTCTCCCGCAGGCGGCTCAACCTCCATATTCGGGAACGTGCTGCGCAACTCCTCGAACAGCCGCGGCTGGTCCGCGCGGTAGCGTTCCATCAGCACCCAATGCCCCTGCTCGTGCACGTACGCGGAAAGCGCCAGATCGTCATTGTCGATAAACCGCAAATTCAGTGTGAGCACCGGATACGAGTGGTTCATCGCGCCGCGCTCGATGACGATGTCCCGCGTAATCGTGTATTTCTTCAGGTCGTACTGCTTGGCCAGGCGCAGCATTTGCGCCTTCCGGTCTTCCTCTGCGG
>Ga0307479_10005344_pt1 | contig 11758 bp, 7 predicted proteins | sample atmos_gasesECM4C_FD_203743 | JGI IMG/M metagenome (GOLD analysis project Ga0307479, IMG submission 203743) | Hardwood forest soil microbial communities from Morgan-Monroe State Forest, Indiana, United States - atmos_gasesECM4C_515 | ecosystem: Environmental > Terrestrial > Soil > Temperate... | reverse complement strand
GTAAGTTTCTTAAAGAGTTGTACAGCCGATCAGCGCTCCGTCGCACTGGACGGGCGGTGCTTGATCTCCAGAGGTTCAACAAGCTTAAACGTCAAGACTGTTTCGGCCGGGAGGAGGATCTCGCGGTTGCCGGTTAGCCCCGCCCCGGCAGTGCCCGCGCCCGCGCCGATCAGCCCGCCGATAATTGCGCCCTTCCCGCCACCCGCCAAGCCGCCAATCAGCGCGCCAGCTCCCCCGCCGCCCCCGACCATGGTCGCGGTCCGTTTTCCCTTGCCCTTGCTGGTCTCTGTAGGCGAGGTGGTTTGCACTTCATAGGTGTGTCCTGCCACCGTAATGCTCGACAATGTTAGCTCAAGCGCGGCGCCGCCCTTAAAGCGTCCCGCGGGCTGCGCGTTCTTCACAATCCCCGTTGCTCGAGCGCCCTTGGGGATGGCTGTACGGCCCTCCACCTCGATGGGAGATTGCACGGTCGCGTGAAATTCCTGGCCTGGCGCGCTGATTTTCGAGCCCACCTGCTCATCAAGAACGACAGAAATCACCGTTTCCGCCGGGACCACGATTGGCCTTGGGGGAGGCGCCTGTTCCCTTCGCGGGGCGCTCCCGTTGTCAGCCGACTGCGCGGGCGCGCTGGAATCCGGGGCGCTATTCGCAGCATTCTGCTGGTCCGCGGACTTCTGGCAACCCGCGAGAGCCAACATCAACCAGAGTGCGGGCAGAGAAACACTTCTGAAACGACGAATCATGAACAACCTCCGTTAAGGGATGACATCAAGGTTACTACGCCCAGCCACGATGTCAATTTCAACTAACCAGGATGTCTTGCCAGCGAATCGAATGACGTCTTGTTCTTTCGCAACGGCGCCCTGCCTGGCAATTGGATAGTGTTTGCGATTACGAGTGGAGAGAGGCCGTCGCTGCGATCAGAGCGTCAGCTGATTCGATATGGTGGCTTTTACCAACATTGTCTTTTATTGACAAATTTTGTCATTGCAAGACCCACGCGCCGGTCTTCTCGACGAAACGAAACACGTAGCGGGGGTACGGCGTCTCGTTGGCCTCGGAGCGTATTACGCGAGCGCTACCAACGAGCTGTTCGCCTCCCTGCTTGAAATACACTTGCCCGATGGAATCCTTGGCGAGCACCGCAGTGCATCCGCACAGGAATGAAGTTGGTGCGACGTTTTCGGTGACGGTCTCTTCCTCAAAGGCCTTGCCGTTGGCGTCCTTTCCTCGCAGCTTTACGGGGACGCGCAGGCGCACGCGCACCTCGCCGCGCCGCTCTGGGCGCTTGGCCCCGAGGACTTTCGCAAGGCTGGAGCGCAGGCCGTCAAAATCTATAGGTTTCTCGAAATATGCCGTGGCGCCCAAATCCTTGCACAGTGCTTTTGTGCTGCTGCCTGCTTCTCCGCTGACCACGAAGATGGGTATCAATTGGGTGAAAGTCATCGAAGAGAACGTGCGGCATAGCTCGAATCCGGAGAACCGCGGCATTCGCAGGTCGAGCAAAATCGCCGCCGGCTTATTTTGCATGGCCAGCGCCAGTGCCTGCTCGGGGTCGCCGGTATCAATGACCTCGTAGGTGTCGCCGAGGTTTAGCCGGATCAGGCGGCGAACCGGTTCTTCATCGTCGACCACCAACAGTTTTTGCATTTCGACGAGCCTCCTATCGTTTTAAGAGCGTATTCGCGCCGGCCAACACAGTAGCCGGCTGCGACGCTGAGGTCTCGATCTTTGCCAGCTTGCCGTCGCTATCCAGAAGTTCGCGCACCTTCTTGGCCAGGGCTTCCTGAGTGAATGGTTTGTGCAGCAGATGTGTGCCTGCTTCCAGAACTCCGTGGCCGGCGATGAAGCTGTCCGTGTAGCCCGACATGTACAGCACCTTCATACCGGGTTGCATTGGAGAGAGGCGCTCCGCCAGCACGCGTCCGTTGATTCCGGGCATGACTACATCCGTAAGCAATAGGTGAATGGGGCGGGAACACTGTCGAGCCGTTTGTAACGCTTCCGCCCCATCGGCGGCGGCCAAAACGTCATAGCCGGTCTCCTGCAAAAACATTTGCGCAAGCTTTCGCAGGGGCTCAGCATCTTCCACCAGCAAGATCGTTTCGGAGCCACGAATGTTCGAGTCCGAACTGTTTCTTGCCTCCGTGGCGGCCACCTGCTGCTCCACGCGGGGCAGGTACACGGAAAAACGCGCGCCTTTGCCTTGTTCGGAATCAAGGGCGATGTAGCCTCCGCTCTGTTTCACGACGCCGTAAACCGTAGCGAGGCCCAGCCCAGTGCCTTTGTCACGCTCCTTGGTAGTGAAGAAGGGCTCAAAAATCTGCGACTGGATCTCGGGGTCAATACCTGTGCCCGTGTCGGCGACGGCCAGCATCACGTATTGGCCGATTCGCGAACCGGGATGCTGGCGCGTGTAGGCGAGGTCCAGCTCTACATTGGCTGTTTGAATGGTCAGTTTGCCACCGTTGGGCATGGCATCCCGCGAATTGACCGCCAAATTCATGATCACCTGTTCGATTTGGCCGGGATCCGCTTTCACTTGCCCCAGTTCCGGGTCAAGGACGAATTGCAACACGATGTCTTCTCCAATCAGGCGCGGGAGCATTTTCTCCATGTCTGAAACTAACGTGTTGAGATTCAAAATGACGGGATCGAGCACCTGCTGGCGGCTAAAAGCCAACAGCTGGCGGGTCAGGGACACCGCGCGCTGGCTGGCCTTCTCAATTTCTTCGGCGTGCTCAAAAGAAGGACTCGCCGGGCCGAGGCTGCGCTTCAGCACCTGACTGTACCCGATGATGACGCCGAGAAGGTTGTTGAAATCGTGCGCGATTCCCCCGGACAACCGGCCAACTGCTTCCATTTTTTGTGCCATACGCAACTGGCGTTCGAGCACGCGTCTCTCGGTCACGTCTTCTGCGAAAACCTCGATGTAAGCCACCGCGCCGCTTTCATCTTTCACCGGCCACCCACTGCAGCGAACGGTGATGAGCGTACCGTCCTTACGTTTCCACTCCAGTTCGACGTCTTTGAAATATCGCTCGTGCACCACAGTTTGATTGAATTTTTCGTGTTCGACAGAAAAACGAAATATGTGCGAAGCCAGATTCGCGCGGAGCAACTCCTCCCGTGCCTCGTAGCCAAGAATTTTTTCGAGCGCGGGGTTTACCAGAATGAGTTGGCCCGCGAGGTTGGCACGGTAAATTCCATATGGCGCGTCTTCCACAACCGAGCGAAAGCTCGATTCGGAACGCTGCAGGGCCTCCGCTGCTCGCTTTCGTTCGGTGACGTCGCGGTTCACCACCACCAATTTTTCCGGGTCACCTTTGGCATTGCGAATCACGCTCGCGGTGGACTCCAGCACGCGCCATGTTCCATCCTTGTGGCGGATCCGATATTCCAGCGGAAGGCCTATGCCCGTTCGCCGCGCCTCATCGGCCGTTTGTTTCACCTTATCGATGTCATCAGGATGGATTTGCGCGAACGACGACGAGCTTTTCAGTTCCTCGGACGAATATCCCAATACCTTTTGGTATGATGCGCTGTTGAAGATGCGCCGCCCTTCAATGTCAACCACGGCGATCATGTCCGCGGCATTCTCGGTAATCAGGCGGAACAGCTCTTCGCCCTCAACCAACTTGCGACGCATCTTCTTGATTTGCAGCTGCTGGTAAAGCGTGTACATATCGAAGATGAGGACCAGCGCGACGAGCCCGCGCACTGCCTGATGAAGAACAGAAGACGTGTCTTCTTGTTCGCGGAGCAGGAACGACGCCAAGCCGGCGGTCAGCAGCAAAGTGACGACCACGGCGGCGAACCACAAGAACCATTCCCGCCGCTCGATGCCGCGAATGTTTATGCCGGTTGTTTCGGTTGGCATGCCATCCCTTCCGGGCCCGCTAGACGCTCAGTGTGTTTCGTGACATCTTGCAGCTGCAGGCGAACTTCCTGTGCGGCGCCGCGCTGGTCCGTCAACACAAAGCTCGTCGAGGTACGATTAACGATGGAGCTGACCGGGACACTGGCCGCTTCCTCATGAAGGGCCTCCCAACGCCTCGTGGAAATGTCGAGGAACGCGCGAACTATTTGGGGATCAAACAGTGGTCCCGTTCCGCGCTCGATTTCCTGGCGAGCAACGGGGAAGGGCATTGCGGAACGGTATGGCCGGTCAGAGGTCATGGCATCGAAGCTGTCGGCTACAGCGAAAATTTTCGCACCCATGGGGATTTCGTTGCTCCTTAGTCCCCGGGGGTAACCGGTGCCGTTACAGCGTTCATGATGCGCGAGGATGATTTCCGCTGCGTCCGCCAAAAAAGGAATCCCTTTGACCAGGTCGTAGCCGATTTGAACGTGATTTTGCATGATTTGGCGCTCTTGATCGGTAAGGGCGCCGGGCTTCAGAAGGATTCCATCGGGAATCGCGAGTTTGCCGATATCGTGCAGCCACGCGCCCATGCTCAAATTCCTCAGCTCGTTCCCCAAACCTCCCATAGCCTCCGCAATTTTCAGCGAATACCAGAACACTCGGCGTGAGTGGCCGGCCGTCGGCCCATCTCGCAGGTCAATCGCACTGCCCAGCGCCTCGAGAGTCGCGGAATAACTGTGTTCTAATTCGGCCATCGCTGCCCGCAGTTGCAAAGTACGCTCGGCAATCATTTCCTCCAGGTGACGCCGGTAATTTTCCACTTCGCGCTGAAGAGCTTTCTTCTCGAAGGCGCGCTCCAAACTGGCCAAGACCATCTCCACCTGAAACGGCTTGACGAGATAATCGTCCGCGCCATCCTTCATCGCCTGCACTCCCACACGAACGTCGTCCACGCCTGTCGCTACCACGAAAGCCAAATGCGAATCTCTGCGGCGCACTTCCGCAAGCAGCTCTAACCCTGAACGTCCTGGCATCTGCAGGTCTGAAATCACCGCGTCGAACGATCCGCCAGCCAATGCCTCCAGCGCTTCTTGCGCATTGCCGGCGCTCTGGTTGGTAACACCTGCTTGTGACAGCATGACTCCTAGCATTTTCCGAACGGCCGCTTCGTCGTCAACGATTAAGACTTTCTTCGCCACGGAGTTCATTAGGGCCAGACTCTCCCCGTTGCAACAAATCCACGCACGAGCCAAGCCAGTTCGGCTCCATGCACGAGCGAAGCCAGTTCGGCTGTGTTATGGAAAGCTGCAAGCCACGTTAATTCAATAGATTATACAATCTGAGTCATACGCGACGCGGCCCGCAAGTGAGTTGAGGTTCCAAAGTAGAACAGCGTTTCGGAGTGGAACTAAAGGCTATAGGGTGGGCTGGCTATTCGCGGTTCCTGCTGAGTTCTGCGTTGCCACGGGAATCTCACCTGGGTCTCCTCATCACTCGTATCGCAAGGCCACGATGGGATCGACGCGCATTGCGCGCCGCGCCGGCACGAGTCCTGCTATCAATGCGATTCCAGTCATGATCACAATCGCCACGGCAATCGTCAGAGGATCGCTGCTCTTCACTGCAAACAGCATACCGCCGAGCAGGCGGCCGGCCGCAGTTGCTACGGCCACACCAAAAACAACGCCAATGACCACCAGCCGCAACGTTTCATGCAAGACCATTAGCAGGAGCTCGCCTCTTTGAGCCCCCAAGGCAAGGCGGATGCCCAATTCCTTAGTTCGCCTTCCGACCGCGTAGGACATCGTGCCATACAGGCCAATCGCGGCAAGAAGCATCGCCATGCCGGCGAAGCTGCTCAACAACGTGGTGATGCTCCGCTGGCTCCCAAGATATTCATCGACTTCAGTTTCCTGCGTGGCAATCTCCGTTTGGGGCAGATTCTTGTCCACAGACTGAACAGCGGCGCGGATCGCGGGCACAATGCTGGACGGGTTCGCCGCCGTGCGCACCACCAGGTTCATTTGCCCGTACATATCCGAGGGCGCTTGCGTATAAGGGATGAATGCAGCAGCCTGTGGTCGGTCGTCCTCAAGATGGTGCTTGATGTCTTTGACCACGCCGACGACCTCGATTTCTGGCCCGGAGTCCGCATGGTCAAAGCGGAACCGTTCTCCGATGGCATTCTTGCCCACGAAAAACTCGCGCGCCATGCTCTCGCTGATGACGGCGACCTTCGGCGCTGTGGCAGTATCCGCAGGCGAAAACTCGCGCCCGAGAAGCAATGGAATTCCCATGGTCGCAAAGAATCGAGGGCCGGCCGGATCGCAATACACTTGCCGCGCTCCTTGTGCGGCGCTCACCGATTGCGGCACCCACACATCGCGATTCCATCTGCCGAAAATCATCCGCAGCCTCGACAGACTGGCGGACTGTACACCTGGAATTGCGTTCAGTCTGTCCAGCAATCGAGGATAGAGGTTCATTTCTGAAGCATGGTCGTATCCGTTCAGAGCCGGAAAAACCCACACTTCGAGAACTTTGTTGCGCTCAAATCCGGTGTCCACGGAATAGAGAGATTGCAGAGAGCGGATCAATAACCCTGCGCCGATCAGCAGAGCCAGGGACAGCGCCACCTGTGAAATCACCAGCGGTTTGGACAAGGCACGCGGCGAGAGGCGGCCTTCGCGATGCGACTCGCTGCCTTTCAAAATTGAGTTCAGCTCAATGCGCGTTCCGGTGAGAGCCGGCGCCAAACCAAAGAGAACGCCGGTCACCACGGAAATTGCCAGCGTGAACGCGAGGATTTTCCAGTCGAATGGAATGGTAGCTTCGCTGTTAGCCAGAAGGGCGAAAAGAAAACTGGCGCCCCACCTCGCGAACACCATTCCAAGCACGCCGCCGAACACGGCGAGCAGCACGCTTTCCGTCAATAATTGGCGTACTAGTCGGCCGCGGCCCGCGCCCATCGCCACACGCAGGGCAATTTCTTTCTGACGCGCCGAGGCCCGCGCCAGCAGCAAGCACGCTATATTGACGCAGGCGATCAACAACGCAACCCCGACCACCGCCGCCAATATACGAATCTCCAGGCTGAAGTTGTCCGTCGGTTGCGAAGCCCCGTGCAGCCCGGGTTTCAATACAATTCTTTGCTTGTTGATGTCCTGTTCGTCTCGCTGGGATAGTTGGGTGCCTGCCTGCTGCCTCAGGAACTGCTGGTAAATGACGTCAAGTTCCGTACGAGCCTGCTCTGCCGTAATGCTCGGCTTAAGGCGCGCCATAATCTGGAACGTGTCGTGGTCACCCAGCGCAAGCTGCGGATGGACCCCCATCGGCAACACGAAATCGGCCGGCCTGCCCGCCACGTTGCGGCCAGAAAAGTCGGGTTTCGTCACGCCAACAATCGTGAACCGAATCCGTCCGATCGTGATGTTCTTGCCAATCGCTGCCGGGGCGCGCCCGAAGCGCCGCTCCCAATAGGAATAGCTGATGACCGTCACGGGCTTCCCGTTCGGTCGATCATCCTCAGTTGTGATCGCCCTTCCAAGAAAAGCGCTTGCACCCAGGACGTCGAAATAATTTCCAGAGACGAAATCGCAATCAACGAAGTCCGGTTGTCCGTCCATCGTCACCATGACGTGAGAGTCATCCCACGCGAACATGCTCGCGAACGCCTGGCTGCCGTCGCGAAACCGCTCGAACGCCGGATAGGAGAAATCCCCGTGTGTCCCTCCCCTGGAATTGGTGGCGCGAATAAAAACGAGTTGCTGCGGGTCTTCGACAGGTAGCAGCTTCAGCAAGAAGGCGTCAGCTAGGCTAAAAATGGCGGTGTTCGCGCCAATGCCGAGCGCCAGAGTCAGTACGGCGATCAGCGTAAACCCCGGGCTTCCCCAGAGCATGCGCGCGCCATAGCGGAGGTCCTGCAACAAGTCACCCACCCAACTCCAGCCCCATTGCTCACGCGTGACGTGCTGCACAAGCTCTACGTTGCCAAATTCGCGCCGCGCCGCCTGTGCTGCGGCATCTGCTGACTCGCCACGTTCCATGCGATCGTTTATTGCCATTCGCAGATGACTCTGCAACTCTTCGTCTAACTTGTCCCGCTGTGCGCGGCGCCACAAAGGAAATCTCACGTTTGTTCTCGATTACTCGTATCGCAACGCAATCATGGGATCGACCCGCGCAGCCCGCCGAGCAGGCAAGAACGCGCCAAGCAACGCCACTGCAATAAGCGATGCGGTCGCGCACACAATGATGCCGACATCGTTGGGGCTGATTCCATAAAGCATGCCCGCAAATACCGCAGAGAGAACTCGCGCCAAGCCAAGAGCAAGAGCGACACCCATCGCAACACCAGTGACTATTACCGGTATGGTTTGCCGCAGGACGAGTCTGCGGATATCGCCCGTCTGCGCTCCCAGCGCAATACGAACACCAAACTCGTTCGTCCGTCGTGAAACGCTGAAGGCGACAACTCCATAGATCCCAATCGCGGCGAGCAGGCAGGCTAACGCGGCGAAGACGGACGACAATATTGCCGTCAGGCGTTCCTCCGAAACCCTGTCGCTTACAGCTGACTCGAAGGGCCGGATTTTTTCGACTTGCAGAATTTTGTCGCTTGCTGCAACTTCGGCCCGTATGAAGCCGTTCAGCAATTGTGCGTTCAGATTGCTACGAACGTAGAAGCTCCCGTCTTCCCGACCAGGCAGATACACCATGCGCCAAGTCCGCTCGCGAACTCCGTAATGCTTGGCGTCACGCACCACGCCCACAATTTCGCGAACAATCTGCGGTTCAAAGGTCAGTCTGATGCGCTTGCCGATCGCAGACTCCGTGCCGAAATAATGTCGCGTGAAGCTTTCGTTCACCACAGCAGTCGGAGGCTTCTCCACAAGGTCCTGCGAGTTCAGATAACGGCCCTGTAAGAGTCCCAGACCGATGGCGTCGAAGAAGCTAGGTCCGACCGCTATCAGCCCTACGTCATTGTCTTCACCCGGGGTTGGCCGCCCGATTACCTCGACGCTGCCTGACCAACCACCGTCCTCATACACACCCGGCCGTGCGTAACTTGCTACGGCAACGCCGGCATGCGACTCCAAGCGTTCTTTAATCTTTTCGTAGGCTTGGTGTAAACGCTGCTCGGAAGTCCCTTTGGGAGCAGAAAGCTCAAACGTCACCACGTTTTCGGGCCGGAAACCCAAATCGCTGGCCTTAAGGTTGTGCAGCGTCTCAAGAAACAGTCCAGCACCGGTTAGTAAGGGCAAGGAGAGAGCAAGCTGGCTTGTCAACAGAAGCCTTCCGCTGAGACGTGAACCGGCGATCTGCTGGCTGCTGCGCAAGCTCATCTCCGGGTTTTCGCTCGAAGCGCGCAGAGTCGGCGCAAGCCCGAAGAGAATCGCTGTTGCAAACGCGGTGGCAGCCGTAAAGGCGAAAACGGCAAAATCGGGTCGGAGATCGAATGCCAACGGGAAAGGTTTCGGCGGCAGTAAAGAAAGCAGCAGACGGGTTCCCCAGGCTGCCGCGACGATGGCGAGCACTGCTCCTGCAAACGACAGGAGCAAATTTTCGATGAAGAGTTGGCAAGCGATGCGCGCTCGGCTCGCGCCCAGAGCGAGGCGAACGACAATCTCATGACGCCGCGCGGTATTCCGCGCCAATATGAGATTGGCGATGTTGGCGCAAGAAATCAGGAGAACCACCGCTACGACCGCGAGCAAAACAAATAAGGGTTTCTCGTATTTGCGTCCCGTGGTTGCCAGGCCCGAGGCAGCCGGACGAACTGTTATATGTTGAGCTTCCAGCACGGTCTTCCAACGCGGCGAAGCGACCGGCAAAAGCGTATCCGCGACATGCGTACGGAATGCGGCTTCTAAGACAGCTTGAGCCCGCGCGGGATCGGTGCCGGGCCGCAATCGCGCTAAAAGTCGGAGCCAATTAACATCGATATCGGTGAGGGCTCCCTTTTCAATGGCAGCGGTCACAGGAACCCACACGTCAATGGAAACCTCCGCTTCTATCCCCGAGAATCCCGGCTGTGCTATGCCGACAACTGTGTATGGCGTTTCTTCGTAGAAAATCGTCTTGCCTAGAATGGAAGAATCGGAATGAAATCGGCGCATCCAGAAAGCGTCACTCAAGACGGCGACGTGGTTTCCTCCGAGCACGTTATCGTCTTGCGGCTCGAATACGCGGCCGAGGATCGGCTCAACGTGCAAGACGGAGAAAAAATTAGCCGAAACGGCCTGCCCGGCAACATGTTCACTTGCTACTGTGTCCAAACCGAACTTTCTCGAAGCGAATGTGTTCGCAGCGAAGACTTCGCCCCATCGTTCGGCTATCTTGCTGAAGCGCCGAAAGAGCGGATAGGAAAAACTGAATTCCCCGGCGAAGTCGCCTCCGGAAGACGCTCGCATCAAATGGAAGATTTGTTGCGGATCCTTGACTGGCAACGGCCGCAAAAGCGTAGCGTGTAGAACGGCGAAAATCGCGGTGTTCGCGCCGATGCCCAGGGCCAGTGAAAAAATAGCTGTGAGCGCGAATAGTGGGCTGGCGCGCAGTGCTCGCGCAGCGTAATGTACGTCAAAAACCAGCGCTTCTAGCCAAGTCCAGCCCCACTGGTCGCGTGTGACCCGCTGCACCAATGCAAAATTGCCAAACTCGCGCCGCGCAGCCTGTGCCGCCCGATCTGCAGATTCACCTCGCTCAACGCGCTCCTGCGCCGCCATTTCCAAGTGGCTCTGCAGTTCGTCGCATAGCTGCTCGTCTCGTTGCCTTCGCCGCCAGAACCCAAATGTCATACACCGCTCTCCCGTCGCGCAGGATTGAGCACTCCCGCGATGGCATCCGAGATTTGCTCCCACTTGGACCGTTCCGAGAGTAGTTGCCTCTTGCCTTTGGACGTCAGCCGGTAAACGCGAACGCGCTGCTTGTTCTCCGAGACTTTCCATGCCGCGGCAATCCACTTTTGACGTTCCAGGCGGTGCAGCGCGGGATACAGCGACCCGGTGTCCACCTGCAAAATGTCGCCAGAGTTGGCGCGGATCGCCTGGCTAATGCCGTAACCGTGCTGGGCTCCCCACTGAAGCGTCTGCAAGATCAGCAAGTCCAGCGTGCCCTGCAGCAACTCAATTCGGTTCTGATAGCGGGCCATTCAGCGCTCCTTCGGGCAGTAGACTTTCTACATCCAGCATGTAGGACGTCTACACCCCGAAAAAGTCTGCATGAAATGTGCCGATTTTATCAAAGGCCGCAACCTGCTGGAAGGACACTGCTTAGAAAGCACCGCTGGCCGTTACTCCGAAGAGAGAAATGACCGCTTCTGGGACAGAACGCCCCGCAGCCGGACACTTTTGGAGTGCGGCGGTCTTGCCGCCCCTTTAGGGCGTGAGCCGCCCTACTGACTGCTACTACGGGCCCTCCTACTTCTTTTCCTTCACCCAAACAATGTCGTAAGCCCGATCAAACGTGACGAACATCAAACACTCTTCTTTCGCCGTGCACGTAAACCAGTGCACCCGTTTGCTGGGCATCATCGCAAAACCGCCGGGCCCCAGAACCGTATCGGCCATGCCTTCCATGCCCGTCGACACCTCTCCGCGAGCAATGATCAGTTGCTCTTCCGCGCTGTGGTAATGCGCAGCCACCACACAATTCGGAGCCGCCTTCATGATCGCAGTCGAGGGCCCGGTCTTCAGGTCTCCGTTTTCCAAGGCGAACTGCAGGCATTTGGGCTGGTCGTCCGCGGGAAAGGTGACGTCGGAAAGCGGCCTTACGACCCCCATTTTCGGCCCCTGCGCAGAACTTGTGACTGCCCCAGCCACGATTAGCGCGATCCCGCCAATCCTCCGCGCGACGTTCTGCCTTCGTCCCCCAACCTTCGTCTCAAGTTGGCTC
>Ga0307479_10005343_pt1 | contig 11758 bp, 19 predicted proteins | sample atmos_gasesECM4C_FD_203743 | JGI IMG/M metagenome (GOLD analysis project Ga0307479, IMG submission 203743) | Hardwood forest soil microbial communities from Morgan-Monroe State Forest, Indiana, United States - atmos_gasesECM4C_515 | ecosystem: Environmental > Terrestrial > Soil > Temperate... | reverse complement strand
ATCGATCGGGCATCGCATCACCGCGTGTTCCAGCAACGGATACGCCTCTTCGCGTTTGCCCGTTTCCCAGAGCAGGGTGCCCATTTCGGCCAGGATCTCGGGTGCATCGGGCGCCAGCTCGAGTGCGCGCTGGTAGGCGAGCCGCGCGACTTCGGCGTGGCCGAGTTGACGGTGGTCGCGGCCGATCAGGTACCAGGTCTGCCAGGAACTCGGCGCCAGCATCATCGTGCGCGTGTACGCGGCGCGCGCCGACTCGCGATCGCCCAGTGCGTCGCAGGTCAGTCCAAGCCGGAAGGCGATCTCCGCATCATTCGGGTCGATGCGGCTGGCCTCGTCCAGCGCCTCGCGGGCGCGCTTGTAGTCGCGGATGCGATGAGCGACGGTCCCAAGTCGCAGTCGAGGACGGGCATCGTTCCCGGCCAGCTTGACGGCGGCCTCGTACCGGACGATCGCTTCCCGCACGTTGCCGTCCGATTCCGCCAACCGGCCGCTCTCCAGCACCCGTTCCAACTCCGCCGACATCGCGCAGAAATAACGCACCCCGGCGGCGGCTCCTACGCCGAACCGCCGTCCTCGAGGAAGCGCAACAGGTCAGGCTCCTCCATTTCCTGCGCGGGGAGAACGGGCGTGTACTTCAGCCGGGTGGCCAGCTTCATCGCCAGCTCGACCTTGAAGTCCACCGGGGTGAATCCCTTGTCGGTAAAGATGCCCAGGGTGCGCTCGCGGATCACCAGCGCCGCCCCCTGCTTGCGCGCCAGCACCCGCATCATGGGTGTCCTGTCGCGGCCGCCGGCACCAGCTGGGCAACCAACCGGGCCAACTGCGTCGGCTTGAACGGCTTTTGCACCGTCGCCACCGCGCCGCCCGCTCGAGCGCGCGGTGGGGTGGTGATGTCCCGAAACTCGGTCATCATCACGACCGGGCCGGCGGCGGCCAGCCGGCTCAGCAGCGCAAACGGATCGCCGTCCGGAAGGCTCGAGTCCAGCAGCACGAGCTCGGGATGAAAGGCTTCACCGGCCGCCGCCACCGCCGATGCGGTCGATTCCCAGCGGACCTGGTGTCCTTCCCGCTCCAGCTTGAAGACGATGATGGACGCGATATTCGGCTCGTCTTCGACAAGCAGGACGCGTGCCATGAGTCGGGCACTAATGTTAGCGGGTGGCGCCACCATCATCCAAGCTCCCATCGATCTATCTAGCCCATGGCGCCTCCGGGGATGCGACCAGCATGCGACCCTACGTCAAGGCGCTGCAGGCTCGCGGGCTTCGCGCCGAGGCGATCGATTTACCCCGATCCAAAGCCGAGAAGGCGGTTCCTGTCTTCATTGCGAAAGTCCCGGCGGGGTCGGTCGCCGGCGGGCATTCCTACGGGGGCCGGGTGGCCAGCATGGTCGCAACCGAGGTGCGTTATGCGGCGTTGCTCCTCTTGAGCTACCCGCTCCACCGGCCGGGCCATCCGGAAGATCCGCGAACCGAACACTGGCCGCGGATCCGATGCCCGGTGTTGCTCCTATCCGGTGAATCCGATCCATTTGCGCGAGTCGATCTGCTGCGGGCGTCGGTCCGGCTCCTGCCGCAGGCGGAGTTGGTCACATTTCCGGGGGTGGGTCACGGGCTGCTTCCGGTGATCGACGCGGCGATGGACCGGGTCGCGGCCTTCGTCCGAAAGCGCGCCGGATAGGCTGACCGGATGTGCACCGCCCCGGACGACGACGACAGCGCCCGAACCGTCGCAGCCTTCAACGAGGAAGAGCGGCGGCTGCGCGCCACCGACGGCGCCACCCTCCGAGAATTCGTCGCCCAGCCGGCGACCGGCTTTCGACGTGGCGCCGTGCTGATCATCCACGACATCTGGGGCTATACCGACTTTTACAAAGACCTGGCGCGCCGGATCGCCGAGCACGGCCATGCGGGCGTGCTGGTGGACTACTTTGGTCGCCAGGGCGATCTGCCGGAATCGATGCGAGCGCCCGAGCGCACCGGCAGCAAGCCGGAAGCGATGGCCCGCGCGATGGAGCGAGCTGAACAGTTGTCGGATGAGCGCTTCATCGCCGACATGCAAACCGCCGTCGATGACCTGCAGGCGCGGGGCGCGGCGCGAGTTGCTTGCTGGGGGTTTTGCATGGGTGGCCGGCTGGCCTACGTGGCAGCCGCCCGCGTGCGTGGCCTGGCCGGCGTGGTTGGCTACTATGGCTATCCCCAGGCGCCGGCCGGGCGGCTGTCCCCCCTCCAACTGGCCCGGGACATCCGGATTCCGGTCCTCGCCCTGTTTGGCGGCGCCGACCCTGGCATTTCTGAGGATCAGATCTCGGCGTTCAGCAACGCGCTGCGCACCGATAAGGAATTGGTCACTTATGCCGGTGCGCCGCACGGGTTCCTGCGATACGGTGCCACGACACACAAAGCCGCCATTGACGACGCGCTGCAGCGGACCTACCGGTTCTTCAGGCGGGTGCTGGCGCCGTCGGGCTGATCGTCCTCAGCCCGAGAAGCCTTCGGGGAGCAGGACCTCGCCGCTCGTGGTCTCGACATAGACCTGCCAGTTGTAGTAGCCGAGGTAGGCCCGCGCATCGGCAAACATCTGCTTCGCGTAGAGCATGACCGCGCGGACGTAGAGCTGGCTCGGGTTGTAGGCATACACCGCTCGGTTCATATCACCCGGCGCGCGGTGCGCGTGGAGGTAGCGGCCGGCGGCGAGGATGGCGTCGTGCGGATTGTTCACGTCGCCGTGGCCGTAATACGCCCAGGTGGCGGGCATGAACTGCATCGGGCCCTGCGCTCCCGCTGAACTGAGTCCCTGAATCCGCCCCATGTTCGTCTCGATCAGATTGATGGCGGCCAGGTACTGCCAGGGCACGCCGTAGGCTTGCTGCGCCTCGTTGTAGTAACCCATCAGCGTGTCCGGCGTGGGTGGTGCAAGGATCCGCCAATGTGGAAGCCTGGCACTGGCGCCGTTCAGTGAATCGATCTGCTGAGCGGCTGCGAGGTTGTCCTGGATCGCATTACGCACGGACGACGGAACCCACCCCAGGACTGCCGGGACCCATTCGGGGTGCGCCGCCAGCAAGTGATAGGCATGCTGCTGACGCTGGCCGAGACTGGCGTATTCGCTGCTCGGGGTATCCGCCTGGCGGATCGCGAGTTCCACGCTACCCAGCTCGCTTGCGAGGTACGCGGCGTTGACGACGGTCACTCGCGGCTTTTGCTTGAATGGCGCCGAAAGGCCCGCGTTCGATGCAACGCCTGGTGATGCGTCAGTCTGATACGACGCCGAGACCAGGCGCGACGTGCCGGCCTGGCTGGCCGAGCCGCAGCTCGCCAGCGTGATGGCGATGATGGTAGCGACGATCAGGCGCAGGAGACGCATGAGCGTCCGCGAGTGTACGGGGCGCTGCGCGACGAATCAATCTGAGCCGTACTCATATTTCGGGCCGGCCTCGGAAGCTCAGCGACCCGCTTGCGTTGCTCTTTCGATGGCCTACCCCTGGACCCGCGTCCCGGCCGGAACGCCCCCGATCGATCCCTGGCAGCTGCGCCTGCTGCCGGTCGCGGATCTGTTCATGGGGCTGATGTGGTCGCGGCCCGGCGGCTTGTCGCTGCGAACCACCTGGGTCACGCCCGCCACTATCTGGCTGGGAGTCGCGGCGATCGCGCTGGCCGGCGTTCCCGGCGTCGGGGCGCTGCTCTGTGGGCTGGCTCGCGGTCGGGTCCTGTACATCGTGGCGGGGCTGGTCGCCATCGCCCTCGCCACCGGTGCCGGTACGGTAGCCGTCTACGGAATCCGGCAGCGCCGCCTGGCCGCCCGTCGCTAGGGGGAGACGGATCGAACCGCGGCTCGGCGCCGGGCCCGATAGGCGCGACCCTTGGCGTCGTTGCCGCAGTCGGCCATCTCGCACCAGCGCGCTGAGTGGTTCTTCGATGCATCGTAGAAAGCCCACTGACAGTTATCGCTGGGGCAGGCTTTCAACCGTGCCCAGCTGCCGGTCATCATTCCGACGAACACGGCGGCGAGAATCCGGGCCATCCCAGCGTCGATGCCCTTGACCGAGGGGTCGAGCCGGGCGACGCCGTCGTCGCCGAAGGTGACCACCATTTGGGCGTTGCGGGCGAGTTGGTTCATCTCTCGCAGCGTGCTACTGTCCACACTCGCGCCGTTGTTGGCCAGCGCAGCCCGTCGGAGCGTCTCCCGCAATTTGATCGCCTGCTGGCGGTCTCGCTCGCTCACCGGCTCGGCTCTCGCGATCAGCTGACGGTCGAGGAGCCACGACCGGAGCTCGGTGGTGGTGGCCAACTGGTCGCTTCCGGCTTCCAGGTCAGCCGTGTTGATAAAGGCTTCCACCAGATCGAGCGGTGGTGGAGCCACAGCCCGCTTGACGGCCGTCTCACTCATGCAACTATCCTAGCACACCACCAAAATTACTTGACAGGTTTTGTACACCAGTGTAAGCTCTATGGAGGTTAGTGGAATCTTGCCCGACATTGATAGAGGAGGCCCAGCATGAGTGATGAAGGCCGGTCGAACGTTCTGTCGAAATGGTTCGGAGCGCCATCGCCGGAGTGCGTGAGCGATTTACAAATCACGCAGTGGCGAGGCAACCACGAGGAGGCGCGAGCGATCGCTCGATATTTTGCGTGGATCGCCGAACGCAACTGCCTCGCTCGGCGGTCGCAACGGTTTCGCACCGGGACGAGATGACTGATCAGCCGGGCGTAGCGGCGACCATCACGATTGTCGTGCCAGAGCGCTTGCAACTCGCGCTTGCCGCGGCGGCGCGAGAGGCGAACACGACTGAGGAAGAACTGGTCCAGTGGGCGATTGCCGGCGTGGTGCAAGCTCACCAGGGCCCTGGTATCCCTCGATTTGCCAGGCGGATCGGTCCGATCGCGATCGACGCAGAGGGTCCTTCCGCCGCCTGACCGCCGGCCCCTCGGCTCGGCAACCGTCTTCATCGGGCTGGTCACCCTGCTGGCGTCGGCGGCGGCGGTGGCCGGGCTCAAGCTCGACGCCGGCAACCTGGCCGCGGCGACGCTGGGCATGATCCCGCTGGGTTTGCTGATCGCCGCGGTTGGCTTTCTAGCCGCGGGATGGTTGCGGACCGCGGCGGACACCGGGCTGCTGAGCTTTCTCCTACTGATCTGGTTCTTCATCAGCTTCATCGGCCCGGAACTCAATTGGCCGAACGCGACGCTCCGGTTATCGCCCTTCTACTACTACGGCAGCCCGCTGCTGCACGGGCTGCAGCTGACCTCTGTGCTGGGGATTCTCGTCGTTGCTGCCCTGGCGTTGGGCCTTGGCGCACGGCGGTTCATCCGCAAAGACATCGGCGTGTAGACTCGGGCCGACCGTCATGAGCACGCCATCGGGGCCGCCAACCTACCGAACCGGAAAGATCTGCTACGTCGAGATTCCGGCGTCTGATGTCAATCAGTCGGCCGACTTCTACCGGCGCGCTTTCGGCTGGCAGACCCGACAGCGAGGTGATGGGTCGACAGCCTTCGATGACACGGTTAACGAGGTCAGCGGCACCTGGGTCCTCGGCCGAAAGGCGGCGAGCGAACCCGGTCTGATGCTCTACATCATGGTTGGGAACGCTGCGAGCGCGGTTCAGGCAATCGTGTCCGCGGGCGGTGAGATCGTGCATCAAAGCGGCCCCGGCGCGCGCGAGGTTGTCGCGACCTTCCTTGACCCCGCGGGCAACCTGATCGGCATCTACCAGCAGCCCGGACTGGCCGAAGCCGAGGCGCGCGAGTCGGGTGCCGTCGCCGGCCGGCCTTCTTAAGGGCCCCCATGAGCGTCGCGTTCCTGTTGACGTCGCTCATCGTCGTCGCCTCGCCGGGCACCGGCGTTCTCTACACGATGGCGGCCGGCCTTTCGCGCGGCGCTCGGGCGAGTGTGATCGCGGCGGTTGGATGCACCCTGGGGATCGTGCCGCACATGGTTGCGGCGATCACCGGGCTGGCGGCGTTATTGCACACGAGCGCCGTGGCGTTCCAGACGCTGAAGTACCTGGGTGTGACGTACCTTCTATTGATCGCCTGGAGAACCTTGAAGGAAAAGGGCGCCTTGAAGGTCGAGACGGAGACGGCTCCGCGCTCAGCGGCAAACGTGATCGTCTCCGCGATTCTGGTCAACATCCTCAATCCGAAGCTCACGATTTTCTTCTTCGCGTTTCTGCCGCAGTTCGTCAGTGCGAGGGACCCGGATGCGTTCGTCCGGATGGTCGGGCTGAGCGGCATCTTCATGTTGCTGACCCTCATCATCTTTATCGGCTACGGGATCTTCGCCGCCGCCATTCGGAAGCACGTGATCTCGCGGCCTCGGGTCTTGACCTGGATGCGCCGCGCCTTTGCGGGCGCATTCGTCGCCCTCGGCGCCCGACTGGCTTTCGCCGATCGGTAATCGGCTGTTAGGTCTTCACTCGCATGATCCCGAGAATGTTTCGGCTCGGATCCATGAGGTCGAGGTTAGCTCGGACAGAAGGGTTGATACGGCCCGAATCGGGGTATACACACAGTGACTCACCTGCCCAACTTGTGGCCCCCTCTCACGCCTCTTCGGGGTCCGGGCTGCCCATTGAGGCTTTTGAGCGGAGGTATTCAAATGACTGCATTGCATTGGCTGGCTCCAGGCTCCGATCTGATGATTTCCCCGCGCTCGATGGATCGCCTGTACGAGCGGTTCTTCGGTTACGGAGCGACGACTCAGGAGGATGGCACGCCGACCTACGCTCTGCCGGTCGACATCCTGGAGACGGAGGACGCCTACCAGCTGCACGCGACCGTGGCGGGCGTGCCGCAGGACGGCGTCGCGGTGACGTTCGAGGGCGGCATGCTCACTATTACGGTCAAGGCCGTGCCGATTGAGCTCCAGGGCACGATGATCCGCCAGGAGCGACCGTGGGGTAACTGGATCCGTAAGCTGGAACTGCCCACGGAGGTCGACTCAGCCAGCATCGCCGCTAATTTCGACAACGGCGTACTGACGGTGCGAGTGCCCAAGGCCGCAAAGGCGAAACCGGTTCGAATCCCGATCGGTGCAGCCGACAAGCTGATCGAAGGCTAAGCGATTAGCCGAGACCTGGCCCTGGGTCGGGTCTCGGCTGATATTCGGCGTAGATGACTCCCGATAATTAGCCGGTGAAGAGTGGGCAGGAGCAGGTCGTTCCTGGAGGCCGCTTCCACGCGTGGGTAATGTCACAACTGCCAACACCGCCTGCTCGCATCCTCGAAGTGGGTTGCGGAAATGGTCGGCTTGCGCGCGCATTGAACCGCGCGGGGTATGACGTCGTGGCAGTCGATCCCCAGGCCCCTAACGGTCGGATCTTCCGCCGCTGTCGGGTCGAAGATCTGGACGAAGCCCTACGTTTCGATGTCGCAGTGGCGGGCCTCGCGCTCCATCATGTTGAGAGCTTGAGTGTTGTCCTCGACAAGGTCAGCAATCTACTGCGCGCGCGTGGGCGCATCGTCGTCTATGAATTCGCGTGGGATCAGTTCGACGGAAAGACGGCCCTATCCTTTTGGCTGCGGCGTGCCGCCCTTTCCCCGAAGCTGCGACGACATTTCGGCGGCCGCTCACCAACGGTTACCTTGAACAAGTGGCGACGGACGTTCCATGGTCTCCATAGGTATCACGAGATGCGACGGGAACTGGACCGGCATTTCACTGCGCGATTCTTCGCCTGGACCCCTTACCTGCATGAATACCCTGGTGGGGTATTTAGCGAGCCATTAGAGCGTCGCTTGATCGAGGCGGGCGTGATCCGGCCGCTTGGGTTTCGCTACGTTGGTCAGCTGGCTCGTAGATTGGGGCCGCGGGCAAGGACGGTGGGCGCGTGATCGTGGTGGATTGGCTTCTTGACTCGGACCCAGCCATCCGATGGCAGGTGATGCGTGACCTCACCCATCAGCCGGCCGACGTCGTCGCCGCCGAGCGATCGAAGGTCGCCTCGGAAGGCTGGGGCGCACGCCTGCTCGCCCTTCAAGGGCCGGACGGTCAGTGGGGCGGCACGCTTTTCCCCGAGTGGACCTCGACCACGCACACCTTGTTGCTGCTGCGATACATGGGGCTCGACCCGACGAGCGCGCAGGCGCGCCGCGCGGTCGCGCTGGTCCGTGACAACGCCAAATGGGAGCACGCCGGCCAGGCGTACTTCTCAGGAGAGGTCGAGCCCTGCATCAACGGGAAGGCCGTGGCGATCGGCTCGTACTTCGGCCAAGAGGTGAGCGGCATCGTCGACCGGCTCCTCAGCGAACAGCTGCCTGATGGTGGATGGAACTGCGAAGCCGAACGGGGCTCCACGCGGTCGTCGTTCCACAGCACGATCGACGTGCTCGAGGGACTGCTGGAACACGAGCGAGCTGTGAGAGCCTCGGCCGGGCTGACTGCTGCACGCCGGAAGGGAGAGGCGTATCTCCTCGACCGTCGCATGTTCCGAGGGCTCTCGACGGGAGCGGTCGTGAACCCGGAGTGGCTGCAGTTCTCTTTCCCGCCTCGTTACTTGTACGACGTGCTGCGCGGACTCGACTAGTTGCGGAGCGCGGGTGTTGAGCCGGATGAGCGAGCCGCTGAGGCGATAGATCTCGTGAAGAGCAAACGAGCTGCAGACGGACGATGGGCCCTGGAGAATCCCCATCGTGGAGCAGTCTATTTCGACATGGACGACGGCGAGGGCAAGCCCAGCCGGTGGAACACCCTCCGTGCGATGCGGGTGCTGGACTGGTACGAGCACGGCCGTCCGATGAGCCGTGAGGCTTAGGGTCGAGAGCAGCTACCCCTGCGTCTCGAGCACCCGCCTGACCGCCAGATTCCTCGCGTCAACGGCTACTCTGGGGAGTCTTTCCAACCGAGGTGCTTCCAGAGGAACAACCCGCTCAGGCCCAAGCGCTTGACGTGCATCTCCTGGAAACGCTCGTAGTCGTGCGTCGCCTCGCTGGCCGACTTGAGGTAGACGGCCCGCTCTGTGATCCTGTCGATATCGCCGGCAGGTGCCAGGAGGTGCTGACCGAGCACATGGTGCGTGAACACGACCCCATGGAAGATGTCCTCTTCAGGCAGGCCTGCCACATCGGCAACATGGCCGACCTCGACTCCGTCACTCGCGACGACCGGGCAGTGCGCGCTTATTGCTCGCCAGGACACGACGGTTTCCGGTTGATCGCTCATCGAGTCGACCATACACTGCGGCTTGGTCTGAGCGTCCGTCGACAGAGGATGAGTAGGTCATAGCCCGGGGCGGACACTAATCGAACAGTTGCCAAATTGAGTCTTGACGGGATTTGCGAAGATCGTCTCGAGCAGACCGAATGAAACTCTTCATCGGAGGTGAGGCGACGTGGGCGAGGCGATGGCGGCCGCGGGCCAAGTGACCGTGGAGTCGCTAAAAGAGCTGCTCAACGCATTCAACCAACACGATCTCGATCGCATCATGGAATTCTTTTCGGACGACGCTACCTTCGATATGCCTCGGGGGGCCGAACCATGGGGCACCCGTTTCGTTGGCAAGGACGAGGTCCGCAAGGGACTGGCGGCTCGCTTCAGCGGCATCCCTGACGTTCACTACAGTGACGACCGGCATTGGGTAAGTGGTGATCGAGGTGTTTCCGAGTGGCTCCTGACGGGCACGACCACTGCGGGCCAGAATGTAAGAGTTCAGGGTTGTGACCTCTTTCAGTTCCGGGACGGCAAAGTGGTCCGAAAAGACTCCTACTGGAAGATCGTCCGATAGGGCGATCGATAGTCTCGATGCAGGAAGGGAGTCGGTGGTAGCCCCTGCCGGACACTATTCGAACAGGTTCGTCTAGGATGCGCGCTCATCCGCGGTCGACGCGGCATCGAGATCAGGCAGCGTCTGATGCGGATCCGGACGGCGCAGGAAGCGGATCCAGAGCCAGGTGCTCAGCAAAGACGCCAAGCCGGCGAGTCCAGCCAGTATGTCGAACAAGATCCAGAAGTTGTTCGCTGTCCAGGACGGACTGTCGTACGTGTCGAGGGAAGTGGAGCTGGTTGACGCCCGCGTGATCTTGCCGCCGTATTGTTCAAGCGCGACCGGTTCTCCCACGTGGAATGCGCCGGTCGATACCTGGGCCGGCGAGTCAGCGTAGATGGTTTCATCGCTGACCTGGACGAGGAGCCAGGCTGCGGCGCCGGGCTTGCCGTCCGGATGGCGACCTGCGCCAGCCCGGACCAGGGTGCCGTTGTAGGTCGCGCGACAGGTGATGCTCGCCGGTTGGGCACCGCATGACGGCGCGGACTGATAGGTGGCCGCCGCTCGCTGAAGGGTGACGCCGTGCTCGGCGGATGGCACGACCGCGACGAGAAGGAGGACGGCCGCGATGCTGGCAGCCGCCGCGACCCGCCATCCCGGGATTGCTTTGAGGACGATTGGCTGCACGAGTCGGCCCGGCTCCATGTAACCAATCCTGAGCGCATTGAAGAGCCGGTACGCGGGTGTCATCCGGCCACGCCCATGGCTGAGTTGCTTGCCTCCGAGCCAGATTGTCCGCGGACCCTTCTCACCCCGGAATTCGATCGTGATCCGATCTCGCTTCTTGGAGTAAGTGATCGACTCGACCCGGCCGCGAGGGATGGCAAGCGCGCCCAGCCAGAGCGTCCGATCCGTGAGGGTGACTTGACCGACTGCGAAATTGACGGCGTCCCTCGAAAAAATAGCTTGTCCAGCGACCAGGGTTCGCTCATCCTCTCTCAGGTTGGAGGCACCCTCGGGTTCTCGAGGCTTAAAGCTTTCCTCCGTCCCCGGCGCCGGCGCGCGAGGACGACGCCTGGAGAGCGCCCACGCTGCAGCGCCGCAGCCAAGTCCCAGGGCCAGCATGCCGAGCCCGGCCGGTCGGTTCGTCGCCGCCGGCGCAGGCCCGAAGGTCGCTAGTAGGACTCCAACAGGGGCCAAAAATATGGCGACGAAGATCAGAAGCTGGACCCAGAAACGCTGCTCCGGATCCCTGCAGATGACCCTCGTGAGCCGCGTAATGAGGGTCCATGCGACGACCATCAGGACTGGCACCCCAACTCGGATACCCAGAACAATCCACGGCGCCACAAGACAATGACGGTGACCTCAGCGCTTCCCGGCGGCGCTGACTCAGGCCCTTTCGGTACCTGACTTCCCGTGATGAATTGGACGGATCACGGAAGACCCGTCTAACTCCCGCCTACGCTACGAGGTCGCGGTAGCTACCGGCCGGTAGAATTTCAGGCCCGCCGAAAGCTGAGACAATCCGGCCGTGGAGCAGGCCCGCTGCCCGAATTGCACGCGGCCCGTCCCTGAAGGGGCTCGTTTCTGCCCGGCCTGCGGCACGACCTTGGCGGCGCGCGTCGACGCGGCCGAGCGGCGGGTCGTTACGGCGATCTTCGCCGACCTGGCCGGGTCCACCCGCCTCGGCGAGCAACTCGATCCGGAGATCCTCCGAACCGTGGTCAGCGAGTTCTTCGAGATCGCCGGGCGCGAGATCCGCGGCCACGGAGGCACCGTCGAGCAGTTCAGCGGCGATGCCGCCGTCGGTGTCTTCGGCCTGACCTCCTCGCACGAGGACGATAGCGAGCGCGCCGTCCGGACCGCCCTAGCCATCGTTAAGGCCCTCGAGCCGTTACAGGCCGCGGTGCGCGATCAGCACAGGGTCGCCCTCGACGTCCACATCGGCATCGAATCAGGCGAGGCGGTCAGCGGCGATCCCTTTGCCGGCGGCACCTCGGTGACGGGCGACGCCCTCAACGTCGCTGCGCGACTCGAAAAATCCGCCGCGCC